>SDBT01012057.1_pt1 | contig 13880 bp, 10 predicted proteins | sample 2277101 | NCBI WGS metagenome assembly SDBT01 (sample SAMN10404973, study PRJNA504765) | marine sediment metagenome | isolation source: marine sediment core GS10_PC15, 103 cmbsf | place: Arctic Ocean: Southern Knipovich Ridge | collected 2010 | reverse complement strand
TAAGGTTGTAGCTGCTTGTGACGTTTCTCACGTTAGTGAAGAGCTTGGACTTTTATTAGGTACTCTTGATCCAAACAAAATAAAAATTAGTGATATAAACAATCTTAATGAAATTATTACTAACACTCATCCAGAGGTAGTTGTAGACTTTACAATAGCACCAGCAACAGAAAAAAACTGCATAATTTGTGTAGAAAATGGGTTAAGATGTGTCATTGGAACGACCGCGCTGTCTCAAGATTTTCTAACACAGTTTGAGGGACTTGTGAAAAAAAATAGGGCACCTGCTGTGATTTCACCGAATATGGCTACAGGAATGAATGTTTTTTTTAAGATAGTTTCAATTTTAACTAAATATTTAGCAGAATGGGATATTGAAGTAATCGAAGCGCATCACAATAGAAAGCAAGATAATTATAGTGGTACATCTCTTAAAATACTAAACATCATTTGTGAGGCGCTAGGCTCCAAAAAAGAAGATATAACTAAATACGGGCGGACTAGGGGAAAAGCTTTAAGAGAAAAAGGAGCTAAAAATGAAATAGGGATTCATTGTATACGTGCTGGTGATATAGTTGGAGAACATAAAATAATATACGCTGGTTCTGGTGAATATATTGAACTAAAGCATACTGCAATAAATAGAAATTGTTTTGCTACAGGAGCGATACAAGCTATAAAATTTATTGCAAAACAAAAAGAAAATAAAATTTTCGAAATGAGAAATGTTCTTAATCTTTAATTGTTGTTAAATTGAAAAATTAATCTTTGGATTAGTTTTCAATTCATATTTATAATTATCTGCTTTTTCCTCTAATTCAGATAACTTTTTTATGCTATCTATAGTGTCTCTTACAGACCCTAGTGCTAATCGTGCAAATTGAATGAATTCTCTCCTTCTTTCATCAGAAAAACCAAAAAAATCACAAAAATCATAAACTGAGAAAATTTTAATGTTTTTATGTTGTGTTATTTTACTTTCTTTAATATTAAGTGGAACCAATAGCAAAATTGAATCGTTGCTTTGGTAACCTCTTCCGAATTTATATTCTGATCTCTTACTTGAATGGAATAAATAGTAATCAATGTGAATATATTTAATATATGAGGGAATCTGCATTGTTACTTTTGAAAGTTTACGAAAATCTTTATTCACAAGAATGGTGTTATCTGGTTTAATAAAATTTTCATCAGATATTCTGGATTCATAACAAGATATACAGTTATTATCAATTCTGGTATGTATCATAAAAATACCTTCCCCGATCCAATGAAAAGCAATTCCTGCTTGCTGATTTGGTGTAATTCGTGGTGATAACCCAACTGACAATAAAAGATTTCCATGTGAAACACATCTCGCATTTATTGCACTTACAAAACCATGAAATTCAGTGTCTTTCAAAATTCCAACTGCTTCATCATAACTTGGTCCAAGTTTTCCATTAATTAAACCTTTATCCACATATATTGGCAATATTTTTTCTTTAAATAGCTTAAAGATTGTTTCTTCTTGCTCTTGAAGTGTAAGAAGGGTTCCTTGTTTATCGTTATCAAAAAGCCACCATTTTTTTCTAAATTTATCATCTGGAAAGCCACCCTTTTCTAGAACGTTGTAAAAATTAAGATTATATCTTTTTAGAGCACCATGAAAATCCTCGTGATTTCTTACAATATATTCTTGAGAAGGAATTTTTTCTTCTTCATAATTATAATCTTCCATTAATTTTTTAAGATGTTTTGAAGCATTAATTAAAGCTTCATCATATGTCCTTGGGTTACCATCTGGACTCCAATTAAATATTTCCCATCTATTTGGCTCTACATTTAATTCTAAGCCCACCGCTTCTAAAATTTCATTATATTTTAGATTTCTCTCTTTGAGATAAGAAATGAAGTCATCTCGTTTTAAAATATCTTTAATGTAATCCATATCGTATCTATTGGTGTCACCCCTTAAAATTTCTTTTATCAAATATTCACCTGCTTTTTTCTTTGCTTGGTTATCTGATAGTTTGTTCCCATCAGAATCTTGCCAAAGAAAAATCCATTTATCACTTCTAAAAGATCTTACAAAAATCTGATGAGGTATAGGGTCATTAATTAACTCATCTAATTTTAGAAAATTAGGATATTTAATGTACCTTCGATGGTTATCTTTCTTCATAAGAGTGGTGATACTAGTACCTATTATTTTAGTTATATCATCATAAGAATTTATTGTAGGATTCTCTTCGATAATTCTATTACAAATATTCCTAAGAAGTATGCTGTTTTTATCTTTATCTTTATCTAATAATACAAGCCTATCATCCTCATCTTTCGGTTCTGGGGCCTTTTTTTCAAATAAACTTTCCTTAAGTTCAGTTAGATTCTTATAATCCGAGTTTTTTTGTATCCACCTAGAAATAGTCTTAACCATTTTTCTAGAAGGTATAAGTCTCTTATCGATCTTACATATGTTCTGTTGAGAAGGAAAAAATTCACCTGTAAAGATAACTTCTCTTTTTTTTTCCAGAATTCTCTCCACCACATCGCCCATAATAAAAGGTAATTCCAAACCGAGATGATCTGCTAATGTTCTCAATTTTTTATGTTGCCCCACCATTCCAGACTGTTTTTCTAGAGCATCCCCCGTTAGTGACTCAATTTTTTGATAATATAATAAGAATATGGCAATGATGACTTTAGGTAATGCTTTTATAGTATTTCGATGCAAATTGTTTAACAATCCAGTTTCATTAGATAATTTATCTATTAATAATTCAGTTAGATATGTGAGAAATCCATCACTAGTATCATATTTATCCTTGAGAGGGAGCAATTTTTCAGAATTATTTTCAATAAATTTATAAATGAATTTCCAAATTGGTTTACTTTTATCATATGATTTTATAATATAAAATCTGTGAGCAGTACTATTTGTTTTATCTTCCTTCTTTTTAGATATGGGTGTGTTACCAGTTTCTTCTCTAAAAGATTTCTCTCCTGGTAGAATAATTTTTTCTTTCTGATTTAATTTTCCCTCACTGTTTATTAACTCCACTGATTCTGATGAGGAGATGCTATTACCTTCACTAAAATTTGTTACAGGTGATTCATAAAAATACCTTTGGTCTGGGGTGGAATTTATTAGATTTTCATTGAATGTGCCCTCTTCATAGATTGGTGTTTTATTATGAAATTCGTCCCAATTATCACCCACTCTTCTTTGTGGTCTTGGATGGACTCTTTCTTGTGCTCCTTGAAGAATTCTCGTCGCATCGTCACTTATATCTTTATCTTTTAATAAATGTTTGCAATTTGGACAGTATAACACTCCATCAACAATATCTTCCATTTCATCAAAATTACATTCAGGGCAAATCATCGTACTTTGAAATTTCTTTTTTATTTGAATTAAAATTTATTGTGTTAGATTGATATTAGTGAATACATTACTGATTTCCTAATTTGTCGTAATTTGGCATTATTTATTATGTCTGTATCACAATTTATTAGGTCATTTCCTAATAAAGCCCATCTTTCTCAACTGTGATTTTTAAAAAGGTTCTTTGATTACAAAATTATTTTTCTTAATATTTCTACTATCATTATTAATTTCGCTTATTTAAATTTAGGTAATTTCTCTTAATATCTCCAGCTATTCTATTTTGTCTTTATAATTAATCCTTCAAACGATTTTGTCTTTATAAATAAATTAAAAATCTTTTATGAAATTTTTACTTAATAATTAATTCGTAAAATTTATCAATCATTATAAACCGTGAATACCTAATACTACTATTAACTATTGTGAATGAATGCCTTATACTACTATTAACTATTGTGAATGAATACCTTATATGATTATAACGTTTTCTGCTTAGGTTTAGATTTGCCACAGCATCTATTTCTTTTATTTAATTTTTATAAAAATCTCTCATCTAGAGTTATGGTCTTATAACGATATCAATTTTTTTACTTACATTTATTATTTCTAAAAAAAAATATACTATAAAATTATAAATAAAATTTCTCTTATTAAAGCGGAAGTAGAAGTATTGTAATTATTAATTTGAGAAGTCTCAAATTTTACATATAAATCACTCTGTAACTGGATTTTTTTTTTTTTAAGATATTCTCAATTGAAAAATTTACTATTATGGCGATTTTAAGTAGGTACCACTTCAAATTTATTAAGTTAAAATAAGTTATTTTGGCACTTATATGTAAAAACGGTGTTATAAGAAAGGGGGAGGTAATTAGATTATTAGATATTGCCCCCAATCTTTTAAGAGACAAATATACAAAACCATTAGAGAAGGAAGGATTTATTAAGAGTAATAAAATAGGTTCTAAAAAGCTTTGGGGACCAACACCTAAGGGATAGGGGGTGTTTAATGAAATGTAATTATCTATATTTTTATGCTTCATTCAGTTTCTAATTTAATGAAACTGAGAATCAACATTAAAATCCCAGATACTATATTCATAATAAAACCATATATAAATAAATCTTTATTAAGTAAAAGGGGAAGACTGGCAACCCAACCGATACCAAATAGAATTTCCATAACCTTTGTTTTATTAAACTCTACAATTTTCCAATGTCTATTGTTATGTTTGATCATTTTTTTCAGTTTTGTTTTGTTTTGTACAAATTCGCCAGATATTTGAATATGTGTCCGTAAGTTTTGTTCTATTGCATTTAATATTGCTTTTTCTTGACCTATATTCATAACCCAATGAGGAAATCCACTTTGTATGTATTGTGGAAATGTTGCAATGATATTACTTTCAAGTTTACCTAAACTCCTACCGTGCCCATTTGACATATACCACTCTAGTTGAGGACTTATTTCTTTAACTTCTTTTTGTAAAATAACAGCATTAGAAGATAACCAAATCAAATCTTCATTAATAAGACCTATTCTATCGACAATTGATTGTTTTTTATTATCGGTAAGATTATTCCATACATGATGTTTTTCTATATCCCATTTTGTTTCCTTGTAGAATTCTTTGAATTTTAGAAGGATGGATATATATTTTTCTGCCCGTTGAATACTATATTTTATTTCCTCTCTTTTCTGTGTTATTCGTGATTTTAATAGATCCATATTATCCTACTAGATTCTGAATTTATAAATAATAGAAGGGTATTAAATTAAAAATATAATTATCAATTAGTGGATAATGAATTATGATAATTCATATTGCTTTTCACATTTGACTAGAACTCAGTCTATTTAATACGGTGAATGATAAAAAATCAATGAAAAAAAGGACAGTTCTAGAAAAAGAAACAGTTAGATGATGATAAACAACTACAAGAAGTACCTACAAATCACCATAAAAAAGTAATAGTTTCACTTTTTTCTGATATTTATTTTATTCTAACCCTAGGATAATTTTTTATTTAAATAGGTAGATAAAATTAGAGTATTATCCGTTCTTTTTTCATTCCATTTTTATATTCGGGAGTAAGGAACCACCTCCCCTTACTCCTTCTTCTTTTTATGCTCCAACATTTCAATTATTATGGAAAAGGTTTTTTACTAGGTCACTATAATCATAAAACATGAATATGAAGGCATATATGAAGGAAATTCCCATTATTACGGCAGTTTGAAGTGATGGGTCTAATAGATACATTGCCCCTATAAAGAAAGTACCCATAGCAACTATTAAAACAATCCGTGCTATTGAGATTGTGCTGCTAGTATGGGTATAAGAAGGATTCACACGCTATATTCTCTGTCTCTCTCGAGGTGAAGGTTGACTGTCTACATCTTCGATTATAACTTCTCGCGCACTTCTTCGAGATCTCTCCTCTAATTTCTTATCATATCCAGCTTTCATGATACTTTACCTTTTTTGAAGTAGTTGCGATATATAATTATAAATAAGATTCTAATGTCGATTGAAATTAATAATGCATTATTTAATGGTCCCATTGTAGAAGGAAATAAAAACATCTCCGCTACAATAATCACCCCAAATAATAATGAAATCAGGATAAATCCTAAGATTAAATATCCTATCAATTTATTCTGGGATTGCTCGTAAATGATATTATCTTTAAGGGATCCTTGGAAAGATATGTTTAAGAATGTATTCATATTAACAAAATTGTATTGACAAAAATTTAAAATTTTTCATATAAAACAATTTGATGAATCCTCTATTAATGATTGTGTCTCAAATTGCAAATTAGTTAAGCAACTAATCTTAAAAATTAATCTTAAATTTGAAGAAGTTTATAAAAATAATGAGATTCCTTAAATTCAAATTATATCTACAGAGATTTCAGAAATTCAATCTAGGATCGTTCTATACTCATTTTTTTTTACGAGGGGGAACCACGGGAAAGGGAGATAACTGGAAAAAATAGAAACAGTAAATGATTTAAATTTTCTTTACTTGTAATTCTATATCTTCAATTAATCTTGAGACATGTTCTAATAAATTATTTATCTCTAGTTTGGATATAAATACTTCCTCGTTATCCTTAGTCTTTCCATTTCTATGAACAATATCATGACGAATTAAAATCGCTCTAAATGTATCTCCAAGATCTTGCGGAAATTCAATGTTAAGAATGTTTTTATACATAGGAATAACTTTAGCAAGATTATGAAATGAAATACCCGAAAGAATATCTATTATATTATCATTTATATTCTCGATCCAATCATAAGCTTTCTTAAGATTCTTAAATTCTTTCCCACTAAATTCCGGAATTAATTCTAAAAGTTTTGGAATGTATTTCTTATTGTTGATTACTTTTTCAATAAAACAATCAGATAGATAAGTTTCCATAGCGGTAATAATATTAGCATATAAAATTCGAATTAGAAAATCTTCTACCCTTTTTTCTTCAATATTTAATTTTAATTTCAATGTTTTCTTAATGTTTTTAATACTTAATTGAAACTCTCTAAAGTAATCTGATTTTAATTCTTCCTTAAAATAATTATAAATATTTTTCTGCCATGGGTTCTTCAAGTTAAATTCGGAAAATCGCTTATCATAGAAAAAATCGCTTGACAAAGAGTGAGTCAGAGAGTTAGATGATGTAATTATTATTTGATTATACTGAGCTAAATTTTCAATAAATTTTAATAACATAATTTTATGATCTCCATCCAGTCCTGATTGTATATCGTCAATTAGAATAAGGGTATTTCTCAATTCTCTTGTTACTTCCAAAAAAATTTCCCAAGTTTGTTCTCCCACACTTAAATGGGCAAGATCTTCTCGATCCGATGAATTAAAAGATGAATACATACTTACTAAATCAATATATTTTATATTCAATTTTTGGATTATTTGTTCAATCTCTTGGGAGGAAAAAGGTGGTTCTGAAGTCATTTCGATATTTTCCTCTGTTAAATGGATGCAAATAATAATCGGATGTGCATAATTTAGAAATTCGGGATTAAGTTCGTATTTAAAAGTTAATGACTTATTATATTCTTTTCTATGTTTAAAAAGGTGATTTAAAAGGTCAAAGTTATTGAGTTCATTATTGTCTGTTAAAAGATTTATTATTTTTAATAATGTAGTCTTCCCAGATCCATAATTTCCGTGAATCAAACTTATGCTGTTATTGAAGTGAAAATTTAAATCTGTAAAAAATGTTTTTGCCTCTAAAATAAGTTTTTGAAGTATTACTGGAGTTTTCATTATTTGTCACTATCTATATCGTTATATAGTCATTTATTAATTTTTCCTTAAATAGAATTGTTAACCATGATTAGAAATCCTTTCGTGATACCTCCGTTTATGGAGTCTATAATGCTTTTATTGAAGTAAGGGATGAAACACCTGATAATTCAAGATTCATAAGGTACCGAACATTTACGGGAATTATTTAATACCTAATTGATCGATCAGATCATAATAAAACGTTTGAAGAATGTTGTAAATCCCTTAGGACGCTTCTAAAAGAATTAATTAAGCAAAAAACAAGAGTTTAAAGGGAAAATGGTTTGATTATAATTCAATAAAGAGGAATAACAATAAGCAACCTAATTGCTTCTCAAATTCTGAAATAAAAAATATTAATTTTACCGTTCTTACAAAATTTTTTCTAGGCAATAAAGTAATTCCTTAGATCAAAAGGCAATTAAAAAGGTAAACTAAAAAAATAAAAAGATATTTTCTTTCTTATGTTTAGGGTTGTTTAAAAACAATGTTAATGGGATAAAGATGAAAGAGAAATGAATGTTGATAAGTTATTTAGAAAACTTAAAGCAAATTGGGAAGCTATAAAAAATCAGACAGAAAATAATATCGAAAATTATCTCAATTCATTAATATACAATGTAAATATTAATAATCCACATTATATTCAAAGTCTTCCAAATTTCTATTTTTATAATTTAGTTAAAGAGAAGACTAAAATTTTTTTGAATGAAATAGAATTTGAATGTAAGAGATGTGTAGAAAGTTGTTGTTTCTTCCTAGAACTAGAATATAACTCTAAAGCCATTGGAATTCAAATTTTTAAAGAAGATTATGAACTATTAAAAAATGGAGAAGGAGATCTTAATGGTTATATAATAAAAAATAATATCTATTCTTCAGCAAACACAGAAATTCAACAGAATTTGGATTATGGTTATCTTGATATTATTAAAAAGCAAGATAATTTTCAATGTTATTATTATGATGAGAAAAGATTAGAATGTAAAATCCATAAGTATAGACCACTAATATGTTTTACTTATCCATTTCGATTTATAAAAAGGGACAATGGTATAGACTTAGTTATATTCGATAGCTGTGCTTTTATTAAAAACAATGTTGAGAATAATACACTAAAGAAATTTGCAGAGAAAATTATAAAACGCTATTCTTATTGGGAATTTTGGATTGCTTTATCACTATTTCTGAAATACATACAACAATATGGAAGAGAAAGAAAAATAAATTGAAATTGTCATTTTGTGATCCTTATAGAAGACTTTTTAATAGAATTAGGAGTAGTCATCAAAGGATTTCCCTCGATATTCAGATGTTTAAGAGATTTTAGGTTACCTATGGATTCAGAAAGTGTTTTCAATTGGTTGTAGTATAGATATAATCCCGTTAAAGAATCCAAGCAATCGATCCTTTCAGGAATTTTTTTTATATGGTTATTACCTAAGGATAAATCTTCAAGATTTTTGAGTTTTAAAATATTATTCGGAAAAATTTCTAAGTTATTTTCGCTTAGTTTCAAAGAGGAAAAAGCCGATAACTTATCAAGAGATTCGGGAATAAAACGCGATTTAAGAGAATTTCTATTGAGATTCAACTCGGTTAGATTTGTGAGATTCCCAATTTCTTCTGGAGGACAGATTAAGTGGCTCTTCACTATCCACAATTTCCTTAAGTTTACAAGGTTCCCTAATGATTTTGGTAATTGTTGTAACTTTGTATCAATGAGATACAGTTCCTCAAGTAAAGTTAATTTTCCTATTGATTTGGGTAACTCACGGAGATTACATCCCGTTAAACTGAAAATCTTTAAATTTATTAGAGTCAATATAATAAATGATATAACCTATTTTTCCCCACTTATGGATTTTGAAAATATTATTAACAATCTTAAGAAAACAACCACTTCTTTGGTAAGAAATGAAGACTGGGAGAATTTAACTTCTATTTCACAAACAGAACCAAATCAGATTTTTTATTTTACCGAAATAATCGAACAACAAATTAAAAAGATTATATCTAGAAACGAGGAGATATTTGAGCCAGTTCCTAATAATCCCTCATATTTTAGATTTAAACCTGGAATAGAATTTGTTCTTAAATTGATTAGAGATAGGAGTGGACAATTCAACAAAGAATTTAAAGAATTTCTTTTAGAAAATCTTTTTCCTGTACTTAAAGAAGAAAAAGGATATTATTCTACTTTAGATCTGTTTTTTAATGCACTTCATTTTGAAATTAAAAACAATTCGAAATTTTTAGAAAAAACTATTGAGTTTCCTCATCTTCTTAAGAGATTAATTAAAGATGATTCAAAAAAAATAATTAATTTCTACCCTTTGGTTTACAGCAAAGATGATTATAATTTAGGATATTTACTAATTAAAGAGCAACCTAGTCTTTTAAATATATATGAATCTGAAAGTACTGAATTAATAAAGAATTTAATCCTTGGTGGACGTCCGTATAAGGAATTAATTCAATTACTGAAGGAACATAATCCGAAGCTCATACCTATTTTGGAAAAGAAGAGGAAAATTCAAAAAAAAAACTTTCTTAATAGCCTTTTAACCACTAAAAAAGAATCTATTCAATCTAAACAATATTCTAAATTAGGTAGAATCTTTGATTATTCATTTAACTTATTTACTGATAAAGAGCTTGTAGAAATAATTCAAAAAATAATAGAACTTGGATTTGCATACAGATATGATGATAATGATTCTAACTGGACACATTTCATTCTTTTAGAAATCGCTTGGCATGAGAAAGTAGATTTACTTCAAGATTATATTGCTGAATTAGCAGAATTAAATCACCTTCAAGTTCTTGAATCTTATTTTCTTCAACGTCCTGAAAGAATCAGAGAATCAACTAATTTCATAATAGAAAAATTGGGTTATTTTACCATCGTTCTTCTTGAAAGGCGTTATAATTCTTTTGATATCGCAAACCCAATAGAATTTTTTAATAAAATGCTTGAAAAAAATAAGAACTATTATAATAAAGTAATTAAGGTGTTTTTTGATAATAATAAAGACTTTATTTTGGAATTTAAACATATTTTATTATCTAAATTAAAAAATATTGTTTCAAAAAGGGAAACTGAAGAGTCACCTAATTATTACTTTATTTCTGGTTTTTTAAATTATATATATTTTTATTATCCGGAATATAAAGTTGACATTGATAAAGATCTAATCAATCAACTTTTTAACTTTATCCTTAATAATTCTAGCTCTGCAGAACATCTATATTATGTAGAATTTTTAAGAAATAAACTCCATCTATTAAAAAAACCTCTTCAAACCAAATTTTTATCCCAATTAATAAAAAACGAATGTATTCCTTGTATTGAATATTATATTAAAAAAAATCTAAATGTTTTTTCTCAAAATATTGATGTTATTCTTTCATATCAACCGCGTGATGAACATAATTCTGATTACTATATCCGTCCTTTAGAATATATTATAAGGAAAAAATATAAAGAAGACAATGAACTTGTAAGAAAAATTTTAAACCGTATAGAAGAGCTGGTTCCTTCACGAAAAAAAGCAGAAATATTTTTAATTGTCAATCAAATTGAGAAATCATTAGAGGTATTTGACAAATTAAGAAAACAATCAAAAATTATACCCTCTGTAATCTTAAAAACTCTTGATTTTTGTTTAGTACAAATAGAATCTTTAATCGAAGGAGGTAATTTAGTTAATGTTTATGAAATTCAAAATTTTATAGAAAAAATTGAGATTATCTTTAGAAGCTTTAATTCTTCAGATTTAAGACAACGAGAGTATAACATCAAGAAAAATTGTTTAGAAGCACGCTTGGAATTATATAATGGTTTTTACTTTCTTCAAAATTTTAACTATAATAAAGCTGAAGAAAATTTTCAAAAAGCATATTTAAAATATAGAGATTTAGGTGAGATTGACGATAAGAATTATTATAATATTGGTCTTTTTAGAATTAATTCCAATATAGCTTATTTTTTTAAAGAAAATATCTCATCGATAAGTAGTTTACTAAAGAAAGACAGTGTAGAAAATGCAAATAAATTTATTAACAACTTTTTTAGTAGTATTGCTTTTACTGAAAATGAATCTAATTTTCAATTAGAAAGACATATCAAATCACTAAAAACATTAAAATTTGATAAGGAATCTAAAATCATTTCTCAATTTAAGAGTGAGAATCCAATTAATTTATGTAGTTCTCCTCCAAAAGTGATAAACAAAAGAATTTTGGATGAAAACAGAAACGTTATTATAGAATGGGATAAAAATTCTAATTTGGTTAAACCTAGTTCTGTTTTAATTTCTAAAGAATTAAAGAAATACTTTTTAGAAGTAAGATTTGATAATAGGGAAGAAACTTTTGAGTTTTCGCATGAAATATACACTAAGACTTTAAAAATAGCGAGTATAAGTAAATCAGAAATCAAGGCAGGCTTAAGTTCTTACAAAATATTATTACAATCTGAGAAAAGTAGCGGAGAAGAGAATATAGTAGTTATTCTCACTGAAAATAATATATGCAGATTCCCAATCATTTGTCAGATCCCTATTACCATAAGAAATCAAGATGTTTACCAAGCTAGGGCTATTCAATATAAACCAAAGACATTTGATGATTTTTTCTCTGGTTATGATTCAGAAATAGCAGAATTGGAAAATAAATTTAGTCAATTTGATCATATTGAGGGTAAGAGAATAAATAAAAAAAGGATTAATAATTGGCTCAGGCAATTTGGGACTCTGGAAAGGGCAAAACTTGGGTTAAATATCTTAAAAAATGTAGATTTTTATGATCGTAATCGTCTAAAGTCGTGCTTCAAATGGCTTCTTCAAAATCATCTCTCTAATAAAAAATTTATTATTTCAATCCTTGGAAATGCAAGAGATAGCTCGGGTATTATGAGTAATATTGTTTCTGGAGATATATTAATGGAAGAGAAATATCCAAAACCATTGCAGGATATCCTTGAGCAGGAAAATCCAGATCAAGTGAGTATAATCTTCTTTGACGATATTATTCAAAGTGGTAGTCAAACTAGAACTATATTTCAAGAATGGTTTGGATTGAAAACGGATCTAAATGAACCTCATGTAACAGCATTGAACACTAATCAAAAAGAAAGATTCAAAAAATTCCATGTATACCTATTGTTTGCTTACGGTTTTAAGAGAGGTATTGAGAATGTAGAGGTTCTCTTAAAGAAGGAATTAAGGTTTGTAAACTGTACTATAAAAGCATTTTATTACAATCATCCAAATGAAAAATGTTTCCATCCTACCTCTGGAATATTCTATGATCCCGAAGATCGATTAAATGCTGAAAATATGTGTAGAGAAATTGGATATAATCTATTCTTAGATAAAGATCATTGGTCTAAAGAAAAAATGTATGATAATTCTTTAGGGTATGGCAATGAACAAGGTTTGTTTGTCACATTTTGGAATGTTCCAACTACTACTTTACCGATTTTGTGGAAAAGAGGAAATTATAATGATAGGATATGGGAACCTCTCTTCTTACGTCGAGTAAAAAAGTAGTTTTTATGAGAAATTTGGAAATGAAGGTGGGAGTTTTTCATAATAATCGCAAGATATTGTTAAGTTTTATCATGTTCATTTTATATTATATTAGAGTGTAAAATTAAAAGTAAGAATGAATAGGACAACTCATAAGTAAAGAACTTGATTCAGATTTTGAAAAAATTGCTAAATTTGGTCGTAGTAGAGGTCCTAATAAACGTTCAATTGGAGCGAAAAGTGAAATTGGAATTCACTCTATTCGTGCGGGAGATATCGTGGGAGATCATACAGTATTATATGCTGGGCCGGGAGAAAGAATCGAATTGAAACATCAAGCTCATAATAGAGAATGTTTTGCTGATGGTTCAATTAAAGCGATCAAATTCATTGTGGATGCTAAATTATATAAAATATATTCTACAAGTGAAGTTCTGGGACTAAATTAAGAATAAGATAAAATTATAAAAAATCAGGGCAGATCAGTATTATCATTAATCCTTTTAGTTCTAAGACTAATTTTAGATTTCATAATGCCAACACCTCATCGAGAGAATTAAAGGGTATCCAAGCCTTAATTATCTCACATTCTATAATTTTATCTCATATAGTAATAGTAGACATGTATTTTTAATTTTATTCAAAGCAAAATTCAAG
>SDBT01012056.1_pt1 | contig 13881 bp, 11 predicted proteins | sample 2277101 | NCBI WGS metagenome assembly SDBT01 (sample SAMN10404973, study PRJNA504765) | marine sediment metagenome | isolation source: marine sediment core GS10_PC15, 103 cmbsf | place: Arctic Ocean: Southern Knipovich Ridge | collected 2010 | reverse complement strand
TCCACCCTTATGCTAAAATTGTCCCTTGATGTTTAAGGCTTTTAGTTTTTTAGGCGAAGTCTGGGAAGAGCTTGGCAAAGTTACTTGGCCAACCAGGCAAGAAGCTATTAGAATGACTGTCACGGTCCTTATCGTAAGCAGCGTGATTGCTGTTTTTATTGGCGGTTTGGACTATTTACTGCTTACTATTGTTAGAAGGCTAATTGGCGGATAATATGGTAAAAAAGGAACAAAAAGCGAAAAAGGCGAAAAAAGAAACACAAAAAGAGGCTCAGGAAGCCCCCAGCGAGGAGAAGACAAGCAAAGTGAAAACCAAAGAGGCCCAACCCAAACCTGCTGCTAAAAAAGAAGTCAGTCAAGAGAGTGGTGCTTGGTATGTGATTCATACTTATTCTGGCCACGAAAACAAAGTCGCTGCTACTTTACAGCAAAAAATTGCAGCTAGCCACCTAGAAGACCGAATTTTCGAGGTGATGGTACCGACTCAAGAGAAAATCGAGGTTCGCGAGGGTAAAAAGCAGACTCTTCGGGAAAGAATTTTCCCAGGCTACGTCCTCGTAAAGATGACGCTTGACAATCAAACTTGGTACTCTGTCCGCTCAACCGCAGGAGTAACCGGTTTCGTCGGAATTGGTAACAAACCTACTCCACTGGATCCAAAAGAAGTTGAGACTATTCAGAAGTTCTCCAAACTTGAAGCACCTACTTATAAAGCATCCTTCAGCGTTGGCGAGGCAGTCAAGATAATTGATGGGCCATTTTCCGATTTTATTGGCTCTGTGGATGAAATAAACGAAGAAAAAGGGAAAATTAAGGTCTTGGTAAGCATCTTTGGCCGAGAAACCCCAGTCGAGCTAGATTTTCTTCAAGTAAACAAGCTTTAAACCCATGGCTAAAAAGATAAAAACCACTATCAAACTAAATATCGCTGCTGGCGAAGCGACTGCTGCACCGCCTGTTGGACCTGCTTTAGGACAACACGGCCTACCGATCATGGATTTTGTCAAAGCTTTCAATGAAAAAACTCAGAGCGAAAAAGGCAACGTTTTACCCACGGTTATAACTGTATTCGAAGACAGAACCTTTTCTTTCCAAACCAAAAAACCGCCTGTAACTGAGATGATAAAGAAAACCCTCAATTTAAAGAAAGGGTCGGGCGTGCCAAACAGAGATAAAGTTGGTAAACTTTCCAAAGAACAGGTGCGTTCCATTGCAAATGAGAAGATGGACGATCTCAACGCAGAGAATTCTGAAGCGGCTGAAAAAATCATTCAAGGTGTGGCGAGAAGTATGGGGGTTGAAACGGAATAAACCATGGGACAAACACGAACAAAAGTCATCGAAACAGCCCTAGACACAGAAAAACTTAAGAAGATTGAGGAAATTGAAAAAAAGCCTGCTAAGGAGGCTTCAGGGCCAGAAAAAAAGAAAAAAGCCAGTGCTCCAAAAGTGCGCAGCAGGCACTATAAAGGACTTTTAGACCTGATTGATAAGTCAAAAGAATACTCCGCAGAAGAGGCAATAGAAATTATTCAAAAAACCGCTAAAACAAAGTTTGACTCAAGTGTTGAGGCTCATATCAATCTTGGCCTTTCTCCAGAGAAAAGCGAACATCAAATCAGAAACCTAGTCTCTCTCCCCCACAAAACGGGCAAAAAAGTAAAGATTTTAATTTTTACTAGCAAAAACAAGGACGAAATCAAAAAACTTGGCGCCGAGATCGGTACGGAAAACACCTTAAAGCAAGTCGAGGCTGGAAAAATAGACGCCGACAAAATAATTGCTGATTCAGCCTGGATGCCGAAAATTGCGAAAGTAGCCAAAATATTAGGCCCAAAAGGTCTTATGCCCAACCCAAAATCTGGCACTGTCACAGATGATCCGCTAAAAACGGTAAAAGAATTCTCTGGTGGTAAGGTGGAACTGAAAATGGAGAAATCCCCTATTATTCACATCCAAATCGGCCACGCTAGTTTCAAGAAAGAAGCGTTGAAAGAAAATCTTGAAGCTGTAGTTTTAGCAATAAATGCTGCACGGCCAGAAGGATTTAAAAAAGCGTTAATAAAAACCATCTATCTCTCCGCTACCATGGGTCCATCGATTAAAGTTAATCCCGCCACAACAAGGAAGGAAGAAACAAAATCTTGACAATTACGCGTCTTACTCGTATACTTTCAACCGTCCCAAAGACAGTGGGTCCTAACCGGATTAATTCGCTATTATAGCGAACCTACCGAGGAGCAGAATTAGTAGCTAGTATTGAGTAAGAACTCCTCGGGAAGAGGAGTTTTTTAGTCCGCGAAGTGGTCGTAGGACACGAGAGTACTGAAGAACCCAAGTATTACGAAATTCTGAAATTACGGAGCGATTTATGGCTAAAATTAGCAGAGAACAAAAAGAGCAAATAGTAGAAAACCTAAAAGAAAAGCTCAATAAAGCAGGCGGTTTAGTCCTTACCGACTACCATGGCCTTTCTGTATCCCAAATGCAGGAACTGAAAAAAGAACTGAAAGGCGCTGACGCTGAATTCACAGTTGCCAAGAATACTTTGATTTCAAGAGCCTCGAAACAATCTGGTACCTCAATACCACAAGAAAACCTAGAAGGACCAACAGCTATTCTATTTTCTTTTGGCGATCCAATTGCGCCAATAAAGAAACTTGCAGAATTTATCAAAAAATACGAGCTCCCAAGTATAAAACTAGGCTTTTTAGAAGGAAGGCAGCTCACAAAAGAAGCGGTTGTGGAACTTTCGAGAATTCCTAGTAGAAATGAGTTGTACACAAATGTGGTAGTTTTACTAAATTCCCCTATTTCTGGCTTGGTAAACATTTTGAATGGAAACATCCGCAATCTTGTCTATGCTTTAGAACAAATTAAAAACACGAAGGGAGGTGCTTAATATGGCAGAGGAAGAAAAGAAGGAACAAGAGGAAAAAGCTGCAGCTAAAGAAGAGTCTGAAAAGCCCAAGGACAAGCAGGAGTCTGAAGCTAAGGAAGAAGCTAGCGACGAAGGAAAAGAACCTGCAGAAGAGTCCAAGGAGCCTTCAGAACAGCCTCAAGAGCAGCCCAAGCAAAAAGAAGAAGTCAAAGAGACTCCAAGCGCCCCGGAACCAAAACAAGAGGAAAAACCTGCCGAGAAACCCAAGAAAGAAGTAAAAGTTAGCGGAAAGTTGGCAGCTATTATAAAGGAGATCGAAAATTTGACCGTTCTTGAGCTTGCTGATCTTGTCAAAGCGCTCGAGGATAAATTTGGCGTAACAGCCGCTGCTCCAGTAGTAGTTGCAGGCGGTGCTCAAGCCGCAGAAGGCGGAGCCGAAGGCGCTACTGAGGAAGGTCAGACGACTTTTAACGTGATTTTGGCTGATTCTGGTGCGAATAAAATCAGTGTGATAAAGGCTGTCCGTGAGCTAGTACCAACGCTGGGTTTGAAAGAAGCAAAAGACCTGGTAGATGCCGCACCGAAGCAGGTACTTGAAGGTGCTGGAAAAGACGCTGCAAACGAAGCCAAACAAAAGCTAGAAGCTGCTGGTGGTAAGGTTGACTTGAAGTAGATTAAGACTTCTTAATTGGTTTGTAATACTTTCTACCCCACCAAACTAGGCCAGCTACAAATATTATAAGCACAACGATTATTCCAAGATACACTGTATCTGGTATGTCGACTGCTTTCTTGGCGGCCACGCCGGCAATTTTTACTTCAATATCTTGAACTGTTTCTGGATCAGCAGATTCTTCTACCTCAATTTGTGCCGCCAATACTTGGTCTCCAACTGTAACGTTGACAGCGTGTTTGCCAGCAGCAACATCTGTGAAGATAGCAATTCCTGTTTCACTCGTAGTCGTCTCCTCCAAACCAGGAATAAGCTTTACTTTTACTTTTTCCAACGGGTCACCCCGTTCATCCAAGATCTTTAGTTTTATACTGTACCCTTTTGTCTTAAAGCTGGTCACTTTACTTTTGGCTACGTTTCCAGCCTTATCTTTACTTCTGACTTGATAGTAGTATTTCGAGCCGGCTAGAAGGAGTTTTTTCGATAAAGAAATCTTGTGGCTTTTCGCAAGTTTGCTGTTTGAGGTAACTAAACCAAGCTTTTTCGACGGCCCGTACTCTACAATTGAACTAGCTTTCTCATTTGTTTTCCAAGTGACTGTAGCGGTGTTTAAACCAACATTCTTTACTTGAATATCGCTAATTTTAGGTGCTTTCTTGTCTTTTGGCTTTGGTTTTGGCGCTGGAGCAGGTTCTGTAAAAGTAATAGTGGATCCGCTGGTTGCCGACGCTACAACACTCCCCTCTTTGACTGCTTCGGAACCAGAGGTGAAACCGATTGAGGCCGAACCCGAACTAGGTATTGCTCGAAAGCTAATTGTAGCAATTAGATTATCGCCGCTTTTTGCTGACAGTGTCCCTCTCGCAATCCGAATACTACCATTTCCGCCACTATTTTCAGCTTGAATCTCAAACGCACTTCCGTAGTAACTTGTACCCAAAAAAGTCACTTTATCCGCTGGGTAGGAAAAGTTGGCTTGGACTGCATTTACCGCACTTGTCGCACTAACCCGCACTGAAAGCGAGAAACTTGATCCGCCCGCGACAGAAGTTGCCCCTGGTGAAAGATATAAACTACCTCCCGCATTTACCAAGGATGTACTAGAGAGAGAACTTACTCCAAGAACCAGAGCGGCTATTAAGATTTTGGACAGTATTTTTTTCATCTATTTATCTTCCCCAACGGGATAACAGTATGCTTAAATCGCGTATATTAACCCTACCATCGCCATTAATATCGGCTGCAGATTTCCTTACTCCCCATCTACTTAACAGTATACTAAGATCACGGATGTTTATTCTAGTATCGCTATTTAGGTCTCCCAGCTTACGTTTTGGTGTACCCACCGGTATACTTACTCTTACGGAAGCCGATTTGGCGGATTGATTCCCGCTTGTATCAAACGCTGCAACGCGGTAGTAATAAGTTTTCCCTGCCCCGACTCTCGTGTCAGAGTAGCCTCGCAAGGAAGTCGTTCTTACTAGCACCTTGTTTCGATAGAGTCTATACCCAGATACCCTCACGTTATCACTCGAAGTGTTCCAAGAAACATCGACTCTACTACTTGATATAATTCTTGCCTTCAACCCAGTTGGAACTGAAGGCGGCTGAGTATCTAGCGTGTTGGAAACGTTAACAGTAATCGTTGGTGACGTACCCACATTGTTAGAAGTATCAACAGCCCTTACATACATACTGTGGCTGCCATTGCTAACAGATGCAGAATTCCAATAGTAGGAGTACGGCGCGTAGCTGTCGGTTCTCTTCCAAACACCATCAATATAGAAGTAGGCGTATTTCACTCCTTCGTTATCTGTTACTGAAGCGGTAATGTTTACAAACCTAGACACGGTAGCCCCGTTTGATGGTGAAGTAATGGTAACTACCGGCGGCTGTCTATCTTGAACATTATCCACTTCTACATCGTGGACTTGAAACTGGTATTTCTTATTTCCCGTAGCTCTTGCAGTAATCCGGAAGATGTATTTGCCATCACTCATTTGTGTTGTGTCTACCGTAGCCAAAACTCCACTTATAACTTGGTTTGTCGAAGTAGCCAGCGTTGTCCAACTAGTAGGTGCCCTACCAAGCCCAGCCTCAATTTTATAACTAGCAAAGTTGGACCCTGGTACGCCTCCGGAAATTTGTAGAGAAGCCCCTCCAACAACCGACCTACTCTTTAGACTAGTAATGATTGGCGCTAGGGGGTTTGACGAAGTAAGATTCATTGAGCCCGCTGCGTTGATTCTACCGTAACCAAAATTTCTATCCTTCCCTACTGTTCCTATATCATCAGCTCCATGGCGGAGTATCTGTCGAAGTTCTTCATTGGTCAAAGATGAGTTTTTAGACAATAACAGTGCAACAAGCCCTGCTACGTGAGGAGTCGCCATGCTTGTGCCTGACACTCTGCAGTACCTTGTCCCCACGATCCGAGAGCTATAGCACATCGGCGAGACTGATGCTTTCAAAGATAAAATATCCACCCCTGGAGCAGCAACATCAATATCCTCACCCCAGCTGGAAAAACCTGCCTTACGATCAAGATAGTCGGTAGCAGCTACGGCAACGGCTCTATCCGCTGAGGAAGGAGAATGGTCTAGAGCATCGCTGTTATTGTTTCCTGCAGCTGCCACCACTACCATCCCCTTGTCATGTTCATAAGCCACCGCATCATCCATGGCAGTGCTGTTACACGTACAGCCCCAGGAGTTTGATGACACTTTTGCGCCCATATCAGCTGCGTAACGAAGGGCTGCAACACCGTCAGAGAGGTAACCCGAACCGCCTGAGCCAAGGAATTTCAAGGCCATTATTTTACTGGTCCAGTTGACACCAACTACACCTACCGAATTATTTCCTACTCCAGCAATTGTCCCAACTGTATGGGTACCATGACCATGGTCATCCATCGGATTGTTGTCATCGTTGTACCAATCCCAACCATAATAATCGTCAACATAACCATTACCATCATCATCCACCCCATTGTTGGGTGTCTCCTTGGTATTCACCCACATATTGTTCTTTATGTCAGGATGGTTTCTGTCCACTCCTGTGTCAATATCGGCAACAATGATTGAAGCCGAGCCTTTTGTTTGATCCCAAGCCGATGATGAATTTATTTTTTTGATCCCCCAAAGATCCGGATAGGACTGGCCCCAGCTACCTGACGAGGAATAATACGGATCGTTAGGAGTGGCCAGCAAGTCTACTCTGTAGTTAGGTTCAGCTTCTACTATATTGGCGTCTCTTTCGTATTCGTTGACCAACCCTATCAAACGCGAAGCTTCATCGTTTTTAGAAGATAACTCTTCGGTGGCCTTGTTTATTTTACCCGCAACAACCTGCTGCTTACCCGGCAATGTTACCTTGTACCAACCGTATATCTCCTCTTTTGCATTCTCCTTACTCTTTTTTGGAATCACTCTCTCAAATTTCTTTACGTTAAACTGTTTATTTTTCTTATTAATACTCTTAACACCCACATCCGTAGGTTTAGCTGTTTCTTTAATTTTAGTTTGTAGGGACTTTTTTACTTTTATCAGAATTTCGTTTGAAGCAAATTTTGTATCTAGCTCTTGGCTTATCAGTTCGATTTCTTTATCCGTGTCTTTTTCCACGTCTACACTAAGTGGGGTGGTTGCTAAAGGAGTGGCACCAAGAAAAACAATCGTGCCTATAATAGGCCACAGATCTTTTTTGCTGTACGGAGGATTTATTGATTTGCGATAATAACGTACAAATCTTTTAGCGATACTCATGGGCAGACAAGTTTATTATGACCACTTAACAGGCTCGTTGTCAAACCTTAACCATCCCAGTTACTGGCCATGATGCTCGCATCAAAGATATCTACTACTCCATTACCGTTAAGATCTGCATCTGGATCGTTTGTTCCCCAGCTTGAAGCTAAGATAGAGGCATCGAAGATGTTTACTACCCCGTCACCATTGATGTCCCCTGGTTTGCCTGGAGGTTCGCCACCACCGGGAACCGTCCCTGTAGGAACTTGGAAAGAGTAGGTCAACTTATTATTAAAATTATCTACAGCAACAAGTTCAAAGGTGTAGAGTGAAGCACCGCTGATTATTGGTACTGTCACATCAATATGAGGAAAAGTATCGCCGCTACTCAAGTCCTGCCAATCGGAAACGTCTGTCTTCATTCGTAGGATCCTAGTGGTAATTGAATCCTCTCCAAATGGCGCTGGGGTTGGAAGTACATCAAGGCGGAAAATGTTGTCACGAGCTATATCAATTACCGGCGAAGGTATGTTGTCGCTTAAAAAGTCCATCCCGTTTACGCTCGGTGGTTGTGCATCCTGGAGACTATCAAAACCTTCTGGAATTGTAAATTCACCTTTCATAGTCAAGGTTGTGGTTATATCATTTACAACAGGTGTGCCAGAAATTTCTACCACGTAATCTCCAGGTGTGTTACCGATAAGATCTGTCAGTGTTACTATTTTAGACAGCTTCCCCTCACCGATTTTTACTCCATCTTGCAAAACCGTATAGCTAAAATCGTAGACTATTGGATAAGCATGTTCCTGACTTTTAATTATGTAATTAACATACTTAAATTCATCGCGCATCACCCATACTGGTCTAATTTCGTAGGGTAAAACTCCGAGATCAATCCTTTGGTTATTCGTAGAATCGTAAAATCCATATGGCCGAGCACCACCTACATTTATTAAACCGTAAGGCCAACGCAGAATTCCGCTAGAATCAAAAAGCATACCAGTTCCTACTACCAATCTGGAACCCGACTCAGATTCCAGTTCTGGCCGTTGATAAACAAGCACCTGGGCTATGTCGGCCACATTATCAACCGGAAGGGTGTAAAGGTCGTATCGGTAGTCGTTGGCTTTTTGCATCTCCATATCAGCCGAAGATAAACCATTGCAGGAATGAACACTCCTTACTGCGGTTACACACCGTTTCATCTCAAAAATCGCTGTTTCTTCTCCATTATTTGGATATCCAAGTACTGGTACTAATTTTAGATCACTCGCAGTATTGCTAAATGTTTTATTGGTACTAAAACCATTTACATCAATGTACTCAAAATTTATCCCCTTTCTCACTTCATCACTTGTTGCTGGTGTGTACTTATAATACGCAGCGACAGAAAAGGCATAATCGGCGCTTATTTGATTGAAATAAAAGCTAAGAGGCCCAAAATTTGAATATCCGTAACTAACAGCAGGAAGTCCATTATTTTTGAATTTTAAAGCCGGCATTTGGTGGGTTAGAGGGTTTATGTTCTCACCGTTTACACCAGTATAATTAGTTGTGTATTTAATCGTAGCGATTGAAGAATCAATATTAACTGTTTCATCACCATCAAAAGTTATGTCTTCCTTAACAACAAATTTCATACCTGGACCACCAGGATCGCCGGAATACAGTTTGTATATGCCAATCACATCAATAATTGGATGTTTTTCGTCTAGAAGGAAGGTCAGCGAATCGTTTGAGCCAAGAAAATGACCGCTGTGAATGCTGTTTTGATTATGGAAGCTGATATGATTAGGCCGAGCACCAGAATAAGTAACTATTAGACGGTAATATTTTGAGATGGTGAAAGGTATCCGCACTGGCAGTTGCTGAGCAGAAGATACCAGAATGTCCCCAGTATAGATTCCATTTGGAATAAGGCTGTTATCTACACTCGCTGTAGCTGAGAATGAAGCTGTGGCTCCCCCAGCTACAGGTAATGAAGAGATTGAAAGCGTTACACCAATACCGCTACTTACCTGCCCATTCGGTCCCCAGCAACATTCGGCAGTTAAATTATAGGTGCCGGCAATATCCTGCAGATTCGTAACTTGAGCATTCTTGGTTGAGGTCCAAACACCAGTAAAATCTGGCGGGTCTACGCCAAAATCAACGCTCTCGCTTACGCTAATTCGGTTTGGAACCCTAACCAAAACTGCTATGTAAAGCTTTTTAACAGCTGAATCAACTACGATATTTGCAACATGGGTCCCCCCGCTTACAAGAACCAAGTTGTCCCCCGTAAGTGTTGCGTTAAAAGTAGCTGTACCACCTGCAGGAACGGAAATTGAGCTTTTATCGCTAGTTATGGTCAGCCCTGTTGGCACATTTTCGCTAGAAATTGTAGCAGTGGTAGCGGATTCTGTGTTATTGGTTACCGTAAATGTTTGATTCTTGGTAAAAGTATTACCACTTAAATCAGCAGTAATATTCCAAGAAAACGGCTTGGAATAAAGTTTTGAAGAAAAATCCATATCTGGAGAGAGGAATTTAAGGGCTTCCATAGTGTGAATCAAACCTTTACCTTGAGTATTTTCATCAAACCCACCATAAGCAACAGCGCTTGATTTCATAGCTGTTTTAATATCTGCTGGAGCAGCTGTAAGGGCTGCTTGTCGCAATAATGCCGCCATACCTGCAGCGTGTGGAGCGGCCATAGAAGTACCGGATATTGCAACGTGTTTTTCGTCTTTACATCTCCTGCTTGCCCAGGCATCGTCCCACTCGGCAGCACAAATATTCACTCCGGGAGCGACAATATCAGGCTTGACCATTTCTTGAGGATTACCATCCAGATCTGTCCATACAACCGGGCCTCGGGAAGAAAATGAGGCAATATCAGTGCTACAGGTACCAGAACCACCAACATCTTCTGGTTTACAAGCTGCACCAACTGTAATAGCCTCCCGGGAAGTACCTGGCGTACCAATAGTTCTAGAAGAAGGCCCTGAATTTCCAGCTGAAATCGTGATCGTCACTCCGTTATTCATCGCATTATCTGATGCCAGCGCGCTAGGAGAATCTGGGTTTCCACTGCCACCAAGACTCATTGAGCAGACATCCAAATGGTCGGAGAAATCTCCATCCAGGTTGGGATCAACACAGCGGTCTATCGCGGCAATAGTACCAGAAGTCGGACATGAACCAGATGAATTACAGACCTTGTAAGAATACACATTAGCATCAGGCGCAACACCAAGAAGCGTTCCTCTCCCAGCCGCGGTAGCAGCCACGTGAGTACCGTGACCATGGTCATCCATTGGATTGGAATCATTATTAATAAAATCCCAGCCCCCTTCGACCTTACAACCAGTACCATAGCACCCACCAAGATCAGCATGGTTGTAATCTACCCCTGTATCGATAATACCGATTTTTATACCGTAACCAGTCAGTGGTGCTCCTTTACCATCAACAAACGGCCAGGCCTCATCAGCATGAATCATCGGAACCGAGGAATCCAGCGTAATCTTGGCGATTACCTCTTTTACCACTCTCTTTACACCCTTTATCTTTTTGACTTTTGCGACTTCTTTAGGTAGCAGCTCCACAACCAGCCCATTCAGCGTTGTATCAAATTCTATTGCCGCCCTTCTTTGACCTTTCTTTGGATTGGCCTTCACAAGTTTTTTACCGGTAGCCTTGGCGATTGCAGACTTAATGATTTTATGTTCGGAGGCAATAGCCTTTTTAGAGGATTTTAGTTGGTTCACACGGCTAGATTTACTTACCTTTGCTTTTTTGAGTTCAACGTTTTTCTCGCCCAGGGATTTCGTATCCAGCACAATAATATAATTTTTCAGGGCGTCTTTTTCCGGCCTGGTATCAACTACAACAACGTTGTTTGAGGGGATAATATCCTTTTCTCTTTCCCCGTTGACAAACGCTTCTGGTTTTCCTGATAACTTGAGCCTTTTTACCTCAGAAGCAATCAGATTGCCTTTTTCATCGAAGAATTCCCTGGTGGTAGTTAAATATTCTGGAGGCGGGCCTTTGGCTGGAACCCCTAACCCTCTTACGGTTAGAATGGCAACCACTGTTAGGGGGAGGATAAGAAGAATCAGAACCGTGCCTAAAATTGAGTAAACATCTCTACGGTTGTATGGAGGATTAATACTTCGGCGGTATTTTTTTACAGATTGTTGTACAAGGTCGGCAGCCCTCATCACTTTGTTTAATTATGGCGCGTATTCTGGCTTACTGTCAAGTTCAGCCATCCACTGAAATACTCCTCTTGACAACTTCTTTCCTACTATGATACTTTAAGAAGACCTTTGCTTACTTAAGCTACATTTGCTGCCTAGAAAGGAATCCTTCATGTCTCTAGGAGACGATTTACCAGAGCTGCTGACAGTCAAAGAAGTTGCCGCCTTTCTGAGGGTGTCTCCTCTAACTATCAAGCGTTGGGGCAAACGTGGAAAGCTCCCAGCAATAAGAATCAATGCAAGAGGAGATCGCAGGTACAAGAAAGAAGCAGTTCTGTGGCTACTAGGCGAAATGAAAAAAGAAACTGCTTAGCGCTTTTTTAACCTCGTTTCTAACCTATCCTTGACATCCAAGAAACGGTATGAAATACTTTGTATTAGTGTTACCCCAAGAAGATTGGAGATAGTTTAACTTACGGCACTTTAAAAACCTGCCACACCTGACAGATCTGTAAACCTGCTCAAAGCAAGTGCAGTTAGTCAGATTTACCCTAATATAAAAGGAAGTAGGCGCGAGATTAACAAACGCCGGATCCTGTCCTGCCAACCGGCGGACAGTTGCCCCTCGTGGGGCAATTGAAAAACCCCACGAGGGGCTTTTCAATTGGGAAATTTTTGATTTTTAGCGGGAGAACTTCTCCTTAAAAACTAAATAAACAAAATAAGGCAAGGCTAGCTGTCGTTTGAATCTGGATGGTTCTGAAATCAAACGAAAAGCCCATTCCAAACCAATTTTTTGAATAAAAACCGGCGCACGTTTCTTTTCACCACTAATATAATCGAGAGCTCCCCCGACACCAATCGCCAGTTTAACATTCAAACGCGGAAGATTTCTAGCAATCCATTTCTCCTGTTTTGGGGCACCGTGGGCAACTGCAAGAATATCAATTTTTTTGTTTCCAATGGCTTTGTTTGTTTCATCATCAAATTCAGAATCAGCACTACCAGAGTAAGTTCCAGCAATTTTCAATTTCGGATGCTTTTCTTTCAATACTTCTGCCGCCTTATCCGCGACACCCTCTGCGGCGCCCAGAAGGAACATATTAAATCCGTGCTCCTCTGCTAACACCCCCAACCCTTCCAACAAATCTACCCCACTCACCCTTTCCCCCACTTTTCTACCGGTAAGTTTAGCCAACCAAACTAATCCCATCCCGTCTGGTACAGAAACATCAGCTTTATTTAAAATGGCTGCAAACTCCTCATCCTTTGTCGCTGCAACAATTATTTCCGGATTTGGTGTAACGATGTAATGTTTACCTGGGCTTTCAATCAGTTCCTTAGCAGCCTCAAGTGTGGATTGATAATTGACCTTGTCTATTTTTACTCCTACCATGTGGAAGGTTTGATTTCGCTTCTTACTCTTCACCTTTCTTCCCTTCTTTCAAGGTTTCCTCAAACACCCTTATGGTTTCCTTAGCCGCCTTTTCCCAACTAAAATCTCCAAGTCGCTCCCTGCCCTTTTTCACCAAATCTTGTCCTAATCTTTCATTTTTTACCAATTTTTTTAGGCCTGAGGCTATATCACCAGTACTCGAAGGGTCGACGAGGAACGCAGCACCCCCAGCTACCTCAGACATCGCCCCAATATTTGAAGTCAAAACAGGACAATCGCAGGCAAAAGCTTCTAAAATAGGCAGCCCAAAACCCTCGTACAGCGATGGAAAGACCAGCCCAGCCGCACCGCTGTAAAGTGCCGCTAGATCATCTTTATCGACGTAACCAAGAAACCGGACACGATCTGAAACAGAAAACTTTTCTGGTGTTTTGTTAATGTCACCAACCAACCATCCTTGGGAACCTGCTAGTACTAGCTCGGTGTTTTTTAGCTTTGCCTTGGCGAACGCCTCAATCAGCCTTGGTAGATTTTTCCTCGGTTGGATGGTCCCAACATACAGAAGGTACTTTTTATTCAAGCCGTATTTTGCCCGCGCGCCCTCAATTTCCCCGCCACTTCGTGGATAAAAGACTTTCCTGTTAACAGCTTCATGCACTACACTAATCCGCTTCGACGGAACGTTCATCACCCTTGTAAGACATTTTTTGGTAAACTTTGATATAGAAATTATTCTAGTTGCGTGTTCCGCGACGTATTTTGTTGACCAGGACAGATATAGCTTTTGGGGGAACTGGTGATACTCTGCTAAAAATTCCGCGCCAAGATCGTGTATGGTTACTACGGTCTTAAGATTCGGCCTCCGAACTACAGGGATCGTATGAGCAGGCACAAATAAAATGTCTGGCGGCCTAACAAAACACTCAAATGCCAGCCTTCCTTGGGTCCAAAACCTTGGCGAACTAATAACTTTAGTGCTAATATTTGGCTGGCTAATTTCG
>SDBT01012055.1_pt1 | contig 13882 bp, 14 predicted proteins | sample 2277101 | NCBI WGS metagenome assembly SDBT01 (sample SAMN10404973, study PRJNA504765) | marine sediment metagenome | isolation source: marine sediment core GS10_PC15, 103 cmbsf | place: Arctic Ocean: Southern Knipovich Ridge | collected 2010 | reverse complement strand
GTATTTTTCTGCTACGTCTGACTTCACCTCATGAATTAAATGAAATTATTTGGTCATTTATATCATACAACAATGTATATATTTATAATTATATAAAAATATGGTATATTAGGTCATATTTTTATGTTTTGGTCTAAATAATTTAATAATTATTATGTAAATGAATCGAAAAATCAGTTGAGCCATAGATAGTGTCAGTCTATTGTCAGTCATAAATACATACCTTTGTTACTGAGATTTCAGAAAATTTCACCCTGTTTTAATGTTTCAGTAAATTTTACAGTAACAATTTTTTTTCAACGATTTATAAAAAATCGTCAGTAAGGCCGAAATTTTGTCAAAGTCTGAATTCTATTTTGAAAAAATGGAATTTTAAAATCATAGAAATATATTTTATAAAACACCTATAAAAATAAATATCTTCCGCCCGCGCGGTGAACTTGAATAATATCAATAAAATCCTTTAGAATCTTTTTAGAATCTTTTTTAGAATCCTTTTAGAATCCTTTTTTTAAAAGTACTTAAAAAAATAATATTATCATAATATATAAATGAAATATTGTTTCCGTTGTGGTAAGCAATTTCTTACAAAAAGCAATCTAAATAGACATCTATTTATTACCAAAATATGCCCTTTAAAATATTTAGATATCACACGATATAACATAAGACAAAATTATAATGAATATCTTGATAATTTTTGTTCAGTCTATGTTAACCCAAATATTAGCTTTGTTAGCACAAATAACAACATTACTCTTAGCACTAATCAAGCTAAAATCAATCTGATAAAAAATATATTAAAATGTGATAATTGTGAACAAGAGTTTAAGCATCAAAGTAGTTTAAGTCGACATAAAAAGAAATATTGCCGTAATACCATATCTCCCGCCATAGAGCAAAACGATGATGTTGAAGAATATCTTAAATCACAATATGATCTTCTTGAATCTAAATATGAAAAAAAATTTGTTGAACAATCTGCTCAACAATTAGAAAAATATGATAAACTCAAAAAGGAACTAGAAATTAAGATTAAAGAGATGCAAGAGGATCAACCTCCTCAACAGATAAATAATACAGAACAACAGATACAACAGAATGGAGACAGTAATCAAGCTGGCAACATCAATAATGGTCAGATTCTTAATCTAACTATTAATAATTATGGTAATGAAGATTTATCACATCTCACTACTGAAGAATTAAGGGAGATTTTATCATCAAGATTTAAAACTTTGCCAAAATATATAGAACATATACATATTAAAGAGCCGAAGAACAGGAATATATATGCGTTGCCGAAGGATAAATTTATAAAAGTATTAAATAATCAAGACTGGGAAGTAACAAGGAAAAAAGAATTTATTACAAATATGATATATGAAAAAATCTTACAAATCCAAAATTTAATCAAAGAACGTAGTGAAGACTTTTCTGATATTAATTTAAGCGAATTGCTATCTATATTAAGTATGTACAATAATGATGCGGAAGAAAATAAAAGAATTAAAGAAGATGTTTATCTAATGCTCCTGAATAATAGAGATATTGTTAAACAAACATATGAACAAAATTATGATAAAAAAATATAATCTATGAATCTGTTTAATTTTTCTCTAACTTCTACTCCTCTTGTATAGGAATCTGTCGTCAAATTTATTACTCTTCGAATTCCTACTGGATGAGCAAATCCTGTATCATCTATTTTGAAGCATAATATTCCTTTCCCTCTACATATTCGATGTATCAAATGTTTTTTCCGTTTTAATTCTTCTGTAATATCTTCTTTACACCAGATTGGAAATAAATATATATCCTCAATTTTACCATCATATTTCCATTCATTTCCAGAATATATTTGAATCACATTTCGTAATATATCTTTCTCTTTAAAGTTGTCAATATCACCCATCCTTAAATGGCATTCGATCATATATTTTCCGATACATTCGATATTAATGCAACCAGTATAATCACCAAATAATTTCAACCAAAGGGTCATTGTATCGGGGATATCTTTCTTACAAGATTTCCAATAGTCGAATGCACCATGAAATCCATCTAATTTGAATCCTTGGAAACACATATACCATTTTATTTGACCATTTATCAAAATAAGGTCGTAACTGATGTGATCCCCTTCTAAATATTCTGACCAGAATCCAGTATGATACCATAATTTATTAAACTCTATTTTATCAGAAACCAAATAGCTTTGTAATCCCATACCGTAAAGATTGATAATAGGTCGAACCACCACGGGGAATTGAGAAGGAATTATAGGCATAGGAGCACATTTTAAGTTTTGAAATTCAGCTAATTGAAGTTTATTATAAGCGAATCTATGTCTTTCATTATATTTCCAAGCTTCTAAATCATTAACAGGAATTTTGATAGATTTATGACATTCCAATATATGATAAATTTTTTGATATTTATTCAAATATATTTTCATAAGATTAATATCAATATATATAATATAAAATGAGATTTAATTGGAGTAATCATTCTGCATCTAAACTTTATATCTACATAGAAAAAACATTTGGTAAGCCTACTGTTTTAGCTACTCAGAAACATGGTTTAGCATTATGGACTAAAGATAAGATGAAAAAGAAGGTCTTTAACAGAAGAAATATCTTTCACGAACATCTTTTAAGGGATGAAACTGTTCGCCATAATTGTCCAAAACGTCATTTAGATTTCTTCTATTCATATATCAAGATAAACATTCCACCCAATAAATTAGCAGAAGTTCTTTCCTTATCTGGTTCAGTGGGATATGATCCTTTGAAGAAACTATTTTACGCCCGTTGTGCTTCATTAGCAGCAAATATAGCCACACTTAAAGTAGCACTAGATATTCTTCTGAATAAGAAAGTCAGTATAAAATTAGGTAAGGAAACGTATAAATATCGAGGGATAGAAGAGATACAAACTCATGGAATTTATGGTAAGACCATAGGTAATACGAGTAATAATCCAGAATTTATCAAGAATCTTTATATAGATTTATCAACAAATTTAAAGATTTATAATAGACAGTATAAGATTAAGGAGACGGGATATTGGAAGGCAGCATTTAGTTATAAGGATGGAAAGTGTTATCCGCCTAATAAAGCCAATAAGATATGTGGACCATCAGACTAAATCGTGATCAAAGATCACTCCAAAGGATTTTCTTTCACAAGAACCAGGGTGCTTTGCACCCCTCTAGTCGCTTACGCTCCCACATGCGGGCCAGTAAGGAATAAATATACATAATATATTTAAAGATGATGTATATATTATCATAAATTTATAAAAATATTGTAAATAAAAATATTTCTTTTTTTGATTATAGACTCAAATATTATTTGCAATATATCCCTGAAATTTCCAAAAAATTCAGACCTCTTTCCATTCCTTAGCGTTTTAATATTATTTTTCTTACACGACTATCTCTTAATTTTATATAATTTATTTATAATTTATTTATAATTTATTTTAATATTCTATTACGTATATCAGTCACAATTTTATAATAAATCTACAAAAATTCCGCCGATGAGCGTAGCGAATCGTAGAGTGATATAGATTCAAATTTTTATAAATCATATTTTAGACATCTTGCTCAGGATGATTGGCATAATTTGTTTCGGTATATTGTGCACGTACACTAAATGTAATACATTGGACAAGTAATTTTAGTAAAAATCCTAAGATACCGACTATTATTATGAATAATGCTCCTGTAATAAATGTAGCAAGATTCCAAAAAAGTTTACCTATTATACTACTTGATATGGTTACAACTATACCTTGAGCAAGTATACTAAATATGAGATGATATAAAATATATTTTTTAGGTATTTGTGGGTTTTCTATAAATTGTTTTAAATTCCATACCATTATGATGAAATATGTAAAAAATACTAATAAAGATCCAAGTATAACCATAGTACCACAATAATTGTAAAATGGTGAATCTATTTTAGCAATATCATCATAACCTGCAAAACCAATTATCACAAATAAATTTATTAGTATTAGACTACCATATATGAATATATCTGATATACATTTTTTACCATTAAAAGTTGTTTCCTTATAGTATTCTGCTTTACAGATTTCACACACATTCTCATTATCTTTTCTATTTTCGTTCCATTTATCTAGACATGTTATGTGTACATAGTCATTACATTTACATGGTTTAACCATTTCACCTTTTTGTTCGTGACAATATTTACATATTTTGTCTGTAACTTCTTGATATGAGGACATTTCGCTCTTCCTATTGATGAAAACAAATGAATAATATTATTCAAATTTTTCAGAGCGAGAATCGTATCGATCTAAAGGATTCTTTATTTATAATCTTTATTTAGACATTTTGATCAGATTTTTGATCAGGTTTATTGGTATATAAGGTGATTGAATAAGTTGAATGGACTTTCTTCACAATATCTTTAATAATATGGAAAATAACGAGAACACCTAATCCAATAATAGTCCCCATAGCGTAGGTACTAATATTCCAAAATATTCTTTTAAGAAAGAGACTGCAAATGGTTACTGCAGTGATTTGTGAACCTATATTAAACAATAGATATCCAATCGTTTTAGTTTTGAGATTATATGTATCATTGAATTTTTTGGTGAATATCATCATAGTCATTGCCATAAAAAGGAATGCGAGCCAAGACATCACAAACACTAAAGTTTCAAAATCAGTGTTTTTATCATTAACAAATGCTCTTCTAATTATATCATAACCACTACATCCAATAATAACAAATATATTGATAATAATTATTACAGAATAAAAACATAATTCAGAGAAACATTTCTTACCGTCAAAAATAGTAACTCCATAATATGGTGTCCGACAGACTTCGCAAATTTCTTTATTTCCAGGTCTAGATTTTTGCCATTTTTCGAGGCAACTATAATGGACAAATTGATTACAATTACATGGTTTAATCATAGAACCTTCTGCTTCGTGGCAGTACTTACATTCATTGTTATCAAGGTCAACCAGTTTTTCTTCAGACATAGCTTTATATTATGTCAAATTATAGTCAAAAGTATATTCAATTTTTTTATAAATCATATTCTAGACATTTTGATCAGATTCTTGATCAGATTCTTGTTCAGGTTTATTGGTATACAAGGTGGTTGAATAATTTGATTGTGTATGTGTGATAAAATAACGAATCGTACTATATATTCCATAACCTGTTGCACCTATCATAACAATTATTGTACCGATAATTGCTATAATCATTAAAGGTACACTGATAACATATATAGACATACCGAGTGTACTAACATTCCAGAAAAATCTTTTCAAGAGTATGCTACAAATTGTAACAGGAATAATCTGTAGACCAGTATTGATTAAAAGAATTTTAAGTAAATTTATTGTATGATTTTTTGGTTGGTTATTTAATCGAATGAACTTCCAATATAATACTATAATCAGTAATTCACCTAATACAGCCATAATAACTGACATTTGAACAAAATCTTCAAATTTACTATTATCATTGTCATTATATAATGAATCATGTACTATATCATATCCAGTACATCCAATTATTACAAATAAATTTAATAAAATTAGAACAAAATATATAAAATATTCGGTTATACATTTCTTCCAATTAAATATTGTTACACCATAATATCTAGTCTTACATACTTCACATACATCTTTACCACCAGTTCTTGATTCCTGCCATTTTTCGAGGCAACTATAATGGACTAATTGGTTACAATTACAGGGTCTTATCATAGAACCTTCTGCTTCATGACAATACTTACATTCATTAACATCAAGTTCAACGATATTTAGTTCCTTCTCTTGCGACATAGCTTCATATTAAGTAATAAATAAATGAATAATATTATTCAATTTTTATAAATCATATTTTAGACATTTTGATCAGATGCTTGATCAGATGCTTGATCAGATGCTTGATCAGATGCTTGATTGGATTCTTGTTTGGATTCTTGATCAGATGTATTTGTATACGAGGTTGTTGAATGATTGGAACGAATTTTATTTTTAATTAATATCCCAATTCCAAATATGATCAAACCTATGGTGCTAAATATACAGATCACGGCAGCAATAATCAAGGCAGCTAGAAGACCTATACCGTATGTGCTAATATTCCAGAAAAAGCGTTTAAAGACTATGCTACAGCCGATAACTGGAATAATTTGTAAACCAATGTTTATCAAGAGAAATCTAACTATATTTTTCTTAGTTATTTTTAAATATCCGCCATTTGTAAACGTGTGCATTACGAAAATTATGATAAGTGATATATTCCACATAGGAACAAATATAGCAGTTAATTGAATGGTGTCTTCAAATAGAGTATTGTTATTATTATCTTTAAATGTCTCACCAACTATATCATAACCAGTGCATCCAATCATAACAAAAAAGCTTAATAAAATTAGAACTGTATATATGAAATATTCAGATATACTTTTCTTACCATCGGATATGGTCACACCAGAATATTTAGTATGACATATTTCACATCTATCCTTATTTCCGGATCTAGATTCTCGCCATTTTTCGAGGCAGCTATAATGGACATAATTATCACAATTGCATGGTCTAATCATATCTCCTCCTAGGTGGTGACAATGTTTGCACATTATTTCTCTGACTGAGGGACATATATCTTCTTCTACTTCAATATATAAATCTTTGCCATTTTTGTCATCTTTGTGTTCACTTTGATCTATAGTCGTTGTTTGAGTTGGTTGTTCTGTAGACATGGCGTTATTATCCAATAAATTTTTATCTAAAATAGCTATCATTTTTTCAGAGTGAGGAACAAGGCTCTCCCTTTAGAACCTCAGTTCTTCACCGCTTTGCTTTAATAAATCTTTTATAATATAATTTAGACATTTTGATCAGATGCTTGATCAGATGCTTGCTCAGATGCTTGATCAGGTTCTCGATCAGGTTCTCGATCAGTATACAAGGTCGTTGAATAGTTGGAACTAATTTGATTTTTAATTAATATCCCAATTCCAAACACGATTAGTCCTATAATACCAAGTATAGCGATCACGACAGCAATACAAGCGACGCCTATAATACCCATGCTGAGTGTGCTAATATTCCAGAAAAAACGCTTCAAAACTATGCTGCATACCAATACAGGAATAATTTGTAGACCGATATTGACTAAAAGAAATCTAACTATATTTTTCTTAGTTATTCGGACACTTTCTTCCATGAATGTCCATAAAAAAGCCATAATAATAAATACTACTTCAGCACATATTCCTAACAACGTCGATACCATAATAAAATCTTCAAATGGAGTATTAGTATAACTATCATTCAATGCTTTACCAACTATATCATAACCAGTGCACCCAATCATGACAAAAAAAGTCAATAAAATTATACATATATATATGAAATATTCAGATATACATTTCTTACGATCAAAGATGGTCGCACCAGAATATTTTGTATGACATATCTCGCATATATCCTTATTACCAGATCGAGATTTTTGCCATTTTTCAAGGCAACTATAATGGACATAATCATTACATTTGCATGGTTTTATCATACCACCCTCAGGTTGGTGACAATATTTGCATAATACTTCTCTAACTGAGGGAAGTCTATCTTGTTGGATTATTTCAACATCTAAATTTGTCAAACATGTTTCATCTTTGGTTTCTCTGATTGTGTCTACATCAACATATGATTCTTTGTCTTCAACAATGTCTACGACATTGGCTGTGGTTTGTGATGGTTCTCTAGATGATTCCGGAGATAGTTCTTGAGATAGTTCTTGAGACATAGCGTTATATATAAGCTCCCCTTTATCTAAAATAGCTATCATTTTTTTATAAAATATTTTTGTCTATACTTATGAATCAGGATTATTAGCATATTTTTTGACAACATATTTCGACTTACTTAGTCTAAATATTCCATAGATGCAAGCACCAAAAAGTCCAATAACCATTATTCCCATAATTCCCATTCCCATAGTAGCAAGATTCCAGAATGATTTACCCAAAATACTGCTACAAATAATGGATGGAATGGCTTGTAAAATGGTATTGAAGATCAAAAAATAAAAAATATTTTTCTTATTGATAATATCGAGCATTTCACCTTCCTCTAAAGCAACTGAAATAAAGAATAAACCTGCCAGAAACCAAGTAATGCCTATTAATATAACTCCAATAATAAATGAGATACCCACAAGAGTACCGAAAGGAGTTTTATCTGATCCTTCTTTATCTAATGATTCGACAATTAGATCATAACCTGTGTAACCGATGACAACGAATAGATTGAGTAAAAATAGGATAGTGTATATGAAGTAATCGGAGAGACATTTTCCAACCTCGAATTCATTATGAGTGTAATATTTACTTTTACATATTTCGCATGTATCTTTGCCATTTTTGCGAGATTTTTGCCATGTATCGAGGCATGAGTAGCAGACGTAATCTTTACACATGCAAGGTGTTATCATTTTTCCACCAGATTGTCTGCAATATTTACAAATATTTTCACCATCTTTCACATTTTGATCATTTTTCACGTGTTGATCATCTTCTATATGATGATCGTCGATTTGGAGTTGAATGTCATCCATAACGATGTCTGAAGCATCGGTGGTTTGAGACGGTTGTTCTGTAGTCATGGCGTTAAATATTATTTTATTTTCTATCTAAAATAGCTGTCAATTTTTACGAGTGGGATCGCTATAGTTTAAGGCATATTTGATATCGACAGAATCAACCTATCATAAAACTAATATACAACCAGGCTGATGATCAATCATGGGAGCAAGGGTGCAAAGCACCCCTCCAGTCGCTAACGCTCCCCGCCGGCGATCAGTGTACAATGTATATACATAATGTTTTCAAATATGATGCATATATTATCACATATTTTTGAAGAAATATTGGGAATTGAATTTTATAAAAATGTATATACATAGTTATAAAAAGGTATTTATACAGATTCGGCTACAGACTCGGCTATAGGTTCTGATACGGTAGGTTTATTATAGTATCTCTCATCTGTATAAGTAGTTTCTAGAAAAGATGTAATTGGTTTTACCAACATTATGAGACCAAATATAAGAAAACCTATCAATCCTATAATTAAAAGAAATGTTATGGTCATACCAAATGTTGCTAAATTCCAGAAAAATTTGTCAAAAATAATGCTACAAATAATAACAGGTATTATTTGCATTATAGTATGACATATAAAGACTAACATCAATAATTTTTTCCTAGTAATTCCATATCCTCTTATATAATATGGAAAATCTCCAAGTACGAATGGCACCGGCCCAAGGAAGATACCGAAAATAACATAAAAACTTGCGAATATGATGGGTAATACAATAGGAATATTTTTATCTTTCAATTTATCAAATATTTCATATCCAGCACAACCAAAAATCATAAATAGATTTAGAAGAATCATCAAAGGATAATAAAAACTATCAAATAAACATTCCTTTCTATTGAAAATACGTTTACTATAATATGGTGTCTTGCATATTTCACATTTATCTTTACTTCCTGAACGTGATTTTTGCCAATCATTTAAACATTTATAGTGAACACTGTCATTACAATTACACGGTTTTATCATTTTTCCACCTACTTCATGACAATATTTACATACATTAGGATCAGAATCATTATCTAATTTCACGTTAGACTCTTCATCAATCGCATTTAGTGCCTTAGCATCTGATACTTTTTGATAGAACATTGTTTTATTATCATAACAAATTATAGATAAAATATTATTCAAATTTTTATAAAATACATTTTTTATACTTGAGTCTCAGGTATATTATCATATGTAATTTTCACATAATTATGTGATATAAATTCTGTAAATTTTATTATGCAATATCCTATCATACCTATCATAAGACAGATAATACATATTCCTAATATAAACATAAGACTTAGACCAAATGTTGTCATATTCCAGAAGAATTCTTTTAAAATAATACTACAGACAATAACTGGAATAATTTGTGCGCTTATATTGAATATTAAACAATAGGAAATGATCTTAATTGGTTCCCCATTTCCAAATTTGAATTCATCTACTTTTTTTCCTGCTATTTGTGTTAACAATGATCCAATTAATATAAAACCAAGAAAGAATGAGTATGTTACAGATATCATCAGACCCCCAGTGAGAACGTAGCCAAATGGTGTTCCATCATGTTCTGTAAGTTTATTAAATGTATCATAACCGGCACAACCAACTATAACAAATAAATTTAGGATAATCATACATGGAAAATATAAAAAATCAATTAAACATTTATTTCTATCAAATGTCTTCTTACCATAATATTCTTCCTTACAAATTTCACAAGTATTTTTATTTCCAGGTCTTGATTTGTGCCAATCAGTCAAACATTTAAGATGTACTCGATCATTACATTTACATGGTTTTATCATTTCGCCATCTGGTTCATGACAATATTTACATATATTATCATTAGTATCTTCATCAGAATTTATTTGTATGTCAATATTATCTTCATCAGAATTTATTTGTATGTCAATATTAGCTTCATCTGTATTTTGTACTTTTTGATAAGACATGGTTCTTTTATTAGATCAAATTATAGACAAAATATTATTCAAATTTTTTTATAATTAGATTCTTAATCTCCATGCTCTTCATTAGATGGCAAAGGGAAAGGAGGTGTCACAATAGTAACAGGTGCTGGTGGTATTATTAATGGTGCATTTAATAGACATACCATCCAATAGATCGTATAAATCGTATATCCAGAAAATACGAAATTAAAACCAATGCCTAGAGTGGCAATATTAAAGGCTATCGAATCATAAAATATACTATGTACACAAACTCCAATAATTTGTGCTACAACATTAGTCAAAAATAATATCATATTGTATTTAAAATCTATGGTATCATGTTTGATATGAATATATCCTTGATGTAAAGTTAATATCATTATCGCTATCCATCCATATATAATACCAATAACTGCCAGAATCACGTAGAACTTATCTATTAGTTCTCCTTCATTAAGAAGTGTTTGCAAGACGATTTGATTCAATTCATTATATCCACAGCAACCGAAGATGACAAATAGGTTCAAAACTGTGGATATAATGATTTCAATAATTAGTACCAGTCTCTTGAATAAAAGTGCTCCTGAATAGTAGATGAGTGCCGTTGCAATACCCATTGTTTGATGAATTGATTATAAAGATTACCTAAAATATACTATCAATTTTTATGTTGTGTTAAGCATTCTATTTTATAAAAGTAAATTTTCTTTTTTATACATGACTAGAATTCACAAATTCTGTGGTAGAATATGATTCTCTTATCCCTTTAATAATATTGGATATACTACTACCAAAGGGTGAACAACACATACAGATAAATTGCCATATAACATAAATTATCATAATAATTAATATAATACCGGTGACAACAGTTATTCCCATACTATAAGTCGTAACATTCCAAAATAATTCTCCTGTAATTCCACTAAAAATGGCTACTGGAATGATTTGCAAGGCCATATCTATTAGTATGCTAATTATTATAGCCTTCCTAAAAGAATATTTAAGATGATCCGTTGTAACCAGGATGTAGACGAAGTTTTTAATTAGAAATAAAAAAATTCCTACTATTAGCATAGCCATAATAAATTTCTCGAATGATGTTGCATCGTCACTGTCATCACTACTATCATCGTTTTTAACTTTATTGGCATACTTTCCAACTTTATCATATCCTGCAAATCCAACGAATACAAACAGATTCAGAAGAATCAGAAAACCATTGAATATCCATCGATTTGTGATATCCCATAGAAATTTTCTACAATTAAAAACTTCACCTCTTGCATATTCTGTGCGACATATTTCACAAATATTTGGATCTGATGGCGTTGTCTCCTTTCCAGATTTAAGGCCTTCATGTTTAATACCTTTACTTTCGTACCATTGTTGCAGACATTTTCGATGTACATAGTCATTACAGCTACAGGGTCTAACCATTTTTCCTCCACTTTCTAGACAATACTTACATGCTTTGGTCATGTTGTTTTTTGATATTAGTTAAAAATATAATGGAAATTATGGTTCAATTTTTTTATAATAGATAATCTTATACACGACTAGAATTAACAAATTGTGTAGAAGTATATGCTTCTTGTATACATTCAATTATACCTTTAGTACTATAAAATATACAGGCACCAATTGCATAACATATGATAATAATTATGGTAATAGCTACAATAGGTGCTATAATAGCGGTCACTGTCATGCCATAAGTTGTTACATTCCAGAAAAATTCTCCTGTAATGCCACTATATATAGCTACAGCAATAGCTTGCAACACTATATCTGTTAAGATATTAATAAGTATAATTTTTCTACTAGAAAGATTGCATTTATCATGTAACAATATTGTAGTCGTTATATTTTTAATGATAAATACGAATATTGATATTATTATCATAGCTAAAAGAAAGTTATCTAAAGGTGTTGCATCATAGTCAGCATGGCCATCGCTATCTTCATCGTAATCATGTCTATTTTTACCAGCAGATTTTCCAACTTGATCATAACCAGCAAAACCAGTAAATATAAACAAATTCAGAGCAATCAGAAAAGGATATGATATAAAATCCCATAAACAATTTCCTCCATCAAATACTTCAGCTCTAGCGTATTCAGTGTGACAAATTTCACAAATATTTAGATCTGACGGTGTTATATCCTTTCCAGATTTAGGATCTACATGTGTAATACCTTTACTTTCGTACCATTGTTGTAGACATGTACGGTGTACATAGTCATTACAGCTGCATGGTCTAACCATTTTTCCTCCACTTTGCAAACAATATTTACAAGTCTTTGTCATAATGTGTTTTACATCGTAATAAAGAATTAGTACAAATTATAATTCAATTTTTTTATACATGATTAGTATTAACGAACTCTTCAGTAGTATATGCTTTTCGTGTACATTTAATGCTTGCAGATATACATTCATATAGAACTCCACCAATTAGTACAAGTAGTACCCCAACAATAGTAATAGAAGCAATAATAGAAGCAATAGTGGTCGCACTCATACCATACGTTGTCACATTCCAGAAAAATTCTCCTGTAATGGCACTATATATAGCTACAGGAATAGCTTGCATAATTACATTAACTAAAAGATTAAACAGCATTTGTTTTCTAGGAGAAAATTCAAAATGTTGTTTTCCTATGAACATACATATAACATTTACAATCATAAATCCAACTATACCAATAATGAGCATAGCGAAAAGAAAGCTATCAAATGGTGATGGATCGTTATTGCTATCGCTATCATCACTACTATCGTTATCATCACTACTATCGTCATCATAATTACTATCGTTATGCTGGTTTACTAAAGAAGCAGATTTTCCTATTTGATCATAACCAGCATAACCAATAAATATAAACAAATTCAGAAGAATCAAAAAACTATAAAATGTCCAATCCCATAAACAATTTCCGCATTTAAAGACCTCGCCTCTAGCATATTCAGTGTGACAAATTTCACAAATATTTGGATTAGGTGTTGTAATATTTTTATTAGGTGTTGTACTATCTTTATCAAAATTAGTAGATTCTTGGATAACACCTTTGGTTTCGTACCATTTTTGTAGACATGTACGGTGTACATAGTCTTTACAACTGCATGGTTGAACCATTTTACCTCCACTTTGTAAACAATACTTGCAAGTCTTTGTCATTGGGCTTTTGATAGTTTTAAATAAAAATGAGCAAGAATTGTCTATCAATTTTTTTATAA
>SDBT01012054.1_pt1 | contig 13882 bp, 15 predicted proteins | sample 2277101 | NCBI WGS metagenome assembly SDBT01 (sample SAMN10404973, study PRJNA504765) | marine sediment metagenome | isolation source: marine sediment core GS10_PC15, 103 cmbsf | place: Arctic Ocean: Southern Knipovich Ridge | collected 2010 | reverse complement strand
TTGATGTATACTGTTATTGGAATTATCAATCGAGGGAGGTGTCTTATGCCAAGTTCACTTACAGCTCAAGTTGCAACGAAGCTCATCATGGAAAATAATGGGCGGACAGCAAAGGAAATAATAAGGGATGGCTTGGACCGTGGAATCATTAGGGGTACTGTCGCAGGCCAAGTAGGGGCGCTAGTTAAACTGTATATTCATAGTGGGAGTCTCCCGGATGTTCGACGAGATGAACAACGAAGGCCTTACCGATACTATCTAAAGGGGTCAACCGTTGTTCAGCAACAACCGAAGGTTATTTCTGAGCCGATCACCTTTAGGCCAACGTCTGAACAAGAGGAAATCCTAATGGCATTGATCGAAACTAGAAAATACTCGAATCGCTCTGAAGCGGTAAATTGGCTCCTTAATGAAGGTATTGCCTCAAAGCAAGTAGATATCCGCCGAATCATACAAACCTATAGAGAGATTGAGCGCCTGCGTCAGGAGGTGCAGCAAATCGGTTCATAAACAGTGCGTTTAAACAGGATAGACGGAGTTAAATCACGATATGGCTATTAAGGCAGTCTAAGAGGGGCGGAAGCCCCTCTTTTTTGTTACTTAGGTCACTGAAAGCAGGGAGCCTGATGTGCTAAACTCTTATCGTGGCCAAAAAGCGCATTGATACCCTGATGGTGGAGCGGGGTCTGGCGGAAAGCCGTGCCAAAGCCCAGGCGCTCATCATGGCCGGCGAGGTTTTAATCAACGGGAATCCTGCTATCAAGTCGGGCACGCTCATCAGTGAAGATGCTGAAATCACTGTAAAAGAGCCATCGCCCTACGTCAGCCGCGGAGGCATCAAGCTGGCGCACGTCCTGAACGCTTTCCAGATGGATGTTTCAGGGGTGGTGGCGGTGGACATCGGGGCTTCAACTGGCGGCTTCACCGACTGCCTGCTGCAGCGTGGGGCAACAAAGATATACGCCATAGACGTGGGCTACGGGCAACTCGACTACCGCCTGAGAAAGGATAAAAAGGTGGTGGTCATGGAGAGGACCAACGCCCGCTATCCCGTATCTCTGCCGGAAAAGGTCGACCTGGCCACCATCGACCTCTCTTTTATATCGGTCACAAAAGTGATACCTGCTACACTAGAACTGCTCAAAGATGGCGGCGTTCTGCTGGTGCTTATAAAGCCGCAGTTCGAGGCGAAGCGGGAGGAGGTGGGGAGGGGAGGCATCATCAAAGACCCGCAACTGCACGCCAGAGTCCTGGGGCGCTTCATCAAATGGGCGGTGGCAGAGAACCTGCGATTGCGAGGGCTGACAGCGTCACCGATACTTGGCTCGTCGGGAAACAGAGAATTTTTTATAATGCTTAAGTTGACATAATGATAAGCAGGGTCACACTCACCGTTGAGGGCATTTCGATAGTCGGGCAGCTCTTTCTGCCAGCAGGCAAGGGTCCATATCCCGTGGTATGTATCTGCCACGGCATCCCGGCTGGTAATCCTGAGGAGAAAAAAGATGGAGGGTATTCAGAACTCGCCGAGCGGATGTGCCGTGAAGGCTTTGCCGTTCTCACCTTCAACTTTCGGGGCACCGGGGAGAGCGGGGGCAACTTCGACCTTGCCGGCTGGGCGCGTGATTTGGAAACGGTGATTGATTACCTGTGGAAATTACCGGAAATTGACCGGGCGCATTTATCTCTGCTCGGGTTTAGCGGTGGGGCGGCGGTTGCCATTTACGTCGCGGCTAATGATGAGCGGGTATCCTGCGTGGCAGCCTGTGCCTGCCCGGCGGAATTCACCTTCCTGAGCGGGGTCGATGAACCACAAAAAATGGTGGACTATTTCCGTGGTATCGGCATTATTCGGGATGAGGATTTCCCGGCATCGGCGGAGAAATGGCTCAATGGCTTCAATGAGATTCGCCCTAGCGACTACATTGCCGGGATTGCACCTCGTCCCCTGCTGCTCGTTCATGGAAATAAAGATGAGACGGTCGATGTCGACCATGCTCGCCAGCTCTACGAAAAGGCTGGCGAACCGAAGCAGCTCGTCATCATCGATGGTGCCGGGCACAGGCTCAGACAGGACGAAAGGGTTATAAAGCAGGTTATTGGCTGGCTGAAAAACCGTTGTCAAGTGTCCGTATGTTCAAGCTGAGTTGACCCAGCCGTCAATGAGCGATATAATTAATATTGGTAGGGTCAATCGGGACCGGAGATAAGAAGCTGGACAAGTTGCGAGAAAGCTGCGGTGTTTTCGGTGTTTATGCTCCCAATGAAGATGTAGCCCGCCTTACCTATTTTGCCCTCTTTGCCCTGCAGCACCGGGGTCAGGAAAGCAGCGGTATTGCCACCGCCGATGGCAAAAAACTCAACGTTTACGCCAGGATGGGCCTGGTGGCTCAGGTCTTCACCGAAGAAGCACTCAGCCACCTCAGAGGCAGTATGGCCATCGGTCACAACCGTTATTCCACCAGAGGCTCCAATCGGGAATGCAATGCCCAGCCCATGGTGGTGGGCAAGGGGAATAATGCCATCGCCATAGCGCACAACGGCAATATCGTCAATGCCGAGTTCCTTTTCGAGCAGCTCTCTGAACAGGGCTGCACCTTTCAGAGCTCCACCGATAGCGAAGTTATCGCCAACCTCATTCTTTACTCGCCGGAGTATAGCTGGGTAGATAAAATACGCTATGCCATGAACCGGCTGCAGGGAGCCTACTCGACGACGCTTCTGACCAAGGACACACTATTCGCGATTCGCGGTCCGCTGGGGGTACGTCCGCTGTGCCTGGGCCAGATTGACGGTGGCTGGGTTATCGCCTCGGAGACTTGTGCCCTTGACCACATTGGTGCTACTTTTATCCGTGAAATTGAGCCGGGTGAGATAGTCAAAATCAATGGGAACGGTGTTGAGAGTTATCCCGGTAAAGGCGGTAGACAGGCACTGTGCATCTTCGAGTATATTTATTTTGCCCGTCCTGATAGCGTGATAAGCGGTCGGTTGCTCTCTCCGGCGCGGCAGGCGATGGGTGCGGGACTGGCCGTGGAATATCCGGTGGATGCCGACATCGTTGTGGGCGTGCCTGATTCAGCGACCAGCGCCGGTATTGGCTATGCCCGCCAGTCCGGAATCCCGATCGAGGAGGGATTGATTAGAAACCGCTATGTGGGGAGAACGTTTATTGAACCTGACCAGCGCATCCGGGACCTGGGCGTAAAGCTGAAGTTCAATCCACTCCCTCACATGCTCAATAACAAGAAGCTGGTGGTGGTGGATGACAGTATCGTTCGCGGCACCACCACCCCGAGCGTGATTAAGGAATTAAGGCGGGCCGGCGCCAGAGAAATCCACATGCGTATATGTGCGCCGCCAATTCGCTATCCCTGCTTCTTCGGCGTGGACATGGCCACTCGCAGCGAACTGATAGCCGCCCAGAAGACAGTACCGCAAATCTGCCGATTCATTGGCGCAGATACGCTTGGTTACCTCAGCATAGATGGCCTGCTGAAGGCCGTTGCTTTACCGGAAGACCAGTTTTGCCTGGCCTGTTTCACCGGCGATTACCCCATACCGGTGCAGCTTGAGATGGACAAGCTGGCACTGGAGGAAATGCAGTTACAGCAACAGGTGCTTTCCCAGGCAGGGCGACGATAAAAAACGCCCATCTACTAATTTTTCCCATTTTAATTTGACAATGTATTCCGTTTATTATAAATTTATATAGAACAATTGTTCTTCTGGTCATATTCACGGAAGATGAAAAGTCAATTATCGGCAAAAAGACGGCAAATCGTTGATTTTATCCTTCAGTTTATGGAGGAAAGGGGCTATCCGCCAACGGTCAGGGATATACAGGGTGGATGTGGCATCAGCTCAACATCAGTGGTTGATTACCATCTGAAGGTGCTGGAAAAAGAAGGGTACATACGCCGTGACCCTGAAGTATCTCGCGGAATAGAATTGCTTGGTCGGGCCTCGCTGTCACAGTTAAGAGTGCAGGTGCCGATAATCGGGCAGATAGCGGCCGGGGAACCGATTCCAGTGCCCGGTTCAGAAACCTGGGACGCAGCGGAGGGTGCTGATTTCCTTGAGGTAACGGCCGACCTTACCCGGGGCAGGCAGGAAATTTATGCTTTGAAAGTCAAGGGCATGTCAATGATTGATGCGCTGATAAACGATGGTGATATGGTGCTGATGCAGTATACCAGTACGGTGGACAACGGGGAGATGGCAGCGGTGTGGCTTAAAGAGGAAAAAGAAGTTACGCTGAAAAAAGTCTACATAGAACCTGGTCGCGTGCGCCTTCAGCCGGCGAATAGCCAGATGCAACCGATATATGCTGACCCTGAGAACGTTGAAATTCAGGGGAGAGTTATTGCCGTAATCCGGCAGCTGGGCAAGCCAGCATAAGAATGTAAAAAATCATAGCTCAATTTGCTTTTTCCGTAACCGCCATTATAAACTTGATTTGCTTTTTTCTGGGCAGTAGTTATAAAGTATTTACAGCCTGTGCTTGAGCAGAGGTTGATGAAGATACTGCCAATGCGGTATAACTGAACAGAGAGCTATGATTTCAGCGCAATTTCAGACGGTAGGTCGGGATTTATTTACCCGGGGGCTCGTTTCCTCAAACAGCGGCAACCTGAGTATCAGGCTTGGGGACCAGGTCATCATTACCCGCCGCGGCGGTATGCTCAATAGCCTGAGCGAAAATGACTTAATCGAGACCGGCGTCAGCAAGAACAGCCGGACGACACCGTTAGCCTCCACCGACCTGAACATTCACCGGGCGATTTACCGTGAAACGCAGGCTCTCGCCATCGTCCATGCCCATCCGCCCCACGCCGTGGCGCTCTCGATAACGAATAAGGAAATCATGCCCAGCATGGAAGATTTCTCGCTTATCGGCACAGTCCCCGTGGTGGGCTGGAGCGACGAACTGGAAAAAGAATGCTTGGCTGATATTGTCGCCAGGGCGTTAAAGCAGCACCACATAATTATGGTGCACAATCACGGCAGCATTGCCATCGGACAGTTGCTCGAGGAAGCCTATAATTTTACGACGGCTCTGGAGCACAGCAGCCAGGTCCTCTGTTTGACGAAGTCCTTTCAGGCTGGGCCAGTCAGGGATTAATCTATTTTTTGTAAACCGGTGTGCACCAGTCAGCGTATTTGGCGTTTTCCCCTCGTATTACATCAGCGTAGATTTGCTGTAACTGCGTGGTAATTTTCCCGATTTCCCCATCACCTACCTGACGATGGTCGACCTCCGAAACCGGGGTGATGTGTGCCGCCGTGCCGGTGAGAAAGACCTCATCGGCAATAAAGAGCTCAAGGCGGTCAACCGGTCTCTCCATCGTCTCAATACCGAGTTCGTTTTTGGCCAGCGTCATTACACAGTCGCGGGTGATGCCCGGCAGAATATTATTCCAGGTAGGCGGCGTGACCAGCTTCCCGTTGATTACCAGGAAGATATTTTCGCCGCTGCCCTGGGCGACGTAGCCATCATGGTTGAGCATGATGCACTCGTCGAAGCCCTTCTCCACCGCGTCTGACTTGGCGAGCGCATTGCCGGCATAGTGGCCCATTATTTTCACCTGGGGCGGAATGGAATTATCGGTCGGACACTGCCAGGCGGAGACACAGCACCTCGCCTTATCAACGTCTATGTACCGACCCCAGGGAATGATGAATGCGGTAAAATCGTCAGCAATATCGTGAACGCGAACACCCAGGGCCTCGCTGCACTTGTAAGCCAGTGGGCGCACGTAAATATCCTGCTCAAAGGCGCACTTCTGGGCCAGTTCCACCGTTATCTGGCACATCTCGTCGACGCTGTAGGGCAGCTTCATTCTCATTACCTTGCAGCCGTTGATAAGTCGCTGGTAGTGTTCTCTCTGGCGGAAAATAAATATCTGCTTTTGCTGGCTGTTCCAGTTACCGCGGATGCCTTCGAAGATGGCGGTACCGTAGTGCAGGGCATGGGTCATAACATTTACATTGGCTTCAGCCAGAGGTACAAACTGTTTCTTAAAAAAGGCGTAGGATGGCATTGGCGGGTCTCCTTTTCTGGTTAAAAGTTTTCATTTATTATAGCTGCTGCGAGTGGAGATTACAAGAGGGATTATTTTATCTACCTCACCCCCTTTGTCCCCCTGGCGAAACTATAATCGGTACGCCAGGGGGTTTTTTCTGGCTTGAGATATCCAATACCTGTGTGGGTATAGCACCTTGAATCTCAATCCTATCCGAAAATATATGTACCCTGATATTGAATAGCTGTAGTACAGCCCTCATGTTTTTCTTTATTATATTAGTCTGTTCTTCCAATGAATTACAATCCCAGAATCCTGACGGAGCATCGATCCCTCTCATTACCAGGTCAGTACCTTCGATTCGAAATGTGTCCTGCTCAATACACTCCCCGATGGATAATTTGCCATCGGTTTCCCTCCAGGCGTTAAAGCCAACGGGTGTATAAGTGTCACCCAACATACCGAAGATACCGAATTCATTCAGAATGAATTTGCCTTTGCTCAGGATATCGTTCACATTGGCAATGCGGTCTTCGAGCATGTCGAGTTCAGTAAGACTGGTTGGGTCAATATTCTGCCTGCATTTGAGAAGCATCGCTTCCTGTGCCTTTAAGTTGCGGAGTTTCGATTTGTAGGTCTCCTCTTTGATTGCCCCGTCGGTAAAAGCTATCCCCAGACGCTCCTCCTTTTTACTTATCGCTGCAAGCTCACGGTCTATATCCAGTGTCTCCGCCCCCAGTTGCTCTCTGCTTTCCTGCAACTTGGCCATGGCATTATTCACGCACTGGACCAGCGTGTCCGGATTTTTCAGAACTGCCTTGACTTTGTACCATACCGCCCACTCCAGCCACTTGGCATTTATCCATCGCGAGTCACATCGTTTGCCACCGTCAGGATGACTCTCTCTGAAACGGCCGCGACAGACATAATGCCGTTCCCCGGTACTCCGTTTCTCCCTGCACTTCAGTAGATGTCCGCATTTCCCGCAAACGCATATCCCTTGAAGAAGCCAGCCTTTCTTTATATTGGAGCGCACGCTCCTAGCCTGCTCACGCTTCTGCTGGGCCTTTTGCCAGATGGCTTCATCAATAATTACCGGCATATCTATTCCCAGCTGGTGCCTGCCCATGTAGCCGGGATGAGTCAGTACTTGGTGGACGCTGAAGTAACTCCATAAGGCTCCCATGCGTGTTCGACAGCCTTCTTCATTTAAACGAAGATAAATCGGAATCATACCCAGCTTCTCTTCGAGATAGAGTTGATAGATGTAGCGGATTACCGTTATCTCTTCAGGAATGGTTTCCCATTGCTTTTGTCCAGGCAGCCACCTGTAGCCATACAGCGTCCGTCCGCCTGCCCATTTGCCCTGTGCGGTCAGGTACCGCCGGCTATCCCTTACCCTCTCCCCTATCCTGCCCCGCTCAAACTCGGCAATCACCCCCATTATCTGCATGGCGAATTTGCCATATGGAGTAGACGTATCCAGACCTTCCTGTGTGGCCACAAACTTGATGCCCAATTGCTCAAGTTCATATAAGTTGTTCAGCAGCAGCCGTAGATTTCGTGAGAACCGGTCCAGTTTGCCGACAGCAATGATACCAAAATTACCTCTTCTGGCATCAAGGAGAAGCCGCTTTAGATTGGGCCTCTCGTCTGTGCCACCACCGTAACCCGCATCGATATACTCATCGGCAATTTCCCACCCCTGGCTCTGGGCGTAACTGCGAAGGGCGGATATCTGCGCTTCAATCGATACCCCCTCTATCGCCTGTTCCTGTGAGCTTACCCTGGCATACAGGGCAACTTTCTTTCCTGTATTTTCCACTGTTATCACCCCCCATTGAAGTAGATAAACCTAAAATGCCGGATTAAAACGTTTTATATTGTGGATTAAGTCTGTAAAGGCCATTCCCCGAATAGCTCAGGTAATCTCTTTTAGAAGCATAATGCTTGTATGAAGGATGATTGGGTGCGCAGGCTATCACATGTGAATTGAAACTATTACGTTTCAAAACAGGGTATTTCCCAAGCGCTTCGGAATAAAGCTCTGCAGCCGAGAATTGCCCCGTTTCGGACCTCCCCGCTACTTCTCGGGCTACCTCAAGTACCACATCGAAGAGTGTTTTTCCCTTTTCAAGCGAGATGCGCGCCTCTTTACTTGGGGCTGGTTCAAAGTCGATTGCGGTTTCCGATTTGTTTACAGTGATGATGATAGAGCCATCTTTGAGGTTAATCTTTCCAGTCAGGGGTATGGTAAAGAATACTTCTTGCATAACAGATCTCCTTAAACAACTAGTAGTATACTAGTAGCATATTATTTGGACATCTGTCAAGCAATAAATGGGATACATGTAAAATATAATTGTTGATAAATTTAGTAATTACAATTACTATAAATATAACTAGCGAGATAGAATTATTAATGGGTAGAAAAATTAGTTCGCTAAATACCCCCGAGGAAAGCTTGGCTAAAAAGAAGGCTATCGAAAAAATCCTGATCGATGCCAAGGTGCTTGCCAGCACAGATGCCGCTGATTGGCTTCCGAAAAGGAGGTACCTCCAGAAAGTATTGTGGGGATTAAGTGTAGCCGAACTTCAGAAATGGACCCCAGTGGACACAGCAGCTATATTAGACAAGCTAGAAGGTAAGGACCCTAAGTCTAAGCGAATTGCCAAGTTAGAAGAAATGGTCGAGGCACTAGGTATAGCGGCCACCGTCGTTTCAGGCGACCAACTATACATTGATAAGGCCTATCAAGCAATTGCTCAGGCGAAAGGAATTAAATAGTCTAGATCAGCTTAGTTATCTTAAGGTTAGTTACTTCCCTTCTTTCATCATGCCAATACGAGTGCATAAACCAAAAGTCAATTCTATTGAGTTAGCCTCAAACCAATGACACCATGAACCTAAGTCAGGGTGTCATTAGAAGCAACGGGCTCATAACCGATTGGTCGCAGATTCGAATCCTGTATTTCTTCGAAATCTTATAATTTTACTCAATAACTTACTTAGGGATGTGCGAAACTCTTTCCAAAGCTAAGTTTCACGATTAACACGAATTTGAAAAAATAGTTTACCCCAAGTTAACTTAAAAACCATTCCTTTTTTATTATTTTCAACTATACGATATGGCGTCTTTTTTTCGTTGTATGGGAAAATAAGAAAATATTATTTGTGACATAAGTCATATTCACTGGTGAATCGTTACTGATAAACTACAGCAATTAAGTACAAGGAGGTATAAACGAGATGATTACAGAGAGGCGCATATTTCAGGCAAAAACCGGGGAGGCAGGAGCTGTCGTAGCTAGATGTAAGGAAGCCCAACCAATGCTGGAGAAGGTAGGTTATAGTACCGGCAGGATATACACCGACTTCTATAACGGTCGGACTGATCGGGTAGTCTGGGAGTTTGACCATGAAAACCTTGGTAATCTGGAGAATCTTGAGCAGGGATTAGCCAAGGATGCAGAATTGGTGAAGGCTTTCAACAGCTGGTTTACTGGATTGAAAGGTTTGATTGAAGGGGCCAAAGTAGAACTTTGGCGTAAAGAGACCTAAAAGTTATAAGAAAGATAAAGGAGGTAATAATATGCTTCACATGATGGTAGCAACTCATGGGCCTGATACATGTGCAGCCGTCGTTCCAAAGGCGCAAGAAATGGCTAAGGCTGGATTTGAACAGCTAGGTGAGGCCGCAAAGAAGCTCGGCATCACTGTCCAAGGTACATGGACAGACATGCCAGCCCACATCATTTACATCTTAGTCGATGCACCTAATGCGCATGTCGTCAATCAGTTATCCAGGGATATCCACCTCATGGATTGGAACACGGTGGTTGTGAATCCTGTGATAACGTTACAAGAAGCGATGGGGACGCTCCAGTAGAAAGAGCATCGTTATCTTGCACCGTAATGCGTATCGTCATATACGAATTTGGGGAAATAGTTTACCCCAAGTCGGCAGTAAAAAGGTGCGCTGATTTTCACGCTTGGAGTCTAGGCGTGGAACTCCTGTGCAAAAAAGGAACGATAGTAATAAATCTAAGAATTAGCTAGACTAAAAGCTATTTGCTCTTTGTAGATGCCTTAGCTGTTGTATCAAACGGCACCTGCATAGGAGCATAGGGGTACACACCAACCTTGGTGCCTGGTCCATGCCTAACCATGAGCTCAGTCAAAACCTCTACCCATGTCTTACACCATGTCAGCTTTTCCGTTGGGCCGATCAAATTCCTATCGTACCTGGATAGGTGCGGCGCTAATACTATGATATTCGCCACCTTCATGAAGGGAGTCCGGTATGCACCCCATGGAACGTACCAGCTGGCACTCATCTGGATAACTGTTTAGAACAAGCACATCGGCGTCCTTAACCGTTTCGGTTGTGTAGATCTGGCGTGCGAGTTCTACCCCAGCACGGTGTTCCTCCACCAGGTCTCCTGCGAAGAGACCCACAACCTCGCGGCGGTTGTTCAGTACAGCGTCCACTTTAAAATGCAAGCCAGCCAAGCGGGCGGCCTCTTCAATGTCCAAACGGAAAACGTTGCCATCCAACTGGCCCAGCGCAGCGTTCTCGAGCATATTCTTGTGATGATATTCGATCGTCTCGATACCACATATACCTGGCATGATGATCTTCCCACCACCACCAAAACCCGCTAATGGATGAGGAAATACGCTGCCTATTGCGATCCGAAGGTCGCAGGAGGCAAATTCGCGGTTAATGTAAACAGGTGTACCACGATTGGTCTTTCCCATATAGACGAAGTTCTCCCAGATGCTGTGATTGTAGACCGGGTACTTCTCTACAATCTCCTTACCAAGCTTTGCCGCGAACTCAGGGTAGATCAGAGGTCGGTGAGTCCCTGGCGCGCATATGAAGCGAATTTGCTCGTCGGTAATACCTCCTTCGTGCAGTTCTTCTAGTACGAAGGGGGCGATACGGCTGACCGGGGTGGGTTTAGGAAGATCATCAAAGAGGATGCAAACCTGATCGTCCTTTTTAGCCAGTTCCTTGAGCCGTGGCGTGCCGAATGGTTTCTGTAGGGCGCGCCGCATCTCATCATCTGATAAAGGAGGTTTGTCATGGCCGGCTATGCGGCATTCCTGAATATTCCAATTCTCAGGGAAAACAAGCTCTATTTCCTCGTCTCCAAAAAAGGCATTCACGAGTATCCTAATCTTCTGCGATCCCATTCTCTCCTCCTTTAGCTCAAGCGTGTGTTCATTATATCACTCGATTAAAAGGCAGTAAATAAAAAGGGGAGCGATGGCGCTCCCCTTGGAATTACTATTTTAAATTACCCCCTCTTTTTGGAGCTCCTTTATATCCGTATCCGAATAGTCCAATCCCTTTAGCACCTCATTATTGTGTTCACCCAGTTCCGGTGCGATTCCAGCTTTGGCCGGGGTTTTAAAAAATTTCCAAGGGAAACCGACCTCTTTTATCTTTCCCACCTTGGGGTGATCAACCTCAATCACATATTTATTGGCGATGACATCAGGGTCGGCAGCTGCTTCCGCCAGAGTGTTGATCGGAGCACTTACTACATCAGCCTCGCGAAGTAACTTCAGCCAGTGCTCCCGGGTATCAGTAACAAACAGTCTATCCATAGTATCTAAGAAAAGCTTCTTGGTATCTTCGGAAGCTGCAATGTCTTCTAATTTGCCACAACCAATTTCGTCCAGCACCTTGTCAAAATTGGTGGCCTCCAAACCTTTCCGCCAGCGATCTTCACCAAGCACCTGAATTATAAAGGGCTTGCCATCCTTGTCATTGAAGGTAGCCGTCAGGTTAGGTGCCGCGCCAACCACAATACGCATTCGACTGGGTGGGCTTTGTTCACCAGTAAAGAGAACCCTTGTCATAGAAAAACCCATCAGTCGAATCTGGCCGCCAAGCAATGAGGTCTCAATCAACTGGCCCTCACCGGTCTTCAGCTTGTGATACAGGCCGACCATTACCGCTTGAAAACTATGAAATGCAGCGGTTTCATCCGCTACAGAAACCTGCCCGGTCACCATGCGGCTGCCTTCCTCACCATACGTACTGCAAATGCCACCCATCGCCTGAGCTATGCCGTCAGTTCCTGGTAACATGGCGTTTGGCCCATCTGGACCATAGGCAGATGCGTTGAGATAAACTATGCCCGGGTTTATCTTAACCAGATCCTCGTAACCGCAGCCGAGACGCTCGGCAGCGCCGGGACGGGCATTCTGGGCAAAGACATCAGCATCCTTTACCAGCTTATAGAGTATCTCTTTGGCCTTTTCTTGCTTAAGGTCAAGCGTTATACACTTGAAACCGCGGTTGTTCGTCTCAAAGTAGGGGCTGAGCGGAAATTTAGCGGACAAGGCAACCCGTCTGCCCCGTTCACCCTCTGGGGGTTCTATCTTGATTACCTCCGCCCCCAAGTCGGCCATCATGGAAAATGCCACCGTTGCCTGCTGATACCCAATAAGACATATGCACTTTACTCCCTCAAGTGGACGAGCCATTTTTCTGTCACCTCCCTATGTATTGTTTTCTGCCTGTTCTGATTATCTTCTTGCCTAGTTTTGACTCTTTGCCTTAACCGAAAAGCTTCTTATAGTATTCGATTCTGCCTTGAGTTTGAGGTGCCAACACCGTATTATCAGGAATGACATTGATCACTGAGGTTTTCCCTGAGCTAAAGGCTCTATCAAGTGCAGGCCTCAGATGCTGTGGCTCGGTAACTAATTCAGTGTGGCATCCCATCTCAGCAAATATCTTGTCATACCTGATATCGGGCAGCATACTCCAGTCGCAATTCTTCACATCCTTCGGCAGAATCACCTGTTGCGCTGCTTTATTCATCCAGCCGCTGTTGTTGAAGAGCAGATAGCACGCCGGGATGTTGTAGCGGGCCGCGGTTTCAATATCAAAGCCAGCAATACCCATACCGCCGTCACCCAGAAGGTCGACGACCTGTTTCCCCGGCCTCGCTAGTTGAGCGCCCATGGCGATACCAACGCCGTGACCAACACCGCTCCAGGTGGCGCCATCCAGTATCTGTCCGGCAAAGGAAGCTTTTATCTTATCGGTGGCGAATCCGGCCATGGCAAAAGAGTCTAGAATAATGGTGGCATCTCTATCCAAGAAGTCAACAAGCCCAGCCGCTACGAAGTGAGGATTAATAGGTTTGTTATTGCGCACCTCGTCTATGAGCGCCTTCCCCTTGGCTTCGTCTTCTTCTCTCACCTTTTTGACTATACCCAACCATTCGCTTCTGTCCGGTTTCTTTTTCATAATATCCCTGGCGCAGTCTATCATCTGCCGCAAGACCGGCTTGGGACTCCCAAAAATTGATAGCTCACTTGACAGCCTGGTGGTCAGTTCCTCCGGGTCCTCAGATACCTGGATATACCTGACGTTCTCAACTGGAAAACGTGGTGGCTTACCAAAACCCTCAAGCGTATTCATTCTCAAGCCGAAGATGGCGATTACATCGGCTTGCATCTGAATTGGTCTTCGGAAGCCGGCGCCGAAGGCTAACGGGTGGTCCTCAGGTACAGCCCCCCTGCCCATTCTCCGGGTCAGTACCGGAATGTCAAGAAGCTCAACAAATTCCTTGAGCTCCTCCGATGCATCAGACCAGTATATACCATCACCACCGATAATCACCGGTTTCTTTGCCTCAATCAACATGCGCGTTGCTTTTTCTATCATTTGCGGGTCGCCGGCTGGTCGGGATGGGGCGGCACAGAGGCCATGCGGCAAGTAGCCTCGCAGGGAGCCTTCCTCCCCGGCTACCAGTCCTTGGATATTCATCGGAAATTCAAGAGCCACTGGTCCACACGGATAGGTTGTAGCATCCCGGACAGCTTTCTG
>SDBT01012053.1_pt1 | contig 13882 bp, 14 predicted proteins | sample 2277101 | NCBI WGS metagenome assembly SDBT01 (sample SAMN10404973, study PRJNA504765) | marine sediment metagenome | isolation source: marine sediment core GS10_PC15, 103 cmbsf | place: Arctic Ocean: Southern Knipovich Ridge | collected 2010 | reverse complement strand
CGCAACTCTTCCTTGATATTTGACATCCAAATCCATATGCTACTTATTAGCATATGGGTACCTGGAATGCAAGATGTTTTTCAAATAATTTTACTTTTTTCGAAGTAAGGGCTGAACTATTACCCTTACTCAAGTAATGCATATGAAATGGATGATTCTTTTGTTGAAATGCTTTCCTCCTCCATTTTGGGTGCCGATTTTTAAATGGTGTCCACTTTGACACTCTTTTATCTCCTCCTTTCTTTAAATCCCCTCAGTAGAAACTACTGGAGGGATTTTTATGTTCAACATTAATATCACCTGTTTTTTGCAAGGTGGTTATATAGCGTCTCGATGATTTCCTTTGAAACCGTAGACATGGCCCGGCTCATTGCATCAGCAAGTGCTCGTGGGTTTTTCTGTTTGCAAAGCTCCCTTGCATGATAGTTTTTCTGAAAGAGGATCCTTTGATTAACATCAGGTTCATTTTCTGCCATAAACGTAATACTCACTGTTAAGACTGCTTCCCACTTCTCCTCTGCGTCCCATTCAAGAAATTCAGGGTGTACGCCCCCTTCTTCTTTCTGTCAAGCAGAATCAAGCCAGTGTAAGGTATTGAAGTAATTCCCTGGATTGTAAAAAAATCTTTCAGCAATTGACTTGTTTTTAATCTGTCCTGTCCTTCAAATGGATCGGTCAATAGTGATTTGAGCAAAATGTAGTTTTTGGCTATCTGGTTTTTCATATCCTGCTTTCTTTCATCCATAGTCTGATAGCCTTTATAGAAGTATGGATAAGTAAAAAAGGGAACTGCTGCCAGTAGTCCGAGCAGGGTGAAAGAAGGGATAAGCAAACGCCATACTCGTCGGTATTTTTCTTCCATCTCTCGAGCTGCTTTACATCGCGGGCAAGGGAAATGATCCCCTGGAAGTATGATGACTGTCATAGAGTACGGTGATACTGGTAGAGACGAGGCGCGTACCTTTTACAGGGTGTTTTGTTTTCTCTTGCGGGATGTTTTGTCTGGACATCTTCAAGCAGCATTTTGTAAGCCTCGGATTCCTCATAAATCTCTTCAACAGATTTGTGGCGTATATGATTCCAGGTGCGTCCATACAGTTTTTCCGCAGCGGTATTCCAGGAAATAATTTTTCCTTCTTTATCAGTCAAGATAACGGCATCTGGCAACTGGTCACAAAACTCCAGAAGTCCATAAAGAACCTGATCTAACTCAGGATTGTTTATAATTTCGTCTAACATTGGGAAGTCAGGTTCGGATTTGATTAAACTTAAGTATAGACAAACGCTCTTTATGAGTCAAGAATTAACACTCATTATCACTGGATGGGAGATGTAGAACTTTGTGGTGTTGGTTTCATAATATAAAAAAACACGGGCATGATAGTTCGCTTCTGAAATGCCCGTGTTTTTTTATCATCAGTTTATGGATACTGGTTAAGACTAGCCAACAACTTCACTGGGTTGTGGTTTGATAGGAGACTTCTCCAGTTGAGGACTTTGTTTTAGCATGTTCTTAGAGTCAGCAGGAGAACTGCTCTCAGCACCTTTTCCACTTACCATATGGCAGCTTCCTTCAAAAATAACCCCTTCAGCAATAACCAGGGAAGCGGTTTCTATGTCTCCTTTAACCCTTCCTGTAGAGGTAATTTCCAACCTGTTTTTAGCCTTTATATTACCATTGACCTGACCACCTACAAAGGCATTTTCGGCAATGATATCTGCCTTGACCTTGCCTTCCTGCCCTACCACCACACTTCCTCTACACTCTATCTTACCCTTTACAGTTCCTTCGATGCAAATGCTTTCATTGGATATCAGAACTCCTTCAAAAATGGTTTTGCTTCCAATGAGAGTATCCAGATTATCCGGGGCCTTATCTCTTTTTAATATACCCATAATGAAATCCTCTCTAAAGATAGTGAACGTTAAAGGAATAAAAGAAAGCGCAAATGTTAACGCATGGCCATCATGGTACTTGAGTTTAGAATATGATTACGGGGATTAATACTTACATTATCTTTTCTCACTTCGTAGTGAAGATGATAACCGGTAGACATACCCGTATTTCCCATCAGCCCTATAATATCACCTCTTTTAACATCCTGTTCTTTTTTAACATTAACCTGTAACATATGTCCATAAAGTGTGGTAAATTTACTGTTATGTTTGATTTTAACAAACCTTCCTAGATGGAGGTCTTTACCGGCAGACATGACTGTCCCATCAGCAGGAGCGATAATGGGAGTACCTCTCCTGGCTGAGATGTCCAAACCTCGATGGAATTCGCGAAGACCAGTGAAAGGACTTTTCCTCCAGTCAAAACCTGATGAAATCCAGTACTCATCAGCTTTAACAGGCATAATGGTAGGTCTTGTATCCCATTCACTCTTACGGTCGATCAGTTCATCTATCAGTTCCTGTAAATCTCTTTTGAGAAAAAGTGCTTCTTCTATAAGTAGCACTTCATGATCAGTGTTTTTATAGGAAGCTGTAGTATCTGTATCCAGGGGGTTGGTGTATGAAGTGTCAATAAAATTTGAATCTATTCCCCCAAGTCCTAAACCTCCCATACTGGAACCGGATTTTTCTAATCCCAGGAAATCTCTAATAAATGTTTCAGCTTTCTTTAGTTCGTCAACAATTTGAGCTACTTTTTCAAGCCTTGCCTTTTCAGTTTTTAGGTGGGCATTTTCTTTTTTGAGGTTTGCACTTTCGCGATATTTCAATATGGCTATGTAATCACCTATAACAAAAAGGAAAAGAAGGAAGATAAGGAAGTAAAAGGTCCTTTTACGGATGGAAAGCTGTCTTGTTTTTCCTGCTTTTGGTGGTGATATAAAAATTGTATAGTAATTCTTAAGCATGAGGTATCACTCTTAATGGAGTGTGTTTTCAGTTTTTACTCTTATCGGTAGAAGAAAGAATTTGATTAGAGAAATTTACGATTTTTTAATAATATTTATGTGTGTATGCGTGATTTAATGAAAAAATTGAGTAATGTCAAGATTTTTCTGAAAAAACTTTATTTAAAATGCTTGACAATGAAGGTTCGTTTTGATGTAGATAGATACCCGATAGAGAGAAAACACAAAATTTATGATATTTTAAGATGTGCCGATATACTTGTAGTCTTGTTTGTGGTATTTCTCAAAAAGCTATAACTCCGGGACAGGCTATCGTTTTCTACGATGGTGATGACGTTCTGGGTGGTGGTTGGATAGAAGAAGTGGGAATTAATTGCTCAAAATCCACAGGATTTTAACTCAAATAATGCATTTAAAACCACAGATTCACCCCGTTAGATACTTACTATATAGCCATTGAATTTATAAGATGTCAACCCTGTTGGATAAATAAGCCTTCTACAAGGTTTGATATCTAACGGGGTGAATCTGTGGTTAATTGCAAATTCTGGGTTTAAGCAAGTAAGGAAAAAGGTTTTTAAAAGCAGCCTTAAGATGTCACTATAAACAATGGATAAAGAGGGTAGAAGGATTTATGATTGGGTAGCCTTAAGTTTTGTCGATGGTTTAGGTAAAATAAGCTATCGCACCCTGATTAGGAAATTTGGCAGTCCTGGCAGGGTATTTCAGGCATCAATTAAGGATTTGGAGAGGTTAGAAGGTCTAAGGCTAAAGGTTATTAAGGGGATTAAAGGATTTAATCAGGCTGCCCGGGTTGAAAATGAACTAGCGCTTATGCGTAAGCACCAGGTTACGCTGGTTACTTTTCTGGATAATAACTATTCTTCTAATCTTTTAAATATTTATGATCCTCCTCCCTTTCTATATGTGAAAGGAGAACTCAGAAAAGAGGACAAGGTAGCTGTTGCGGTAGTTGGATCACGCTTTGCCAGTCATTATGGAAAGTTGGTTACCGAGAGGATCTGCCATGATCTGGCCCTGGAGGGGGTTACCGTAGTGAGTGGAATGGCTCGGGGGATTGATACCAGCGCTCACAGAGGTGCTCTCTCAGCAAAAGGGAGGACTATTGCTGTGTTGGGGGGTGGTATAGATGTTAATTATCCTGCAGAAAATAAAAAACTGAGAGAGGAGATTGCAAAAAGTGGAGCGTTAGTTTCTGAGTTTCGCATGTCTACTTCTCCTGCCTCCTCACATTTCCCTGTCCGCAATCGTATTATCAGTGGCCTTTCTTTAGGAGTAGTAGTGGTTGAGGCAAGCCATCGGAGTGGTTCCCTTATTACTGCCAGATTAGCTTTAGAGCAAGGGAGGGATGTCTTTGCAGTGCCTGGAAGTATAGGTTCTCTGAGGAGCAGAGGGACACATAAATTGATTAAGGAAGGAGCTAAGTTAGTTGAAGATACGCAGGATATTTTTGATGAGTTACTTCCTCAGATAAGAGGTTGTTCTCGATTGTCTGATGCACAGCAAGGCAAAGGTGAACTGGTGAGTGAAGAAGCCAGGAATATACTTGAGTTATTAAAACAGGGTCAACTCCAGATTGATAAGATTATATCCGGAACAGGATTGAGTAGCAGTCAGGTTTCTACCACACTCTTGGATCTTGAACTGCAGGGGCTAATTAAACAATTACCGGGAAAAGTTTTTGTGAGAAGATAAAAGGGTACGAATAGATCAAAGGAATTACTAAAAGAGGAAAAAAGATGAGTATGACATCTCCAGCGCTTATTGTAGTGGAGTCACCTACCAAGGCAAAAACCTTGAGCCAGTTTTTAGGCAAACAATACCAGGTCATAGCCTGTCTGGGACATATCCGGGCACTTCCCAGTAAGCCCGGTTCGGTCGATATCAAGAATGATTTTGAGCCACTGTATCAGATACTTCCTCGCAGCGGAAAGTATCTGAAGCAGATAGAGAAATCTTTGCGTAAGTGCGAGAAAATTTATCTGGCAACAGATATGGATCGTGAGGGAGAGGCAATTTCCTGGCATTTAACAGTGGCCTTGAATCTCGATAATGAGGCCTTACACCAGACTAAGAAGAGGAAGCATCTTAAGGTGAGAAGAATTGTATTTCACGAGATTACAAAAGAGGCTATCGAAGAAGCACTCGAAAATCCCAGGGATCTTTCTCCTCAGCTGGTGGATGCACAGCAAGCAAGAGTGGTGCTGGATTACCTCTATGGGTTTAATCTCAGCCCCTTTCTCTGGAAAAAGGTAAGGCCAGGACTGTCTGCCGGAAGGGTGCAATCGGTTGCGCTGCGGTTGATTTGTGAAAGAGAAAAGGAGATTCAAGCCTTTAAAGTTCAGGAGTACTGGTCGATTAAAGCCAACCTTTCTACTTCTAAAGAGAGCTCTTCCGATACCCTCCTTTCGGCAGAACTTGCTGAGATTGATGGTGGGAAATTGGATAAATTTTATATTAAGGATCAGGTCGGTGCGGATGAGATTGTCGAGAAGTTAAAAGATGCAGAATATAAGGTCAAAGAGATTCGCCGCAAGGAAATAAAACGGAATCCTGCCCCTCCCTTTACAACCAGTACACTTCAGCAGGAGTCTTCACGTAAGTTGAGATTTTCGGCGAAGAAAACTATGTCCATTGCTCAGAAACTGTATGAAGGTATCGCAATAGAAGACAGTATGACAGGGTTGATTACCTATATGCGTACAGACAGCGTTAATCTTGCAGAAAGTGCGCTTTCTAGTATTAGGAAAAAGGTTATTGAGCTGTTTGGAAAAGATTTTAGCTTGAGGACCCCCCGAAATTTTAAGCAGAAATCTAAAAATGCTCAAGAGGCCCATGAAGCCATTCGCCCCACAGATGTTTCTTTAATACCAAAAGAAATCCGATCTTACTTAACTCCTGATCAGTTTAAACTTTATGATCTCATCTGGAAAAGGACACTTGCCTGCCAAATGGCTCAGGCTTTGCTCGATTCGGTTTCGGTTGATATCGAGGCTAAAAACTCGTATCTTTTTAAGGCCACAGGATCAACCATAAAGTTCCCTGGTTTTATGAAGATCTATATTGAAGGGAAGGATGACAATGGTGATGAAAACAAGGGAATGTTGCCTCAACTGGAAAGAGGTCAGGTTCTAACTCTCATTTCTCTTATGCCGGAACAACATTTTACTCAGCCGCCTCCTCGCTATACAGAAGCTACTCTGGTAAAGACGCTGGAGGAATATGGCATTGGACGCCCCTCAACCTACGCCAGCATTATTGACATTCTTCAGACGAGGAAATATGTCAGGTTGACAGATCGAAGGTTTTTCCCGGAGGATTTAGGGCTAACAGTTAGTAAACTTTTAGTAAACCATTTCCCACGATATGTTGATTATCAATTTACTGCTCCGATGGAAGAAGAGCTGGATGAAATTGCCCGGGGAGAGATTTCGTGGAAACCGATAGTTCGTAATTTTTGGAAACCTTTTATCAATCTCATAGATCAAAAAGACAATGAATTGAAAAAATCTGATATTATTAGCGAAGAGACGGAGGAGATATGTCCTCAGTGTGGTGAGCATCTTATTATAAAACTTGGACGTTATGGTAAGTTTTATGGATGTAAGGGTTATCCCAAGTGCAGATATATTCGGCCATTGGATGATAAGGGAGAGGAAACAGAGAGCCAGAATGCTGTCGTTGAAGAATTTTGTGAAAAATGTGGCAAGCCCATGGTTATTAAAGCAGGTCGTTATGGTAAGTTTCTTGCCTGTTCGGGTTATCCCCAGTGTAAAACTGTTCAATCTCTCAATAAACCTGTAAGCCTGGGAATTAAATGCCCTAAGTGCAAGGAGGGAGAGATAATTGAGAAGAGAACTCGTCGAGGCAAACTCTTTTATGGCTGTTCTAGTTATCCCAAGTGTGATTTTGCAACATGGGATAAACCGGTGGAGGAGCCTTGCCCCTATTGTGGAAGTCCGATCCTGGTTGAGAAAGAGAGCAAACGGTATGGAATAGTCATACGTTGTATCAAAAAAGAGTGTAATTATAAAAAGACGTTGTCTAATGAGTAAAACCTCTTGTTGCTGTTTAGAGATGGTCCACCAACGGATGATTGCAATAAAGGTGGTAGCATTCCTCTTGCCCATATTTTTTCTTTTTTCTGGAGCAAGGGCTGCAGAAGGAATTAACCTTTCTCCACTTCCCGATCCTGATTATTCTGATGAACTTCCCCCATATATTTTGCCTTTAATAGAAAAGATAAAATATATCATATATCCCGTCTTGGGTTTTCCTGCTGTAGTAGTGGCCGGAGAAAGCTTGACTTCTACGGTTAGCCTGGATAATGGAGGGAAAACACAGGACTGGGTTGTGAAAATATCTACCCACGATAGAATAAGCCAGACCTATTCCTTGAGCGATGTAGAATGTAATTATGATATTTTATCCGGCAGTTATGCTGTGACAGGGATCGTTCCTGCTCAGGTGCCACGAGAGGTTTTTGATCTCTCGATTACAAGTGAAAGCTCAGGCCTGTCTGATGTTCAGCCTAATGCAGTGAGGGTTATAACCGAACCGAAGAGCAGCTATCGTTTTGTCCATTTAACTGACCTTCATGTGGGTGACCCTCGAGGTTGCTTAGTACCCCTTGGTGATGAAAATAATGATGCTAACCCTTTGAACATTGCAGGACAGGTTTTAGCAGAAATTTCTTTTTTTGATCCTGAGTTTGTTTTCTTCAGTGGGGATCTGGTTTTTGGTGGTCCTTATTACTTGGAATATCCCTGGGCTTGGGAAATCCTGAGCAGTTTTTATCTTCCGATTTTTATGGTTCCTGGAAATCATGATGGCTATGCGAGCGGTGGTGGATTGTTGCGAGACGGCTTGGAGTACTGGAAACAGGTGATAGGACCTCCCTATTATTCTTTTAACTATGGGGATATGCACCACTTTGTTTGTACAAATACCTATGATGGAACCGTATCCCAGCGTGATGGTTTTTATTTCATTGTTAAAAAATGGGGAGGAACTTTAGGTCAGGAGCAAATAGAATGGTTGGGAGAGAATTTGGAAGAAGCTTTTCAACAGGGAAGAACTTCTATCCTTTTATGCCACCATGATCCCAGGGGGGATATTCATAGATTAGGGGGGGAGAACAATCTGGCAGATGAGGATAATGATGGCTATGCAGAAGCTACAGAATTTATAGATATGCTTTTCAATCAGGAGTGGAATGATAAGGAAAGTGGAGAAGAGATGGTAAAAATAATAAGAGAAGGGGGAGTTAATCATATTTTTTTAGGGCATGTCCACAGTGATTTTATAGACTGGGATGAAGAAAGTAGTACCTGGTGGGTTCACACCACTTCTGCTGGCAGTGCCGGAATGAGCAGTGATGATTTCCGGGGTTATCGGATTATTGAGGTAGAGAACAATCAGATTGTTCGGGTGAATCAGACTGCCCCAGAAGGAGAAGAGATTCCACCAGGAGACAATGATCCAACCAATAATCAAAATTGGGATTATCAATCTTATGCTACAAACAATATCTTTATTACAACAACTAAGGGAATCAATGATGGAACTTCAACCCTGGTTGTTCAGGAGGTAGAGAATCATTTAGAAACGGCCGTTTCTGGAGTTTTAAAGTTTTACATGTCTCGTGTAAAGGAAGAAGATAATGGACAAAACAATTATGGTTATCAGGTTTCAGGTGGAAACATCCGCCAGATAGCCAAGAGCGGAACCGACGGAGATGGGAGTGAATTGATTTTTTATGTAGAAACGGAAGTTGATTCTGGTGAAACCAGGAAAGTCACCCTGGAACATAGTAAATAGTGGAAATGGAGCAGATAATTGAAGGTTTAAACAAAATAATTGGCAGCTAAGTTTAGGTCATTTTGTCATTTGATATTTGAATTTGTTTCGGATTTCTGATTTCGATATTCGGATTTGGCCTGAACATGACTTTTCGTTCAGTCACTAAATAGGTTAATGGTCTGTGTTTTTGTCAATGAAGTCTTTGATATTCTCTAGAAATTCCCCTGCCAGCTTAACATGTTCTGCCGCTTCTTCGATTGATAACTCAACAAGTTCTTTGTAATCTCCTTTTTGCCTAACATTAAATATTTTATGAAATATTTTTGAATAGTGCTTATCAATCTTTTTCGTTTGAATAAATTCTTTATCAAATATAGAAATAATCCCAGTATGTTTAGATGTCTTAATATCTACATCAGTTTTTATAAATAGAGCTAATACCGCATAAAACATAGAATAGTACGCCCCATTAATAATAGACATGGGAGTAAAACTTCCCCCCAACATCTTTTCAGCATCTAAAAGAGTTTCCTCTGCTTGTTTAAGACGGTACAAAAAGAGACTATCCCTATCTGTCATACTTTTACTCCTTCTGCAGTAATATTTTTTATTATAGGGGATACCTTTAAAGGAGAATTTTCTACTTCGTAACGTGTAAAAATGAGCGGAGAAATATAAATTGAGTTTTCAAATCCTATCTCCCATGCAACGTCGTGCAACCTTTCCTCTAACTCTTTGCCAAGACTTTCCACCTCAATAAATACATCCATATCTGAGTATTCGTCCTGATTTCCTCTCGCGCGTGAACCGAAGATTCTGAAATCTACCAAGTGAACAATCTTTGAAAGTTTTTCTTTCAGATCTTTTGCTATTTCGTAGTCTTTTTTAGTCACATCACCCTCCTGTTCTCAACTCAACAACTCTTTTCATCGTTCCAGAGTCCCTCGATACTGACTTCCCAGCATCCTATTAATCAAAGATTTCAAACGCATTGTTTGGGTTTGCAATTTCCAAATTACCAATTTTCTTGTGGATTATAAAGGAGAAGTTAAAGAAGAGAAAATGGAGTCATGCTTAAATGTCTTGGAAATTTTACAACGACACATTAAAGTTAACGACTTCGTAAAAAGTCGAATTTCCCCTCCCCTGTTGGGAGGGGATTAAGAGGAGGGGGAGCAAGTTAGAAGAATTTGAATAGTTATACACGCTCTGTACGAACGTCCCCTTCGACATATTTTTGGCAAAAAATATCCCCGTTACACTCACAGCGGCCTCTTCCTGGTAATCTTCTCTCTTGTATAAGCCGTGTACAATTAACTCGCCTGAAAATATTCAGCTATAATTTGAGGAACCTTCAGATAGTGTTTATCGGTTGTTAAAATCTTAAACCCATACTGCATAGCAGATGCAGCGATCCATAAATCGTTGGTTGGTATTGGTGTACCCTCTTTACGGAGGTGGCTTGTAATTACTCCATATCTTTCTGAAGTCTCTTCATCAATATCCACAATCTTTACCCTTGGAGATGAAAGAAAGTCCTGAAAAATAGCCCTGTTTTTCCTTTCTCTCTTGCCCATTATAAAACCAGCTAATATTTCACCAAGGATAATAGGGTTCAGAAAAATTTCATCTGCATGCTGTAAAGACAGTTTTATTTGTTGATTTCCTCTCAAAAATGCTGAATAGGCAGAGGTATCCAACATTATTTTGTTTCTTTCCATAATTCCTCATCTATTTTCCGCTGTAGTTCCAGATTTTTATTAAATAGCGTTTCATCTTCTTTTGCCCATACACCGAAAAGGTGGTCTAAATCATGATATGGAATCTTTTTTTTCTTTCCCTTTGCCCTGATACCAGTTGCCTTTTCAAGCAATGAAATAAAAGCTTTGTTAAGGCTCAATCCTTTTATTATAGCCTCTTTTTTAACTATCCTTTCGATTTCATCAGGAATGTTTCTTATTGTAATCTGCTTCAATGTAATCACCTCCGAATGAATCATAATAGAGTCACTATGATTCTATTATTGCAGCATTAAACTTTAATGTCAATGATTTTGTATTTAAAATAAAAACCTTGGGTAATTCAATCGATGTTATTGTGCTGGAGAGAGGCTCCTAAAGAGGGGAAACTATTTTAGCTTTTTCAAAACTTTCTCACTATCCTTTTTGTGGGTAATAGATAGGATAATAATTTTTCGGGAAAGGATTCGATAATAAACTCTGAAATCACCGCTTCGAAGGCGATAGAGTGGTGGGTCAAAGCCAGCAAGCTTTTTTATTCTTGTTTTACCAAAAGGTAACGGAGAGGTCTCCAAATAAGTCTTCATAGATTTGGTGAGCTGAAGAGCAACGTTAACCTCAAGCCTTTCAAGTTTGCGTTGTGCAAAGGGGCTGAATATTACCTCAAACCTTTTTTGCACCACGACGCTTTTCCAACCTCTTTATCATGGCATCTGCTGTAATGCCTCCGCAAGTTAAATATTCGGTATATGCTTCTTCAATCTTTGATCTGAATGAAGGATCGTTTTCGATAAGATAATCAGCAAGTTCATCCTCTGTAATGTGATGAAGTACAGCCTTGGGCTTTCCGTAAGCTGTGATTATAATATCCCCCTTTTCAGATTCTTTAAGGAGTTCCATTGTATAATGCTTGAGTTCTTTTATGCCTGCGAAACGCACAGTTAATCTCCCCTATAAAGTTGCACTAAAGTGTAACTTGTGATGGTGGGTATGTCAAGAGGAAATTTTGAGATTTATTTTTTATGATTTAAAGAGGTCTGCCGGTGAGTTTATAGTATTTTTCCAGTGTACTGAATGTATCATCTAGATAGTTGTATTCCAATTTTTTTAAAAACTGGATGTGAAGACTATGCTTTCTTCCTATTATGCTAATATCTCTGACCGAACCTATAAGGCTAAATGATTGTGGATTACAGCACAAATCTTTATTTATATTTTCAATTTGAGGAGTGTCAAACCTTACGAGCAGCAAATTCCTCTTATCATACAATTTTTCATCTAAGAGAATACAAATACCCCCCTGCGAAATATCTCTCACGTCTCCTTTAAAGGGGGTTGTGTCTAAAATCCTCTTATAGTCAGGATGAAAATATTGCTCACCTGGAGCTGAATGTTTAAGATTTGCAGTGTCAAAGTCACTAATTGAGTAGATATTTCCTATATACTTATGTGCTTCCTTCCCTTCGTCTGTTGTTTGATGAAGTATCTCTCTGATTATGTGAACCGCTCTTCTTTTTATTAAATCATAAAATGTTTGAGGAAGTTCGTAAAATTCTACCTCTTTTTGCAATCTGAAACTGTAACGTTGATCATATCTGGGGTCTTGACATTCCATATTTGCCCAGGAAGAATACGTCTTTTTTACTACTGCTTGAATGACGAATTGTTGATCATAAGTTGAATGCTTGAACTGTACCAGAATGGTGTCATCGCGATGGAGTTTAAAATCCTTATCCAAGGGTTTAATTCCCATAGAATATGGATACAGAGATAGGAGCTCTCCTTCGCAAGACTGCGTCCCTTTAATTAGCTTAACTTTTTCGGTACGGTTTTCCCCTGTGAAATCATTGAGTATTCTTGGGTCTATTTTCCTGGGGTCATTAACCTGTATGAGAATTTTGTAAACGATCTCATGAATTGCATCGCCTATATCGATGATCTCGGTTTTTTTATTTAACATCATGGAAAGGTAGTAGTAACTTATTTAAAAGCTTCCTGAATTCCTTAATCAATCAGCTATCTTGTGAGTCTATCAGGCCTGGGCTATTAGAGTTTAATAAAGTGCTTTTTTCAGAAAGAGGTCTCAAGGGAAGCTTTATCTTAAAAATGGTACCCTTGGGTTCTCTCTTCTGAACTTCTATGGCACCACCGTGATTATTAATAATTTGAGCTGATACAGTGAGTCCCAGACCAGAACCTGTAGATTTACTGCTAAAGAAGGCATCAAACAGTTTATCCATGTCATCGTCTGAGATGCCTACCCCGGTATCAGCAGTTTCAATTATTGCCCACTGACCTTCATGCACAGTAGAGATAGTGATTGTGCCCCCATCAGGCATTGCCTGTATAGCATTTCTAATAAGATTCATCAATACTCTTCTTATCTGGTTCTCATCAAGGAAGAGCATGGGAAGATTAGGATCAATGTGTTCTTCAACATTAATATTATGTTCTTCTATTTCCAGGACGAGAACTTCTAAGGTGCTTCTTATAATTCTGTTCAGATCGACGGTATTACATTTGGGAACTGCAGGTTTGGCAAAATAGAGAACGTCGGTCAGGATATTTTCCATGCGTCCTATTTCTTCTACGATGATTTTCACATAGTTTCTATTCAGTTCTCCATCATGATCTTTCCTCAGGATACGCCGTGCAAAACCTCCTATAACCACCATAGGATTCCTGATCTCGTGAGTTACTTTAGCGGCTACTTCACCCACTGCTGATAATCGTTCGTAACGAATGAGCTTATCACGATTTTCTTGCAGTTCATTATATGCAGTACTTAATTCTTCCACCTTCCCTTCTAAACTTTTGTAGAGATGTGAATTTTCAATGGCAAGACTTGCATGGTTGGCAAATGTTATTAATCGTTCTACATCTTCATCATGGATAGGTTTTTTATTGATGAAGTTATCTGCCAGGAGCACTCCCAGGGGTTCGCCTCTGGATACGAGGGGGACTAAGGAAAAAGAATCAGTTCCCAAAAGTTTGATAAGGTCTTTATCGATAAGGGGATTGTTTATTCCATCTATTATATTAAAAGATTTTTTTTCATATAACGTTTGGGTAAAGATACTTTCAGTTTCCTTAAGTGGTATTTTCATCTGCTTAACCAGGTTATTTATTGGTTCATCTTCTTTCGATAATTCTCCATGGCGAGATTCTAGTAGTTCTTTAAGTGTGTGTTTCTCCTGTGCCAGTCTTTCCCAGATTTTATATGCTTCTTCAGGAGTAAGAGATCCAGTTGCTACCTTCCCCTCCAGCATAGTTGCTTCTTCGTTAATCAAGAAGAGAAAAGCCCTGTTAAAACCCAACGCTTGATATGCGGTAACGCCTATTAGTATCATATGAAGAATCTCATCCAGCTCTCGGGTACTTAAGAGAACTTCACTGATTTCGTTCATGATGGAAAGCTCTGCAACTTTCTGTTGTAATCTGGCATCACTTCTGGAT
>SDBT01012052.1_pt1 | contig 13882 bp, 21 predicted proteins | sample 2277101 | NCBI WGS metagenome assembly SDBT01 (sample SAMN10404973, study PRJNA504765) | marine sediment metagenome | isolation source: marine sediment core GS10_PC15, 103 cmbsf | place: Arctic Ocean: Southern Knipovich Ridge | collected 2010 | reverse complement strand
ATTGAGCGCACCCAGATACTATTCTTCTGCATCGCCTGCCTCCTCTGGCGCTGCCCGTACCAGCTTCCCGCCCCGATACTTGCATTCCAGAATCTCTCTGCGGTGCGCGGCGCAGACATGCTCCGTGATTTCCTTGCCTTCGTCGTTGCGCCCGAAGGAAATCACCTGGGCCTTGCCCGGTCGAATGTAGTCCCCGCAGAGGTCGCAGGCATGATCCCTACAGACTCTAGCCCCGTTCGGCAGTCTCGTGGTGCGCTTCTTGAACACGCTCTTGCCGCAGTACCAGCATTCGACCTTCGGCGGTCCGATGTGCGCGTTAGACATTACTCGCCTCCATTCCATGTTTGATGTTTTCGGTTTCCTTGGCAACCATACCCGCCATCTCATTCAGTAGCTTCTCGTGCTTCATTCCTCCACGGTGCAAGGCGTAGGCGCAGCAAGCCCTAGCGAGCGAGGCTTGGAGCTTGCGCGCGATGTCCCCGCCCCCGGCGTGCAGGACGCGGGCGTATGCTGAAGCCGTTACCAGTTCCTTGCCTGTTTTGTCAAGCATGGTCATTTAGGCAAGCGACACCTTTCGGGCTATGAGGAAACTGCCGATAAGAACTTGCGTATTGGATGCGTGAGCCGTATTTTGTGCCCATTGAAGATTCACGGTTCCGCTTGCGGTTGCTACGAAAAAACCATCTATTGTAACCAGGGCATTGATAACATTGCCAGCATACACAACGGAATTATGGGCTCCGAATACCCCGGTCTGCGCATGCACAAGCGCATCGCCTGTATTGTATCCCCGCCCACCGACACGGCCAGCACCGGCAGGGCCAGTAAATTGATACTTGAAGTCGGCGTTGAGGTCTGTTGTTAGTTTGAGTATAGCCTTGAATTCCCAGGTCTCCCCGTCGAGCACGTCAAACTCAAGCTCCTCATCGTTCTTGAGCACGTTGCTATTGTTGACAGGAACACTGGCCGTCTTGGCCACGAACTGCCGCCACGCTTCCGGCGAATGCAACGTCACGTCCCCGAGCGTATAGGTTGCGCCCCCATACGTAGCCGCAATGGTGTAGTCATCATCCGCCGCGTAGAACCAGAAGCTCCCGTCCGTGGCGGTAGTCAAGGGGTTTGTCTTGACCGTCAAAAGCTCGTCCGAGTAGGTCGTGGCAAGGGCGCCGGAAGACTTGACTCGGACAGTGACCGTGGCCCCGGAAATCGCGGACCCGCCCGAGTCCTGGACTACTCCATCGTATCTTTGCATCGACATTTGAGCCTCCTATCTCGCCCGCGTGCTCCCTACATACACGGCAACCGCGGCAACGACGGCGAACACTGCCCCGCCGATGCGTTCACCATATCCAAAAGCGGCTCCGCTCATAGCACACAGAATGTGACTTACTAGTAACCATTTCCACATTGTCGGCTCCTTCCTACATGTCTGAAGAGGGCTGCTGCAAAACCATGTAACTATCCGCCAACAGGGTTGTATTACCCGCCCCAGCCGAATCCCAAGCAAGGGCAAACGCCGTTGCTGCCGCTGCTGTGCGCAGCGTTCCTTCAAAGAGCATAACAACGCCAGTTTGCGCAACGTCATAGTTCATGGTTGATGGTGCGGCAGTGATTGCCGAAAAGATGCACCTGGCAGCACCGGGGTTTTGGTTCGGGGCAAGGTAACCTATCACAGCCGTGCTCCCTGCCGGTGTCGTAAATTGAAACCGTATGTCCGCTGCTGCGTTCGCTGTGGTGATAAACAGGACGAGCTTCACCATGTAGATCGAGTTAGCTACCGGTGTCACGGTGAGATGGGGGTCGTCACTGATACCCGCGAGATTCCTGATAGTGGGCGCGGCTTTGCGCGCATAAATGTTGCCATTGTGCCACGCCTCCTGGTTGTCCCGGTACTTGCCCATCAGCCCCGTGGTCGCTGGGCTTTCCGGGTCTATCTCAGCGTCTGTGATTGCGCTCCACGCCATGCTGCACCTCCTAGAGGATTAGATAAGGCCCGTCGCCATTGAGTTGCGGCGCGGCGTTTTCGGAAACCCACCCGTACTTAGCCTTTTCCTCATCGGTCGCATCATCGTAATCAGGCAGTGTGTCTGGCCCGATGCGCCAGTAACGCTGCTTGAACTGGGACTCCAGCGCCGTGTACTGATAGGCGTGCCCGCCAGCAAGCTCCTTCGTCTCTATCAGGAACAGGATTGTCGGAGCCTTCGCCCCGAACCTGTCGAGAATCTTATCACACGTAATGCTAACGTAGTCCCCGGTCCAGCTTGCCGAGTCTTTCGCGTCCAGCACGAACGAGATAGTCCTTGGATCATCTCGCAATCTGGACAGCATCCGGCTCGTGAACCGCAAGGCGTCACCGGAGCTAGTGAACCAGCGCGAGTAGAACTTGAGGACGCGCTTGTCGCCATATTCTGCGGCAGTCTCGGCATCCGCATCTACCCGAACGTAAAGCGTCTGAAAGTTACGCGCCTCGTCCAGCGGTTCGGTCGCGTTCACCATGCCGAAGTAGACCCAGACTTGCGTAATCCGGGCTTTCGGGTCCGCGGTGACGTTGACGGAATCCCCGACAAGCGCCCCATCATCTGTCAGGTCTGGCAGCGTGCCGGATGGCGGGGCTAGGATTTTCAGCTTGATCTCAGCATCGCGCTCGTCCCACCATATGTCCGCCATGTACTGCTCGCATATTTCGTTCACGAGTTGTCGGACGCCGGTAGGCTCAGTAATGAGCGTTGTGGCCGCGTGGCCCGCGAACCAGTCATCTACCTCCTGTTGCCAGTCCGCCGCGATGATGTAGGGGGCTGGAATGCCAGCATAGTTGACTAGCAAGTCTGTGAGCACGTCGTCTATCTCGGCGTTCGTGTAGCGCAAGCATTCCTGGACCGCATCATCGGTGACATGAGCAACGTCCGCAGTCCCGTCCTGCCCGCGCCCCCCGCCCGGTATGTCGAAGGCATCGGCAGCCCGCGCGCTGAAAAGGATACATTCCTCTCCTATGCGCACCGTGCCCGACGCCCCGTATTCCAGGTTCCCCACGCCAGCCGGTAACAGGGTGAAAGCGCCAACACCCGTAACGCCAGCATTCAGGTTCGCGCTCAAGTAGCCTGTATTCGCAACCGGGGCCTGAGCGCGCTCATCGTCCGCCAGCTTCAGGATGTCCTTGCCCTTCACCGTCACGCTGCCATCCGCGCTCGGCCCGGTTATCTGGTCGATGACATACGTTCGGGTCACGAAATCATTTGTAAGGTCGAAGGGGTCCGCAATGTAGCCCGACTTGATGCGCATGATGCGCCCATGATAGTAGGGGTTGCGGGCCAGAAGCTTGAGCCAGAACGTGCCCTGCTCCATCGGGGTATACGTCCTAGTGGCAACGTATGGATCAATCCCCCTATCATGGTGTGGCGCGTCACGGAAAGTAACAGACACGCTAGCCCGCTCACCCAAGCCGCGCCCTACGGTTATCTTCGTCGGCGCGATGCTCACGGAGTCTATGAAAGGGAAAGCTCCTAGCGTTACAGGAATCCCGGCCCGAGGCTGGCAAAAGCGATATGTCTGCGCAGCAGGGTTGTAGTTTGTCGGGTCTTGACACGTCTTGCGCGTGTTGAAGCACTCCAAGCCCACACCGGCCAGCACGGCAGTACATGGCGGTACGCTGAAGACCTCTTGGCAGAGGTCCAGGTCAAGCTCGACTATCCAAGTCGGCTCGCGCCCAGAGCGTATCATTTCTGCTGCGTGCGCCACTCCTATTCAACCTTCCCCTCAAAGCCGATCTGCACGCCCATGCGCTTTGGCCCAGTATTAGTCGGCTGGGGCATGCCGGTTGTCATGCAATACGCGGCCTCATTTGGTCGCCGGTCGGGATTCCAGAGCAGGAACCAAGCCCTTGTGCGCGAATGAAGCAAGAACGGTTCAAGGTAATCCCTCACCCAGCCCGCTGTCAGATGATCTAGCGCCAGAGTCCCTGTCATGCCAGTGCGTGTCAGAGACCGGCCCAGGAACTCCCCCCCGTGAGACTTGGCATTCAGGTACTTGTCCACGCGCCCGAAACGCGGCGGCATGAAGCCGACATAGGCCCCGCGTTGAAGCTGAAGCTTGAGACCGAAAGACACTACCCCAAGCGTCGCGGCTGTCCCGCCAGTAGTTATGGTCACGCGCCATTGATCGGCGGCGATTTGATCGAAGAGCTTGACAATGGGCCGCGCGTCACCAGGGATCGTTTCTGTGCCCGGAACGTCCGTCCAAGCTCCTAGTCCCTGTTTGTATTCCAGTTTGATTGTGGCAGCGTGGTCGTGTAGGTCATGCGCGCAAAAGGCGAAGTAGTCCGCAGGCTCCGAACCAGTCAAGGTCAGAGTCAACGTCCCGCCAGCCGCGTTTGTGGTCCAGCCATCGTATGTCAGCCAGTCATATGCGTTCGCAGCATCCGCAACCGGCGCGCCAACGACAACCCCTGATTCCAGCAGATTCTCGTAGCCGATGACCGGCAACTCGTAGTCCCCGACCGGCCCGACTCGCAGCGCCCGAGAAATGACAAGAGCCATTAGCTAACCCTCAGAGAGCGCATCTGGACCCCATCCGCAAGCTGCCCGTCAATCGCCCCGATAAGTTCCCGGACCTCGGAATCTGTGAACCTGGACCCCTGCATGGTGATTGACACGTCTAGGGGTGTCTGTGCGGGCGCAGCCCCACCAGCCCCAGCAGCCGCACCAGCACCAGCTCCGCCAGCAGCCGCCCCAGCCCCGCCCCCGCCCTTCTGGTACTGGGTTGCGGCGATGGCCGCGATTTGCGCCGCGCCAGCAGCGCCAGCAATACCAGCCATGATCCCGCCCAGCGGTCCAGCATAGGTCGCAAGGTTCTTCGTGATAGCTGCAGCTGTATTGACTACGGCTTCTGCGTAGGCTAGACCCTTACTGATTTCAAACATGGTGCGAGACTCTTCGCCGATGGCGCTTACCATGCCCCGGAACTGGCCGAGCACGGTCTGCGCCCGCACGCCCGCGGACATCTTCTCCCATTCCTCGCGCTGTTTGATGCCTGCGTTTGTCCAACTATTGAGCGCCGCTTGTTTTTCCGCCTCTGCGGCTATTTCTGCCGCCTGAAGATCGCGCTTCTCTTTGAGGTACAACGCATATCCAGCCGTGAGAATCGGATACTTGCTCACGACATCCATGACGCTTCGACCTTCTTGCTCCCAATGTTCAAACGTCTTTTTGGAGACCTCCGCCATTGTAGCGAGCAGTTGTCTGCGTTCAGCCCCTACCCCACTGAGAGCTTCCCGCACCCTGTCTGCCGCGTTTGTTGCGCCGATAGCCCAGTGTTCAATCGCGGGCGAAAGCTTTACCACAAGGCTATTTGTCAATCCATCTATGCTTCCCTTGAACACCGTCAAGGCGTCGTTCGCCTTTTCGACGCCTCTCGCCATATCGCGTGTGACCGCAAGCCCCATTCGCTTTGCCTGCGCAGCCATGCCACGGAGACCGTCTTCGCCAAGGTCAAGCGTCCGCACTAACTCCGCGCCCTCGGAGTCGAATAGCTTGAACGCCAAGCGTAGTCTGTTGGCAGGGCTCTCCACACCTTTGATCGCACCCGCAATTTTCATAAACATCTCGTCGGGTGCAAGGCGAACCATTTCCTGTGCTTCAAGCCCGAGCTCCTTGAGCGCGCCCTGCGCCTCGCCCATGCCTATTCCGGCCTCCGCAACCCGGCGGGTCATGCGCTGCAGGGCCATGTTCAGCGTGTTTTGCTCGATGCCTGTGAGCTTGGCAGCGTGCTGAAGCCCGACCAATGCTTCGGTTGTCATTCCGAGTTTGTCAGCTGCTTTGGCTAGAGCGTCAATACGGCGCATTCCTGCCGTAAACGCGCGGTATGCTTTACGTGCTGCCATAACTACGGCGGCAAAACCGACAAAGCGCAACGCCATCGTCCTGAGGGCCTTATTGATCCCCTTGGTAGACTTGTCCGTGACCTTGCGAGCACTCTTCAGAGCCTTCTCGTACTGCTCTGTCTGAGCCTCAAGTCGCGTTACCAGGACTTCAAGCGTCGTGGCCACGGTGTCTCTCCACTATCCCGCGCTCGAAAAGGACTATCTCGTCCAGCGTCGGGGGACCGACCGGCCCGCCAGCCGCTTCAATCTGCCGCGCCTTGGCGTCATAGATCAACCAGAACTCGGCGGGTGTCATGTTGCGATACTCGGATGGCGGGATGCCCCACGCGCCCATAGCTATACGGGCGTATTCATTCCAGTCAACCGGCTGCATCCTCTCCGCCACTTTTCGTGTCGCCGGTCGAAACCGGCTCCTCCGGTCCAGACCCCAGGGCGTTCGTCAGTACCTCCAGGATCGGCGCGACCCAGAACGAGAGCGGCTTCGCCATCATCTGCTCGCCCACTACCTCTACCCTGAGCGTGTTGCCATTGGCAGAGAGCAGGTCTGTTATGATCTGCGCCATTGCGCCAACATCGTAAGACTCGACGCGGGCAACGGCCCCGAAGATTCCACCATACCGTTCGCTGATGGAGCGCAGTGCAGGGAACAGGGGCCGGACCTGGTACGTAGCGGTTCCGAGTTCAAACGTGGTTGCGTCGAGCATCGTTACACCTCCCCAGTTACTAGACCGTTGTCAAGACTACGTCTCCGGCGCTTTCAAGCGAAATCTCGTATGCCTGCTCGGCGTTGTGCTCGGCAGAGTTGCCGAAAGACGAAATGGCAAACGAACCCGTGATATAGTCGCCGTGATCGTCAATGATCCTGAGAATCTCGTGCGTGTTATTGAACGCTGCGAGTCTCATGGCGACCTCGTGCGTGCCCTTGGTCCACACGCCCGAACCAGACACGCTCACGCTCTGGTTTCCTGCGCCTTCAAGCAACTGCCGCCACACGCCATCCGTCTCGTTGCTAATGTCGACGGTTTCATTGGCGACTGTGTAGCTCTTGCTGCGCATGTGCCCGATGTCCACCCAGCCCCCGACTCCGGTCGAATCGCGCTGGACCTTGAGAAGGCGTCCCTTTTTGGCGGCCATCTCAGCCTCCTATCTCTCTTCGACTACTATCCTGTAGCGCGCGATCCCGTGCCGCGTCGCCCCGTCTTGCAGCGTGGTCACTTCCTCAAACTCCCGCCTGACATACACGTCGTCAAACCCCGCCACGGCGAGCCTCTGGTCGTGCAGAATTTCGGCTATCTTCGCCAGTATCATCTTCGCCTGCTCACGCCCAGCCTCGACGCTCCAGACGTGGATCGTGCAGGTCAACTCCGCGCCATAGGACGTGTCCGTGTCCCAGTCCAGGAGCGTGTCATCGCCTATGGTGATGCGCGGGTAGCTGCTCTCATTACTGCCCGGCACGTGGTCGTAGATGCCGCCGGGCGCAAGGGCTACCAGGGCCGCGTCGCCGGTCAGGGCGTTGTAGAGGGCTAGCTGGACTTGCCAGGCCGCGTCTCTCATTTGCCCGCCGCTTTCAAGACCTTATTGACAGCCTTTTTCGTGCGCGCGATGTGACCTCGCTTGTTTTTCTCGAAGGCCGGAAAGAGCCACGGGCGGGGCGCGACAGTGGGCGTGCCGAACTCCATGTAGGCCCCGTGCAGCACGTTCGTCCCGATGTCTGCGCCCATGCCATCGGTGTCAACATCGAAGATAACGTTACTAGCCAACATGCCGGTATCTACTGCCGGGGGCTCGCCTTCAGCGGAAGCAGTGTGCGTTACCCGAGTCCCGTCCCGGTAGATCGTTCGTGTCACCCCTCCGCGGGATTGGGGCATGGAGGCCCTGGCGTCGTTCGTTATCAGCATGGCGCTCGTGACGATGGCCTTCTGGATCGGGTCCAGCACGGCGGTTTCCAGCTTCTTTAGCTTGCGCAGAAGACTCTCTGTGCCCGCGGTCTCTAGCCCCGTTCGCTTGCCAAGTCTCACTGCGCCACTTCGTTTCTCTTTGTGCCCTTACGCAGGTTGTCTGCGGCCCATAGGGGCTGCAGGTTGGTGTAGTGTACGGACTCCAGAAGCTGCTTGCGATCCGCCAAGTCAAACGAGGCAAGCGGCTTGATGTGGTCAATATGCCAGCCCTTTGGCGCGTGATTTGCCCAATTCATACCGGGCTTCCACTGTGCTTCGAGATGAGTCTGCAGCTCTGCAATCGAGCAGCCCAGATCACTAACCGCTGAGCCGGTCTTATAGCCGTGCTTGAGCGCCTTACGTAGGCGCGCTCGCAACTGGCGAGTAAGACGGTACTCTCGGTCATTATTGCACCGCGCAGCGTGACGCTTACGTCTGTTCTCAGGGCGTTCTGCGCGGCACTTACGGATGGCATCCCTGACCCTCTCGGGATTAGCCATGCGGTATTCGCGCTGATAGGCGGCCTGACACACCTTGCAATATGAACACCTCCCGCTTGCTTTGCTGCGGTTGGGGCTAAACGCCTCCAGCGGTTTCCCTTCACCGCACCTGGGGCACCTTGTGTGGCGAGTTGGATTCGTCACTGCGCCACACCTTCCTCGACAAGCAACTCCATGAACTTATCCTGCTCCTCGATGTTGACCACGCCGCGGATGTTGAACTGCCTTTCGGGTAGAGTATCCAATGCCAAGTGCTGGTCCTCGTTGACCCGGATGTCAGGCCGGTAGCGGGTGATTATGCGATGCGTCACGTTCGGCTCCAACTTGTGAGCATTCCAGCGTTCGCGCGCGCTGATCGGGGTAAACGAGCCCCAGATTGTGGAAAGCTCGTCCCAGCTCTGCGTGTGGCCCCCGCCCCCGGCGTCCGTCAAGACCCGCTTCTCCAGTCGGAATCTGCGGTTTAGCGAGCCGATTCGGATGTTCTTGACTTTCACAGGCTCATAATCCTATACCCACTGTACCGGGCCGCTGCGCCAGACGCATAGATGGATTCCATAGTCTGCGCGCCGTCCCCCCGATGCTCGTACATCCAAGCCACGTGCAGCTTGATCCCGTGCTTGATGGCCTCGGGAACGTCGGCCCCGCTCGCCCCGTACCCGACCTTGTAGATGATCTCGATGCGCCCTCCACGTCGGGTATCAATGGGCCATGATTCGCCCGAACGCAAAACAAGCCGCCCAGGCTCGGTGTTCGTGTCCACATAGAAAACGGTCGCAACCACAACGGGCGTCACCGCATCCGCAGTGTCATAGGTATTTATAGAAGTAACGCTATCCAAGGGCGGGTAGGGTAGCTCCAGGTAGAGATCGGAGGCTGTCCGTGCTGGGGTGTGTAGGTCATCCCACCAGTCCCGGCTCCCGCCCGGCCAATGGTCCAGGGTGAGCGTGTAGGACTGGTCTATCAGCGCCCGGCGCATGAACTGTTCGGCCTCTTCGCGCGCCATCGCTATCAGGCTCTCGACATAGGTCTGCTCGTGCCCGCCCGTGAGCTTGAGGTGATCGGGATGCACATCGGCAAACAGGACCGGCTCGACAACCGGGGGCGTGGTAAGCCTCAGTCCGCGCAGGAGTGTTGACATGCTGTCCCCTACTTGTTTTCAGGCGCACCCTTGTGGGCCTTGGCCTCGTCCTTGGCCTTCTTCTCGCGGTCCTTGACCTTCTGCTTCTCGCGCTTCTCGTACCCCTTGTCACTGGGGAGTTCTGCCTGGCCTTGCTGAATCAGGTTGTTGGCAACCGCTGCGGGCAAGTCCAAGACGACACCGTTCTGCGTGAAAACTCTGACCTCCATCTTAGCACTTCCTTCCGTATGTCTGGGCCGGGCGGGGACGGCCCTATTGCCGCCCCCTTCCAGCTATACTAGCTACAGAGCCGAAGGCATTGCGGTCGGGTGTCCAGCGTCACGCGGGTCAAGCAGGAGGTACACCGCGCTGCACAGCTTCGCCGCCGCTGCACCGTTGTCACTCTGAACGTCGCACCTGATCCAGTCCATGTCGTTGTCCTGATCGAGGTCAGTTGCCATGATCTCAAGCGCGTAGAGACCCGCTGCCTCGCCAGAAACCAGACTCACGTACACCTCGTCCGCGACAGCCTGGACCGCCTGCGTCCACTGGCCGACGTTTTCGAGGGTTGTGTCATCCAACTTTTCGAAGATGCGTCCGGTTATCAGGGCGTTCAGTACCGGCGCACCACCACCACCTGCGTTGGTCGTGGCCTGGTACACAGAGGCCCGGATGTCATCCGCGGCTGTTCCGTCCGCGAAATGAATCAGGACAAGGCACCGGTTGAAGAGTCCCATGTTCACGTAGTCACCGGCAATGACCGCGCCGCCCGTGAGGTCTTGCGGAGCGATGCACTGCGCGATTTGAAAACGCTCAGTCCCGAAGCTAGTGCTAGACATAGTTCAGGCTCCTCTCCGTTATCTGGTTTCCAGGACAATGAACGGCGACTGCGTGTTATTGCCCTGATAGGGGGTGAGGTCCGAGTTCCAGAGCGGCTGTCCCTCGATACGCCAGACGAAACGGAACACGCTTTCGTCATTGACGAACCGGACATGGATGCTGCTTGCCGCCTGAATCCCGCCCTTTTCAATCACGAGGTACTGACTCAGGTCTGCGAAAATCACGTCGCCGATGTCACCGACAGTCGAGCAGTACTCCACCGGGATGATGGGCTTCCCAAACAGCGTGGAATATGGTGCGCCCGAGACACCACCGGCGGGCATGAAGACCGGCATCCCCGTCGCGCCCGTCTGAAGGTACATCATCATCAGCTGCGGCCAAACGTCCTGATTGACGAACCAGACGGCGTTCGCGAGCGAGCGCGACCACATGCGTGCGTACATATTCGTGACGTTCTCGAAAATGAACGTATCGGCAGCCTGCCCGGCTTCCTCAAGCACCGTGACCGTGGCGCCAGAGTTCAGGATACCCAAAGGCATACCGGCACCCGTCCCGCGGAGAACCGCATCTTCCGCCTTGAACGTCAACTCCTGCGGAAGATTCAGCATGATCCACGCTTCAAGAGCCCCGGCGTCCTGTAGGAGTTCGTCCGTTGCGTAAACAAGGCCAGTGAGCTTCTTGAGGCTCAGTTCAACGATACGATACTCGGGCTGGCTGGCATGCTTCGCCGCGGCCTCGCCCTTCCAGTACGCAAGTATGCCGCCCATCCTGGAGCCGTCCACGCGGGAGGTCTCCTGGATACCGGGGATGCGGAGGCCATTTGAGTTGGCCGAGATCGGAATCTTTGCGCAGCGATTCAGAATCTCGCCCGTTGCATAGGTGCGCTGGAGAACGGTGGACACAAAGTCAGTCTGCACGAGGAAGCCGCCATCGGCACCGACGCCTTCACTGAGCCCTGACTGCTTGACCTGCATCAGCCTGGGGTCGCGCTCCAGCGAGCGATCTTCGGCGTTGGCGACTGAGATCAACTGCTCGCCGAGCGACTTGAAGGGCCGGTCCTTGCTCTCGGGCTCGCCCTGTCCGTGACGCTTCGCTGCGGTTTCCATGAGGTCAACCCTGTCAACGAGCGCGACCTTCTCGGCCTCCATCTCGTCCATACGCGGCACGAGCTTGTCCAGCGTGGCCTGCGTCTTCACGTCAGCCTCGCCATGCGCGTCAATCTGCTTGAACTTGTCCTCTTGAGTCTTGCGGAACTCGGCAATGTCCGTCTTGAGTTCGCCCGTAAGCTTCGCGGACTCCTCAATTGCCTTCCTGAGTTCCTCGTCCATGAGGATGCTCCTTTCAGCTTCTAGCCGCGGTCACTCGACCGCAACGCCTTGTGCAACTCTGCGATGCCCTCAGCCAATGCGTTCAGGGCTTTGATGTCTGCGCCAGAATCCCTCTGGCAGACGCCCCGGAAACCGTGAGAGGCTATGGCCATCGCCTCACGCCGGGCAAGCCCTGCATCCCGCAGGACGTGCTCTAGCTCACGGACTGACTTGACTCGGCGCACGCGCGCCTTTGGGTTCATCGGGAATGTTACGGGGGACGTTTCCCAGAGGTTTAGCTTGAGCAGCCTACGGACAGTCTCATGTTGTGGATCGGCTTCAGCTTTCTCGGTCTGATACCCGATACTGAGCCCGTCCAGAGCTTTTGCCCGAATAAGGACATAGGCTTCTCTGGCGCGCTGGACCTCAATCAACAGCTGGCCCACCATGCGGAGGCCCTTGCTGTCCTCTTCGATTTCTCTCCACACGCCGATAGGTTGCTCCCAGTCGTGCTGCCAGAGCATCTTTACCGTGGGGCCGCGCCCATTGTGACGGCGCACGGAATCGGCGAACGCGCCCTCGACCACGATGTCATCGCCAAGGTCGCGGTTCCCGAATGTGCTCCCGTACCCCTCAAAAATGCCCTCCTCGCTCACGTCGCCCTCTTTGATTTCAAAAGGGAACGTCTTGTAGCTCATGGGGCCTTTGGGATATGCCTCGGGATCGAGCCCGGCCGCGAGCGCCTGCACCTGCTCGGACGTGAACGCCAACTCATTGCTTGCCATTGAATCCTCCTCGCTGGCAGGTTCAAAGAGGATAGGCTTGTAGTCGTGGTCCTTGAGCCACGCCTTGGCTTGCGCCACAGAAAACTTAGTCTTGTCAAATCGGATGGCTTGAAGCTCGACCTTGTTATTGTCCTTGCGCACGCCCCAGATGGCGTGGAGGCCGCTGCCGAACTTATTGTTTTCGCGCCGGAAGCGCTTGTATGCTCCAGGAGCTTTGAGTCTGGCCGCGTGCTCGTTCGGGAAGGGCTTGAGGTCCAGCCACTCGACCCAGCCATGTTCCGCTGCCAGCACCTCGTCCACCATGACATCGCCCTCTTTGATTGCTTCCATCCTAGACCTCCTTCGGCTCATAGTTGACGAAACAGCGGCACATAATCACTCCCTTAGCCGGGCCGTTTCGGTCGCCTGGGTACGCCAGGCTGTAGTCACTAAACTCAAAGAGTTCGTTCATCTCGACAACCTCGCCGTTCATGTCAGCATGCTCGTCCCGCACCCGCTCGTCCCCAGCCGTCAACCAGCGCTTGCGCACTTGAACTCCCGAGACGTTCGCGGCTAGGTTCTGCGAGAAACCGGCTGCGTTGTGTGTTTCCGTGCGGGCGATGACGTGCGAGCGTAGGCGGGCTATGTGTCTTCCAGCTTTGGCGCGAATGAGTTTGGCGATCTGTGTTGTGCTCAGGCCCTCGGCTTGGCCCTCCATGATGGCTTCAAGAATGTCTTTGCGCGTCTTGGCGCTGATGTCTGAGACGATCTTTGCGGTTCCGAAAGCGTCAAGAAACTGGCGGACCTCCTGCTCGAATAGGTCATCCTGAAAGTCCTTCTTTTCCCAGGTGCCTACGCCTTTGAGCGAGTCAAGCAACTGCTGGCCAAAGACCTCTGCCGCCGCTGCATACTGCGCCCGAAGCAGCCGGAGCACCGCATCTTCGTGCCCATTGAGAGCATTGAAAACTCCTAGGCTACCGTCTTCGACATAGGCATTGGCAGCCGCGCTTGCCCGGCCCGCAATCTCGCGCCGCATTGGCCGTTGCAGGCTACGCTCCAGGCGGGCCAGGATGCGCAGGTTTCGCGCGTACTGTCTCGTGGCCATCGGTCAACCTCGCAAGGTGGGCGTAGCATAGTTGTAACCGCTCCCAAGTCGCCATTTCCTCGCCGAAATCCTCTTCCGCCTCGCATCGGGCTTCGAGCGCCACAATACGCTGTCGGATGTCTTCTGCTGTGGCGAGCTTAGGAGATGCCATATCCAACCTCTGCGGCTTCCTTTGGCGGCATAGCGGCTGCAGCATTGTCTACGTCATCGCCGAGCGGGAGCATCATGGCCGGGATAAGGATCACGTCTCCACCTTCAACCTTCTCATACCCGACCGCTTCTCGCTTCTCGTTGATCCTTATGAAGCTCGCGCGCTCAAGCTTCTCCCACGTATCCTGCCGCTTGCCCGCCAGTGCAGGCACTTCGTCAGCATCAAACTCTAGGCGGATGTTTTCGCCAAAGAGCGGTGAGAGCCATCTATTGAGTTCGTCCCGGAT
>SDBT01012051.1_pt1 | contig 13882 bp, 10 predicted proteins | sample 2277101 | NCBI WGS metagenome assembly SDBT01 (sample SAMN10404973, study PRJNA504765) | marine sediment metagenome | isolation source: marine sediment core GS10_PC15, 103 cmbsf | place: Arctic Ocean: Southern Knipovich Ridge | collected 2010 | reverse complement strand
CTATAGAAAAGTTTTGGGCTAATATGAAAAATAAAATTAAAGAATTGCTACCAAAAGTTAAAAAGTTTACTGATGCATTCGATGGAGCAATATTATCAATGTAAATTTAAACCACTATAACACAAATCCCGTCAGAGCTAAAAATGCTAAAACAGCAACGCGAGCTGTTATTTTCATCGTTCTATCACAATTTGTATATCTGTCTGTAGGTGTTATTTTTGTTGGCGTAGTTGGAGTTACGCTTGTAGCTGAAGCCATTTGATGCCTCCTAAATTATTAAAAATTAATGTTAGGCTTAAAACATATATAATCAGCTCTTATTTAGCCAGTAAATTTCTTTATAAATAAGGGAAGTTCTCATTGCAGAATTGACATGAATAAGCCTTAAAAAAAAATGTTTTTTCACAAAGTATCTTTTTGTTTACGCAGCTTTTTTTCTATCTTTTTGGTTCTGTTAGCTATAATAATTTTTGCTAAATAAAATATAAAAATAGAAAAAATAGCAATTGCTAGAAAATCATAGCCAAATTTTATCTTATTTATACCGTCTCCAAAGCTGCTAAAATAGCTAAGAGAAGTTATCCCAACGATATAGATTATTGCCCACCAGCCTTTATCTAAGTCTAATTTTATCTTTTTTTTAGTCGATGGAATTAAATAAAGTAAAAATAGCACTAAATATCCTAGTGCAAAAGTGATGGCTACTTTTTTTATTATTGACCAGCCTGTCCAATAGATTAGTAAATTACAGATATAAAATGAGATAAGACAAATAAATTCTATCTTTTTTGAAAAAATATGCTTTTGATTTTTATGAAAATGAATAGTTCTCATTGCCATTAAAGAAAGAGGAGCTACTACATAGCCAAAAACTAAACAAGAGACTAAAAATCCAACCATTTTTTGCCAGCTTGGAAAGGGAAGAATAAAAATTATACCAATTAAAATATTAAAGAGCATGGCTCTTGTGGGAGTGTGGTGTTTGTTTAGCTTCATGAAAAGTGTTGGTAGATAGTTGTTTTGACCCATTGCATATGTGAGCCTTGTCGTTGCTGTTGCTTGAACTAGTGCTGTTCCATAAGGAGATATAGCTGCATCGATATATAAGATTTTAACAAACCAAGTAAAGCCAAGAGCTGTAATCATTCCAGCAAAAGGACCGGTATCTCCTATAAAGCTTAGATTTTCCCAACCATTTTTTATATAGCTTGCATCTACAGCTCCAATAAAAGCTATTTGTATTATCGTATATAAAATTATGCAGATAAATAAAGATCCAAAAATTGCAAAAGGAAGCGCTTTTTGAGGATTTTTTACTTCTGCAGCTAGTTGAATTGCTGGATTATACCCAATAAAAGAGTAAATAACCCCAGCTATTGGAAGAGCAGAAAAAATATTTTTTATGCCCATCGGGGCAAAACCACCTATCTGATAGAAATTAGAAAATTTAAATTTACTATAAAAAAGAATAATAACAGTAGCTATCGGAACTGCTATTTTCAAAAATACAATAAAATAGTTGCTTTTTGTTAAAAATTTAAGCCCTTTAACATTCATGACATAAATTATAAACATCAAAATTATTGCAACCCCAAATCCATATAAAGAAAGCTCTTGGGTGTTATTGACGGTTTTCATTAAAAAGGGTAGATAGTTTGCGGCATATTGTAAAAGAGCTAGAGTCTCAATTGGAGTTACTGCTACCCAAGCAAGCCATGCTATCCAAGAAAATGTAAAACCAACAAAATGTCCATAGGTTATTTGAAAGAATCTAACAGTTCCTCCAACTATTGGAAGGGTTTTTGTTAAAACTGCAAAAGTATATGCTATAAATAGCATTAATACTCCCCCGATTGCCCAAGAGAGGATAGAAGCAGGTCCAGCTATTTTGGCAGCGTAAAATGGACCGAAAAGCCAGCCAGAGCCAATAATGCCGCCAATCGCAGCTGTTAGAAGTGCAAATTTATTGATCGTTCTTTTTAATGCCATATTTAGATCTATAGATTTTGCTTTTTAATAAAGCGACTCTATATCTAAATATATGTAGGTATTTAATATATTTTTCAATGAAAAAATATGGAATAAAAAAAACTATAAGATTTTAATTAGTCTTTAAAAACTTCATTTAAAACATCAGCTAATCTATATCCAGCTTTTGCAACTTGTCTATAGGCGATTTGTCTGTTTTTTTGTAGGTATTCATCAGAAGGAGTATCATTTAGTTTAATTCCATAATATGAATTTTCACAGCCTATTTGATGACTTTCAAATACCCAGGCATCAAAATCTGTGACATCTAATTCATCAATAGACTTTTTAGGATACAAAGTTGTAATCTCATTTTTAAAATCCTCTAAATAAACTATTCCTTCATCAGTTAGAGGTCTATCTAGTCTTATCCCATCTCTCATTAAACAAGAATCCCAAAGCGCGTGAAGTGAATTTTTTCCATTTAAATCAATATTGAGTTTAAATTTTCCTCCTCCAAAATCTCCTGAAGGAAAATCTTTGGAGTATAAACTAGTGCAATGAAGCGGCATATGGATATCTCCGAGAGCATGCAGTAAAAATCTAAGCATAATTGCTTTTGAATATTCATGTGCATCAGGATTTTTAAGTGTTTTAATAGCTTGGTCAATTCCATATACAGCATTGTTTTTAAGTGATGCTAATATAGTGTTTTTCTTCGCTGTTGTTAAATAGTTATCTGGATCATATGGGAGAGATTTTCCGTGCCAATCCCAGCCAGTAAATCCAGTGGAAGCAACATCATCTGCCCAAGTTGCCGCTGTAATAAAATCAGGGCTCTCAGGATAAAAATCTTTTAAAAGTTCGGTTAATTCATAGGATCTTATTTTTGCTTTTTTGGATAAATTCTCTTCAGCTATTTTTACAATAACCATATGAGTAGAGTCCCACCAAGCAAAAGATGTGGTTGCTATAAAAGTTAATAAAATAATTAATGAGATTTTAAGTTTATTAAACATGTTTATATTTTACTCCTGTTGTTATATGAAAATCGTGAGACCCATGCATTTTAGACGATAATGAATATTTTTGTCTTATCTTTTCAAGCTCTGAAGAATTTAGTCCAACCATTGAGAGATTATCTACTCCTTTAAAACCGAGTGGTTTTAAATTTGTAAAATAAGAGATGTCAAAAGTAATTTTTTTTCCAATATCATCGATATTGAATAGGTTGTATTTTTTAGCTTCTTCTGCAGAAAAAATCGAGATGTGAGCACCTGCTCTATCTTTACCAAAATATGGAGGAACTTCCATGTTGTTTTCTTTAAATAGTTTATTTATTTGATATATAAATTCATCGTCTATATCTAGGTAAATAAAACCATTTTTAGCTTGTCTTATAGTGCCTTCAAATTTTAAATCAGTTGTCCATTTCCAAAAAGCAAGTTTAGCTTGTGGTTTTAGTTGATATGCTCTGATAACAGACATTACTATATGAGAAAAACACTCAATATAGTTTTTCTCTTTAAAATCATCAAAACTTTTATAAAGTTCAAATGCTATTTGAAAAGCAAGAGAGATAACCACAAACTCGATATTTCCAAATACAAGTAGTGCTAAAAATAGTGAATTATTTAAAGCGTTAAAAGAGTTTTCTGTTATTTCTTTATAGTCTCCTTTTTTTATTGAATTAAAAAAATCTTTAAGACTAATTAAAGAATCATGAAAAGAGGAAACTGCCATGCCTTTAGCATTATTAAAAATAGCTGAACTTACCGCTAAAGTCCCCATAAAACTATTGAAAAAAGAAAAACTCGCCTTTTTGTAATTTTTATTATAGGCAAAGTAGAAGATAGATGGGATGTGAGTAGCTGCTCTTAGCGCGCTTAAACCAATTGTTAATGGTCTTTGAATAGGGCCATAAAGAGATAGAAAAGGCAATGCTACGTTAAATATTTTTTTTGTTTTTTGAATATAAGGGTTTTCAATAAAATGATTTAGATCATTTTCAAATTGTCTATAGTAATAAACAGGACTTGAAATCATTTTATATTTCCATGTAAATCGCCAATATTATTTGTGTTAATTGAATAAATTGCAATGTTAAATATAATTATATGTAAATATAATTATATTTTATATAAAACAATTGAAATAAAAATATTTTTAACGCAACAATTCTTTTGACTCAAATGTTTTTAGAAAATATGATATTAACATCATAACAAAGGTATTATTATGGAAAAAATAAATAAAGATATGACTCTAAAAAGTATAGTTATTTCTAATCCATCAAGATATAGGGTGTTAGAAAAATATAGATTGGATTATTGCTGTGGAGGTAATAAAACTTTAGAAGATGCATGCTTTGATAAATCTTTAGATCTGGAAAAAATTATTACTGAAATAAATAATTTAAAAAAAGATGATACTCAAGTAGATGTAGATAATCTATCTTTAACAGAGCTAGTAGATCATATAGACTCTACACATCATGTCTTTATGAAAAAGGAAATTCCGGAAATTTTAGCTCTTTTAGATAAAGCAGTTAATAGACACAAAACTGATGATTTAATAAAGCTAAACGAGATATTTCATACACTTGTAGATGATATTACAGCTCATTTAGAAAAAGAAGAAAAAATACTCTTTCCAGCTGTTAGAGAGCTAGAAGAATTTGGAGAGATAAAAAGCATTGCTTGCTTTGATAAATCTACAAATCCTTTAGCTACTGTTGCAAATCCAATAAATCAAATGGAAATGGAACATGATGCTGTTGCTGGTCTTTTAAAAAAGATCAATACAATTATTGATAAAGATGATTTCAAACAGTGTACGACGCTAGAGATTTTATTTAATAAATTAAAAGGTTTAGAAGAGGATTTACACAGGCATATTCATAAAGAAAACTATGTTCTCTTTCCGAAAGCTATTGAAAAAGAGGGGAGTTCAAACTGTTCTTGTAAGTAGTGATTATTAAAAAATCAACTTTCAATTAAATTAAAAAAAAAGCCTTGGTTTAAACCAAGGCTTTTTAATAAATCTTTTTACTTTTCAATGTCGATTTTTAGCTCATTGATAAGAAATGTTAATATATCAGTATTTTCTTCAATACTTTTAATTAAAGACTGGCCACTAGAGTGGCCTGAATTTCTATTAACTCTTAACAAAATTGGATTTGAATTGTTTTGAACTTCTTGAAGCCTTGCTGCAAATTTATAGCTATGCATAGGCACAACACGATCATCAGAATCTGCTGTTATTAACAATGTTGATGGATAATTTTGATTGTCTTTCACATTATGATAAGGAGAATATTTATATAAATATGAAAAATCATAAGGATCTTCTGGATCTCCATAATCGCACTTCCAAGCCCATCCAATTGTGAATTTATGAAACTGTAGCATATCAAAGACGCCTACTTTAGCAATAGCTGCAGTAAATAGATCTGATCTTTGAATTAAACATGCTCCTACAAGCAAGCCTCCATTGCTAGCTCCTGAAATTGCAAGTTTTTCTGAGCTAGTATAGCCATTTTTTATAAGATATTCTCCAGCGGCAATAAAGTCATCGAAAACATTTTGTTTTTTATCTAACGTTCCCTCTTCATGCCAGGCATTTCCATACTCAGCGCCTCCTCTTAGGTTTGCTGATACATATATGCCGCCTAGATCTAAAAAAGCAGCTGCAAGAGGTGAATAAAATGGAGGGATAGATATATTAAAGCCTCCATATCCATACATCAAGGCTGGATTGGTTTTTGTAAGATCTAAGCCCTTTTTATATGTGATGAACATAGGAATTAGAGTTTTATCCTTGCTAGGAAAAAATACTTGTTTAGTTAGATAAGTAGAGCTGTTTTTTATTGAAGGCTGAAAAAATACGTTAGATGTATTGTTAGATATGTCATATTTAAAAATGCTTTTTGGGGTTGTGAAATCGGTATATGCAAAAAATAAGTTATTATCAATCTCATCACTTGAGCTATCAAAACTACTGAAAGGTAATTGGACCATTCCTTTGTTAGGAAGAGAAATATCATTTAGGTATTTTCCAGATAAATCACAAACTTTTAATTTAGAACAGCAATTTTCTAAATATTCTAAGACTATACGATCTTTTAAAAGAGAAGCATCTGATAAGACATATTTTTCTTCTTTGACAATTTCTTGAAAATTATTAAAGTCATTAGAAGTTAAATCAATAGCTATTAATCTATAGTTTGAAGCGTCTAAATCTGTGATAAAAAATAGTTTTTTTTTATTTTCTCCAATGAAGTTGAATCTAGCGTTTTTAGCATAAGGAATTTTAGTTAGATGATTAGTTGTTAAATCGATTAGAAAAATAGTATTATTTAAAGAGCCAGATGTTCGAAGTGTAGTCATTAAAAACTTATTATCAAGAGTTATGTAATATGAATCTAAAAGGCCATTTGGATAATTTGTTGTATCAAATATTAATTTATCATTTTCTTGAGAGTCATTTAGCTCATGATAATAAATATCTTGATGTTCTTTTGAATCCTTTTCATCTTTGAAAAGACGGAAGTAATAAACTCCTTTATTATCTTTTTTCCATATGGGATGTGAAAATTTTATATTTGTAAGTTCATCTTGAAAATGTTCATTTTGCAAATGTTCATTTTGGGTTTTATCAGTAGTTTCCAGGTTTAAAAATTTCCACGTTTGAGAGTCTGATCCTGAATCAGAGATGCCATAAGCTAAAATTTTTCCATCTGGACTTATATTAACGCCAGTTAGAGAATCGTTTTTGGAATCACTCATATCTATTAGAGTTTTTCTATTGCCTAAGTCATCTTGCATATATAAGCTGAATTTTTCTTGATCTTTATCTCTCATGAAAAAAAATAAAGAATTTCCTTTTTTGAGAGGGATTGAAAAACTCTCTAAATTTGATTTCGCTGTTATTGCTTTTTTTATATTATCTCTATAGGCTAAATTTTCAAAATAGTTGCTTGTTTGTTTAACTTGATTATCCACCCAATTTTGAGTTTCTAAACTTTTCATATCTTCGAGCCAAAAGTAAGGATCTTCTACTAAAGTTCCGTGAAAATCTCTTTGGATAGCTGAAATATAAAATGGTGAAACTAAAAGGGATATTAAAAGCGAAAAAGTGATTTTAAAAATAATTTTTTTGATTTTCATATACTCTCCATTTAAATTTTTTGAAATCTCCTTCCAAATATTAATGAGATCATAATAACAGGAAGCCAAAGTACTATATATGGGGCTTTAGCTGCATTTGCAGCCAAAATCAAGGCAGAATCCATGATCGTATGAAAAATAACAAAACCAAATATTGCAAAGGTGCAAATAAAAAATATTGAGATATTTTTTGAAAAAGTAATGAGAGGTGGAAAAACAGCAAAAACTATTAAAAAAGAAACAAGTGGCATTGCAAGTTTATAATTTAAGTAGGATGAAATCTCATTTTTTTCTTTTTGACAAATATTTTTAGAAGAGTTTTGTTTAAAAAGATTTGTAATGGATCTATTTTCAATTGGCTCAAACATATTGGTATTTTCATCTAGCTCAATATCTTTGAATACATAAGTTTGAAAAGATTTTGTTTTTTCAAAAATTTTATCTTTTCTAGTTAAGTGATCAACAAATTTACCTACAGCTTCTTGTTCATTAAAAGTAAGATGTTTTGCATGCCAAATATCTGAAGAGTTTTTTATAAAATAGACATCGAAGAGCTTGTTTTGAGATTGGTCATATTTTTGATAGACAAGTTTTGCTCCATCTTCTAAGTAGATAACATTTGGCTGCATTTTTTTTGCATATTTTGTTTTTTTAAAATACGTTTCTTTGAAATTATCTTTAAAGCTAAGGGATTTTGGATAGAAATACTGAAGATTAATGTATGAGATAATAGATATAAAAATTGCGATTATAAAAAATGGACGGGAGAGTTTTTTTGCAGAAATCGCTGCCATTCTGAGTGCAGTGAGCTCATGATGAATATTCATATCAGATAAAATCTTTATAGTAGCTAAAAGAAAAGTTAGAGCTAAGAAGAGATTTAGTTGAATAAAAAAAAGATTGAAATAGTATTTTATGATTAAGGTTATAGAAGTTTTAGAGTGAGCAAATATTTTAGCGCCATGAATAGAAAAATCAATTACTACTACAACTGAAAAAATTGCGAAAAGAAAAAACAAAAGTAATTTGAGAGTATTAAAAAAGAGTTTTCTTTCCCAAATCTTTGATAGAATCATTTAAGCGCCTTTAGAGGTTTTTCTAAGTTTAAAGCTTGTTAAAATAACTACAATTATTTGAGGTAAGATATATGCTAAAATAGAAAACAATGGATAGCGTTTCAAAGCTTTACCGAGGGTAAAGCTAAATAAAACTAAAAGAGTTAAAAGCGATACAAAAATGATATTTTTTTTTGAAGAGACGCTACTAATAGAGATTGCAAAGCTAGCTCCAATAAAAGTAAAACTAAATGTAGAAAGAGCAAAACAACATCTTCTAGCTATTTCAATATAAGCTCTTTCACATTTTTTTATATCGTTTTTCTGTTTTGATTGAATAAGTAACATCTTTATTGGCATAGAAGATATATTCATATCCCATTCTTTTGATTTTATAAATTGTGTTAAAGCATCTGCTTTTGTTGTCATATTTTCTTGATTTTCGATAATTAAATTATCGAAATTTATTTCTTTATTAGAGTTAATATAAGAGATTAAGGAGACGTTTTTTCCGATTATATGTTCTTTTTCAAGTTCTAGATTTTTTGCGCTCATCATGCAAAGTCTTTCGTTTGATTTATTAGGTGATATAATCAAAAGATCTTGAGCTTGAAGATCATTATTTTTTGATGAGATCTCAACATATGAGTCTTTAATATTAGACATTTTTTGTCTTCTTTGAAGCAGTACAATCGGGTTTACTGAAGTGTTTTTATAAAAAAGCTCTTTGGATTTATATCTACATATTGGGGTAAGCTCTGATGCTATATAAAAGTTGATCAAAGATAAAACCATGGCAAGAAGTAAAAGGGGAGCTAAAAGCTCTTTTAAAGATATCCCTGATGTTCTAAATGCAGTGATTTCATGCATTTTAGACATTTTTTGAAATAGTATTATAGAAGAGATCAAACATGATATTGAAATAGCGATAGGTAGGATATGAGGGATTTGATATAAAACAAATAAAATCAAAGATAAAAAATCGCTAGCTAAAGTAGCAAAAGTAGCAATTTGTTTTAGTCTTGTAATTAAAAGAATTGATATGAAAGATAAAATGCATAAAAAAAATACTTTCAAATATTCTTTAAATAGATATCTCCAAAGAATTGGCATCTAGCATTTTTTCCTTTTTTTCTTTATAATAGATTAGAGGATATAAGATTTTAATTTTAATTAGTATATTTATGGATCTTTTAAAAAATTTAAAAAAATTTTTAAGCAAAAATCTAGATTTTACAAAGCCGATTTTATTGGCTTATTCAGGCGGAACAGACTCTGCATGTCTTTTAGATCTTTTATTGAAGGTAAAAGATGAGTATAAAATTGATCTACATGTAGCCCATGTAGATCATGGTTGGAGAAAAGAGAGTGGTTTTCAAGCTTTAGAGATTAAAGAAAAGATGAAAGAATTAAAAATTTCATTTCATCTAAAAAAGCTTAAAATGGCTCCAATTAAATTGGATCCAATTAGATTGGAGCCAAAAAAAAATTTAGAAAACGAAAGCAGAAATCAAAGAATTTTGTTTTTCAAGTCTTTATTTAAGAAATATAAATACCAAGCTCTAATTACTGCCCATCAAAAAGACGATTTAGCAGAGACGGTCTTAAAACGTTTTTTAGAGGGCGCTAATATCTTTTCTTTAACATCTATGCAAAAAGTATCCAAGTTTGATGATTTTTTGATTTTCAGACCTCTTTTGGATGTAAAAAAAACAGATATTTTAGCTTATCTAAATCAAAATAAAATTAACTACTATATAGATAGTACAAATAAAAACACGAAATTTTTAAGAGCTAAAATGAGAGTTGATATTTTTCCTTTTTTACAAAAAAACTTTAACAAACAAATTTTAGATAATTTGGCTCAAATATCTAGCTATAGTTTGGAGCTAAATAATTATTTAGAGTCAAAAACAGTTAAAATTTTTGATAAAATGAAAATTAGTCCATTTGGACTATATATAGATTTAAATGAGGTTAATCAAAGTTTAGAGCTTAAATTTATTATAAAAAAGATAGCTAAGCTAAAAGATCTCGATCTCGATCTTTCAAGGCATATTTTAGAGAAACTAATTTTTTGGATTTTACAAAAAAAACCAAATTTAAGAGTTAATTTAAAAAATGCAAAGATCTTTGTTGATAGGGGATCTTTTTTTATATTAAGAAATAATTATAACTCTTTTAATGAAAAGATTTTAGTAAAACCAGGGTGCTTTGATTTTGATAATTGGCAAGTTCAGGTCTCAAGGATTAAAAACGATAGTAATATTGATTATTCACAATCTTGTTGGCAATGCCTTTTCATAAATGAATTAATTATTTATCTTCCTGAAAATAAGTATTATATGACCTATCCTGCCTCTAATAAATACCTTAAAAAGTTATGGGAGAATTATAAGATTCCTTCTTTTTTGAGAAGAGAAGTTCCTATTGCATGTAGTGAAGGTGGTGAAACTTATGAATTTTTATCTGGTAAAAGATTTAAATTAAATACTGAAAATATTTTCAAAATTGTAATTAAATTAAAATAAACTTTTAAATAATATAATAAGTTTGTTATACAAACGAAATAAGAGAAAGAGTTGATTTTGGGCTATATAACTTTACAAAATAGCCTGAAAGTGGTTTAATTTTATCTCTAAGGCATTGCATTTTAATATATAAATATAAGAGTTGTTTATGAATGAAGATAGAAATCAAAAAGAACCAAGAAAGGGATTCCCTGGTGGTTTTTTACTATTTGTTGTAGCAGTAATTTTAATAATTTTAACTGTGCAAACACTAACAAGCGATAAACTTGGTAAAGTATCTTTTTCTCATCAGCTAGAGCATTTAGTGAATTTAGATCTTTTAAAACCAGATAGTAATAAAAAGGTTGCTCAAAATGATAATTTGGTAACTTTTTCATCTAAATTTAGAGAAGCTACAACTCAAGATGGTGAAAATAGATTTAATTATTTAACTCTTTTAAATCAAAAACATGAGTTTACAGCTCAAGATGATGAAATGGCAAATGAGCTTACAGCTCAAAAGAAAAATGTTATAAAGTCAGCTGAACTTTTTTTATATGCCTCTGGAATTGATTTATCTGAATCTAGTTTTAATGTAATCAGCTCTTCTTATGACGCTGAAAATCAACAAAACTCTATTATTATAAATAGTCTTCCTAAAAAAAACATTCCTAATCTTAAAACTCTAAAAGAACAATTTGTTTGGGTTAAACACAATCCATCTTTAGAAAATACTTCTCAAATGCAAAAAGATTTAACTTATTTAACAGATACATATAGATCTGCCTCAGTTGGAATAGGAACAGAATCTATTAAACAAAGCTTAAAAAAAATCTCATCTAATCTAGCTACTATAAATTCAAGTACTTCTCTTAATCAAAGAATTACAATTTTTAATACTAGCCTTACAGAGATAAGTTCAATAGTTTCTGAAATTATACAAAATCAAGATGGAACTCGTCTTTTGCAGCTCCGATCTATTAGAGCTTATATAGAGACCTTGCAAAGATATGATGCACTTCAAAAACAAGTTAATCAAAACTTGGCTATGTTATCTAACGCAAGAGAAAAGGTTGCTAGCGATTTTTGGTTTTTTAATGACAAAGAGATTTCAACAAAAGCTCTAGAAAGACAAGATGCAGATACATTTTCTCATTGGTATCAAGGTGCTAAAAAAGAGTGGGGAGGATTTTCTTCAAATCAAGGTCTTTCTGTAAAAGCTGCTGAGCAACCAAGAAACTTAGTTTTAGAAAAACAATTTACTTCTCAAGAACCGACACCTAACTATTTCAATTACATCTTTACCTTTTTACCGATAATTATTGTAGTGCTTCTTTTATATTATCTATTTACTCGTCAGATGAAGGGAGGTGGCTCATCTGCAATGAATTTTGGAAAATCTCCGGCTAGGCTTTTAACAAAAGAGACTAATAAAGTAACTTTTAAAGATGTAGCAGGAGCTGAAGAGGCTAAAGAAGAGTTAGAAGAGATTGTTGACTTTTTAAAAGATCCACAAAAATATACAACGCTTGGTGCTAGAATTCCAAAAGGTGTTTTATTAGTTGGGCCTCCAGGTACAGGAAAAACATTAGTTGCTAAAGCGGTAGCAGGTGAAGCGGATCGTCCATTTTTTTCAATTTCCGGCTCTGATTTTGTAGAAATGTTCGTTGGAGTTGGAGCAGCTAGAGTAAGGGACTTATTTGCGCAAGCTAAAAAAAATTCTCCATGTATCATATTTATGGATGAGATCGATGCAGTTGGCAGACACAGAGGAGCAGGTATTGGTGGCGGCCATGATGAAAGAGAGCAAACTCTAAATCAACTCTTAGTTGAAATGGATGGTTTTGATACTAAAGAAGGTGTCATTTTAATGGCAGCGACAAATAGACCAGACATTTTAGATAAAGCATTGCTCAGACCAGGTAGGTTCGATAGAAGAGTTATGTTAGATCTTCCAGATGTTAAAGGAAGATATGAAATCTTAAAAGTACATGCTAGAAAAATAAAAATAGATCCATCAGTTAATTTAATGGATATTGCTAAATCAACACCAGGTTCTTCCGGTGCTGATTTAGAAAATATCTTAAATGAAGCAGCTCTTTTAGCTGCTAGAAAAGCTAGAAAAGCTGTAACTTCTCAAGAAGCGAGAGAAGCTTGCGATAAGGTGAGATTTGGAAAAGAAAGAAGAAGTTTAGAGATGGATGAAAGTGAGAAAAAAACAACAGCTTATCATGAATCAGGTCATGCAATAGTAGGTTTAGTTGTTAAACACGCAGATCCAGTTGAGAAAGTAACGATTATTCCAAGAGGTTTTTCTCTAGGTGCTACTCACTTCATGCCACAAAAAAATAGATTAAACTACTGGAAAAAAGAGGTATTAGATCAATTAGCTATATGCATGGGAGGCAGAGTTTCAGAAGAGCTGTTTTTAGATGATATGACATCCGGTGCTCAACAAGATATTTCTCAAGCTACTAAACTTGCTCGCGCCATGGTTTGTGAGTGGGGGATGAGTGATTTAGGTACTGTAGCTTACGGTGATAGCAACGACAACAATGGCAACAGGTATTTAGGTCTTCAAAGTTCTGAAAAATCATATTCAGATGAGACAGCAAAACTTATTGATAAAGAGATAAAAGCTCTATTAGATGCAGCATATAAAGCAGCTTATAAAATTGTTGAAGACAATAAAGATAAAGTAGAGATTATGGCAAAATACTTAATTAAATTTGAAACACTCTATGCTGATGATGTGAAAGAAATTATGGAAGGTTCTTTTAATGAAGAGAAAAAAAGCAAAAGATTGAAAGATGCAGATGCTTTGCAAAAAAAACCACCACCACCACCTCCTCCAATAGAAGATAATCCAACTCCAAAAGATAATGGACCAAAGCCCCAAGAAGCTTAATTTTTAAAGTGCTTCTTGTTATTAATTTTCTTTTATTAATAAATAAATATTTATATTAAAAAGATTATCTGGTATTTCAGGAAAATATTGTCATTATTTTTGGTTTTTTATAAAATAATTTGTATTAATTAATAAAAACAATAAGTGTTGTTTAATTAGTCGAGCCTGAAGAACCCCAAAAAATACATCTTTTCATAGAGAAAAAGGGTGATTTTAAAGCATTTTTTTGATATCATATGTGCAAGATTTTTTAAATTATTAACCAAAACCTTG
>SDBT01012050.1_pt1 | contig 13883 bp, 18 predicted proteins | sample 2277101 | NCBI WGS metagenome assembly SDBT01 (sample SAMN10404973, study PRJNA504765) | marine sediment metagenome | isolation source: marine sediment core GS10_PC15, 103 cmbsf | place: Arctic Ocean: Southern Knipovich Ridge | collected 2010 | reverse complement strand
GATGACGAGTTCAGGGCAGAGTGGACTATCACTGGCAGTGGTCCAAGCTTCTCGATCTTCGTGACGGTCGGCAAGCGCCTGCTGCTTAGATAACCAAAGGAGGTAAACCATGGCGGCGTTCGTCTTCAAAGACGCAGTACTGAACGTGAACTCGGTGGATCTGACCTTGTTCTCGAACACGATCACTCTCAACTATTCTGCTGAATTGCAGGATGCCAGCTGCTTCGGCATCGACACGAGGATCAACCTCGCCGGTCTGAAGGACTGGAGCATCGACGTGACGTTCAAGCAAGACTTTGCTGCGGCGGCTGTCGATGCGACACTCTTTGATCTCGTCGGCGCTGTGGCGTTCCCTGTGACGCTGAAGCCGACTTCTGCGGCGATCTCGGCCACCAACCCTGAGTTCCAGGGAACTGCCGTTCTCGGAACTTACAACCCGTTCGGCGGCTCAGTGGGCGATCTCGCAGCGGCGACTGTTACCTTCAATCCAGGTGGTGGCAATCTCGTCAGAGACATCACCCCATAATAAGGAGAAATACAGGCTATGACATTCGACTTGCAGAAAGAGTTTGCGACTGATGAAAAGTCCGAACTCGAAGGCATTTGGGAAGATGTCGGAGGAGGTGCAAAAGTACTTGTTGCCAGGGTCGGCAATAAGGAGTACACCGAAAGGTTTAGGCGCATCGGTAAGGGACTCCAGCGCCAGTTGGACCGCGGCACGCTGCCGGAGGACAAGCAAGCAGCGATTCTCATCTCGATCATCGCTGACACCATCCTGCTAGACTGGAAGGGTTTTGCAGATGAAGGAAAGCTCCTTCCATACAGCAAGGAAGATGCCAAAACCATGCTCAAGAAGTACCCGGACTTCCGCCAGTTCGTCTGGGATATCGCTAACGATGCTGAGAACTATCGTGTCAAGAACCGCGAGGATGACTTGGGAAACTCATCGGCGCCCTCAAGTTCAGCCTCGAGTACTCCGAAGAAACCCTAGAGGCGATGCGGCGTGGAGCAGCGAAGGGCAAGAAGGTTCCAGAACTCGAAGATGACCCTTTGCTGCTGCCGCCGGATCTCAAGAACATCTGGGAAGCTTTCGGAGTGTTAAATACGACTAGAGGGCGCGGATTTGGTGTGGAGCCAATAACCTTTGTTGAGATGGAAGCGTATTGTAGACTGCACGCAATCAGACAAGAGGACCGTGTGGACTTTGTGTTCTTCATTACTGGACTTGATGAATACCTGCTTGAATGGCATAGCAAGAAGGGAAATTAGGTGCCACCTCCTGTAATAGCAATCGAGATAAATAGCGTTAAGGCGAAGAAAGACATAAGGTCTATTCGCAGTAGCCTCGGGGACTTGCGGAAGCGAGTTAACGAACTCGGTCAGTCTGTCAGGAAGGTCAACTTCAAAGACATGAAGGCAGGCAAGGTTACTCCCGATCTTAAGAATATGAATACTGCCCTCAATAAGAACACGAAAGCGCTCAACAAGTTCCGTGGCGGACTGAAGAAAACAGGCAAACAAGCTGATAAGACTGCTAAGAGCATAAAGTCTGCTTCAAAGCAGACGGCTGTGTTCTCCAAGTCGATCCAGGTCGCGTTAGGTCCGTTGTCTGGTGTAGCTGCTCGTTTTACTGCCTTCTCGGCGATTGCAACTGGTCTCAATCTAGTCATTGCCCTTTCCGTTGCTGGCATTATTGCTTTGGCTGCGGTATTTATCAAGACCGTCAACTCTGGTCGAGAGATGGAAAAGCAGCTTCTCGTGATAGAGGGGCTCATCAAATCTACAGGCAGTGCTGCGGGTCTGACAGTATCTCAGGTTAATCAATTATCTCAATCAATAGCGTTTGCTACTCTAGCCAGTGTGAACCAGGCTAGAGAGGCTGCCGCGGTTCTCTTAACCTTTGTAGCTATATCTGGTAAGGAGTTTAAAAGAACGTTACGGCTTTCTCAGGATCTGGCACAGCTTGGTTTCGGGTCCATGCGCAACGCTGCTGTCCAGCTGGGTAAAGCTCTTGAAGATCCCACGATAGGACTGAGTGCTCTGCGTCGCGTGGGCGTTAGCTTCTCTCCAGTACTTAGAGAGCAGATCATACTCCTTGCCGAACTTGGAGAGTCTGCTAAAGCGGTAGCTCTAACTCTCTCGACTATCGAGGAGCAAACTGGTGGAGCTGGTAGAGCTGCGGCGACAGGGCTAACTGGTGCAATAGACAATCTCGGGGATAGCTTCACTAGGTTCTTTGAGACTCTATCTAAGCAGAAGGGTATTATAAATATCCTTTCTCGTTTAGCTAGAGGTACGGCTAAAGGTCTTGATATACTTGAGAAAGGTATACGCGCTCCGACAGGCCCTGAGCTAAACGCGAATGTAAACAGAGCCAGAGAAAGGCTGCGGAGGCAAGAAGAGAGACTAGGACCTGCTTTGGAGTCTACGAACCCACAAGTTATGGCTATGGTTGAACGGATGATTGATCCGCTCCTCATAGAACTCTTTAATGCTCGGGATGCTCTTAGCGTCAAAATTTCAGAGTTTAATACGGAGTTTGCTGCTCAGCAAGCTGCAGTAGTTAAGAGCGGGACAGCACAGGCTCTAAAGGATCTTAACAAGTTAAAGGACACCTTTAACAAACTAAAGGAGTCTATCGACCCTGGCTTTAAGGCGACGAAAGATTTTGACAGAGCCATACGGATACTCGATAAGGCGCTTGAGAAGGAGATTATATCTCTTGCGGAGCATACTAGACTTGTTGGAAGAGCAGAAATTCGTCAGGCCAATGCCGCGCGATCAGCCATCTTCTGGAATAAAGCTTTGCGAGAGCAGCAGAAGGTCGCAACTCAAGCCAACCGTATCCTCAAACGTATGATTGAGACAAGAAACCGCGCCTTTGCAGCGTCGGAGCAGCAGATCGAGTCTATCCTACGCGAGACTCAAGCGCTGCTTGTCTCTAACAAGGAGCGTAAAGTCACTCTTGAGCTTATAAAGCTGGACATAAGACTTAAGAAGGCTAAAATCAAACTTGATAGTGATGAGGCAAACGAGTTGCGTCGGCGCGTCAGGGCGGCTGCGGAGTTGAGGGAAGAGGCTAAAGATCTGGTCAAGAGAGAAACTGAGGCTGTCAGGGACTTCACGAGAGTGATTGGTAATGCTTTCGAGGATGCTCTCGTCAAGGGTGCAAGCTTCAGAGATCTTTTGAAGGGAATTGAAGAAGACTTAATTAGAATTGCAACTCGTATATTCATTACAAAGCCGCTGGAGGCTGGTCTTACAGCTGGTCTTGAGGGACTGGAGAAAAGCAAGGGTGCGAAAGCAACTGAGAGTATTGGTTTTAAACTTGGAGAATTCATAAGGAATCTGTTTGGCTTCGGAAACGAGGAGAAGAAGGCTGATCTTCTCGAAGAGACGAATAAGGCTCTTGCGGATGAGGCACTGGCGCTTGGCAAGTTTAATATATCGACAGGGCTCGCCGGCACGGCTGTTCAGAACTTAGCGGAGGCAGCAGCTAGGGCTACAATTGCTCTTGGATCGTTGGTGCAGGTCACCCCCCAGGGAGTCGCAGCTGCTAAAGCGGCAGCAGAAAATCTGGCTTTCCAGAAGGCCTTACCTGGTGGTGGTTTCGGAGGTCCTGATGACGAAGGTCTTGAGGACGTAGTAAGAGTAGTTGGTGGAGGCGGTAGAGACTCGAAGTTCACGGGCGCAGCCAAGGAACTCGTAGCTGCTCTAGACGAAGATATCGCTGCGTTAAAGAGAGAAGTCCTAGCTAAGGAAGCATCCGAGGTTGTCACTAAGCTACAAACAGTAGCTGTAGAAGGATCAGCAGTGGCTGCGAATACACTTACGTCCGCATTGGTAAATGCAGCTGCGGCAGCTCAGCAATTTGCGGCCTCTGCGGGCGGTGGCATTGGTGGCGGAATTGCAGGTATACTAGGCGCCAGCGGAGCTGGAGGTGGCGCAATAGGCCTCGGATCTACGGGTCTAGACTTCGCGGGCTTTGGCGGAACCGTTGGAGGATTTCTTGGGCCGTTCGGCAAGGGCGGAGTTGCAGGGTCAAGAGGCCGTGTCAATGTCCACAACTTCGACTCTGGTGGTGTCGCTGACAGCCCGTCTGTCGCGGTCTTTGCTGAGAGGCGTGGCCAAAAGGAGGCCTTCGTACCGCTGCCAAATAGCGGTAAGATACCTGTCGAGCTTAGTGGCGACACCGGAGGTGGAATCACAATCAACGGCCCCCTGATGCTCGTCCAAACCCCCGATGCAGACTCATTCAGAGCCTCACCAGACCAGACCTTTGGTCAGATTGATGCGTTTCTTGTGGGAGCGCGGAGGAACCAATAATGCCATTTCTTGAGGAGCAGTTTCCGCCCAATGTCTCTTTTGGACTCCAGGCTGGTCCCGAATTTGTCACTGATGTGATTATTACCAGAAGTGGAAAGGAGCAGCGTAACCAGATTTGGTCTGTCCCGCGGAATAACTATGTCTTCAACGCTAAGAAGTCTCGTGATCTCGATATGCAGACCCTACTTGACTTCATGCGTGGCGTTGCCTTCGGCATGTTCAATGGATTCAGACTGAAGGATTGGGAAGATTACAATTCTCTCACTCCAACTCAAACGATCACCAAGGACGACGTTGTTATCGGAACTGGCGATGGCGTCAAAACAGTCTTCCAGGTCGTCAAGCTGTATACCTTCGGCGCACAGACGTTCAGCCGGAACATCGTCAAGCTCGTTTCGGGTACGATCCTGGTAGCGAAAAATACCGTCCTGCAAGCCGACCCAGGAGACTACACTGTTGATATCAATACAGGCAAGATCACCTTCGTTGCCGCTCCTGCCGGGGGCGACACTATAACGGCTGGTTACGAATTTGATGTGGCTGCTCGTTTCGATGTTGACATCCAGACCATTCTTGCCACCAGTAACGATATTTTTCAGTGGACAAACATTAAGCTCAAGGAACTCAAATTATGACTAAAACCGTTTCTGGAGCTATGGCGACGCACGTAGCGGGTGAGTATCTGACACTAGCTACCTGTGTTAAGATCAAGCGAGTCGATGGTACTATCTTAGGCTTCACTGATCATGATAATGACCTAACTGTCAACGTGGACGGAGATGGGTCTATATTGTATGAAGCCTCGACTTCCGCCTATGATAGAACAGCGATCCAGTCAAGCGCCAAGCTGGCAACTGACAATCTGGAGATCAAGGCAATCCTGGACAGCGCAGCGATCACCGATGACGATTTGCGGAATAACCTTTATGACGGTGCTGAGTTCAAGATGTTTCTTGTTAATTGGAACGACATTTCTGACGGCATAATCCGACTCAGGCGCGGCAAGTTGGGGCAGACTGTCATCATGAACCCAGGTGAGGCCAGGGTAGAGCTTCGTGGGATGCTGCAGGCCATATCGTCTAACATCGTCGAGGTTGTCTCCGAGACATGCAGAGCTGATCTAGGTGACAACCGCTGTCTTGTTGAGCTTACATTTCCTCCTATTTGGGTGGCAACTACAGCCTATAAGGCAGAAGACACTCGCGATGCCAACATAGGTGACGTTGTTCAGCCTACAACTCAGCCCAATGATGTCAGGATGGTCTGTATCGTAGCTGGCACATCTGCTGGGACTGAACCTGTTTGGCCTGCAGTTGGGAGCACGATTGTAGACGGAACTGTTACCTGGCGAGTTGACGACGGGTTTAGGAAGACTGGAAGCGTAACTTCCGTTACGAATAAACGGAAGTTCACTGACAGCGCCAGAACAGAGGGCTCAACAGATTCCGGTGCTCCGTTCTTTAGACTCATTGGACATTGGAGAGGTGGGTTTATCAAATTTACATCAGGGCTTAATAATAATCTGTCTAGAGAGGTGAAGAGGTATGAAACAGGTGGGATATTCACTATGTTCCTGGAATTTCCGTTCGTGATTGCCACTTCCGATACTTACGAAGTTGCGCTTGGCTGCGATAAAACGACTGGCCGCTGTAAGTTTTTCAAGAATATCCTGAATTTCCGGGGCGAGCCGTTCGTACCAGGGAATGACAGGATATTCGACTTCCCGGATTCTCAGGTATGAACATTACTCGCCAGGATGTTGTTGATTATGCTCGGACTTGGGAAGGGACTCCTTTTCGGGATCAGGGGAGAAATAAGCGCGGTATGGACTGTCTTGGATACATCTGGAGAATAGCTAACGACTTGCAACTCTGCAATGAGGATTTGTCAACAAGAGAGGTCATTGATCAGTTTAATTACGGACGTGTTGCTAACAAGGGCAAATTCCTAGCTGTCCTTGAGAGATATCTAGTTCGTATTCCAATGAACGAGGCGCAACTAGCAGATGTGTACCTATACTATTATGTGCATTTCCCGCAGCACTTGGCGCTCATAACTGATTTAGGAATAATTCACTCGTATCAGCCGCTCAAAGGCGTGAGAGAACACAACATCAAGACTACTCCTCCCGAGCTTCGTCCAGTCAAGGCCTGGCGCTTTCCAGTGTTTGTGGAGGGTTAGATGGGGCGCCTCCTTGTATCAGCTGCAGGACTTGCAATTGGGTTTGCCTTTGGCGCACCGGGTATTGGGTTAGCTATCGGTAATATCCTAGGCGCGTTGCTGTTCCCTCAGAAGTTTCCCGATATTGTCGGCCCCCGGCTCAATGAGCTTTTTGTCAATAGCTCTGCCTATGGGCAGCCCATTTCGATACACTATGGGAGGATAAGAACCGGAACTGAAGTAACTTGGTCAACTGATCTTATAGAGACCGAGCACCGGGAGTCAGTCGGCGGTAAGGGCCTTGGTGGTAGCCAAACGAGGATCTCGTTCACGTACAGTGCAAGCTGGGAGGTGTTTATCGGTGAGGGCTTGATCCAAGGTGTCCGAAGAATCTGGGCTGGGCCTAAGCTCATTTACGATGCACGAGAAACCAATACTGGGCCTGTCTCTCAATTTCTGAGCAATATATCCTTCCAGTTCGGATCAGAAACGCAACTGCCACATCTAGAAGTCGAAGCGGATCAGGGTGCCGCTAACTCTGTTGCAGACCGTGGTATTGCAAAGATACATTTCAAGGAAATGCCCCTGGCAGACTTTGGTAACACTATTCCAGCGATATCAGCCGAGGTCGCCTTGAGGATTATTGAGTTGTTCCCATCGACTTCGTGGCCGCTGCCGCTTGTGACGGTCGTAGCCCACTCGTTTGACAGAAGCCGTATTTATACTTGGTCCCGTAGTTTCCCAGAGAATTCAGGCACAGTACGCTGCTGGTCTGCTTCTGATCTCAGTCTGATTGCATCAAACGTTATTTCTCTTCCTGCAGGTGAGGAATTCGGCAGCCAAATGCAGGTTATAGCCGAATCTGGTGGTCTGATTCCTACAGGGGAGTCTATGTGGATTGCAATTCAGTCACCGGTGGATGGAATAGTTAAAGTCGATACTGGTAGTCTCGAAATCATACAGCGTGTCAACGTTACCTTCTCACTTGAAATGTATCCAGGCAATATTCAGAAATCGGATGGGACACTGTTCACTACGGCTGTATATCTGGACAGATTAACGGACGCTGGATACATTATTTCCCCGGGTACTATGGAAGAAACTAAGTACGAGGAGATTTTAGACTATCCGCGGACTGGTGCGGATGCTGGAGACGTTATTAGAGGCTGGTCTAACCCAGGTATAGATAGTGGGGGCTGTGCGTGGTTCTTCGGAGACCCCGGGACAGCCGGAGATCCAAACGTCTACTACGTGATGGAGGTTGGCCCCTCAGGCGTGATTCGTAACTTTACAATACCTCAAGTAGATGATTTCAGAGTAAATAGGACAGGAATTATTCCACAGTTTACGGTGCAATACTGTCATTTTACTAACTCTATGTTTGTTCTATTAGAGAATGATACTGATGATTTCGGCATAATGCGCTTCAGTCTTGACACACTTTCAGTTGATGCAACTATTCTCGACTTCTTCAATGATCCTGGCGCACACCCGAGCTTCGGACACACCGAATATACTAATCTATTTATGAGCCAAGCAACCCTGTGGTTCTTGTTGGGGACTGCGGCTCCAAATTCTTGGGAGCTAGATACTGTCAATATGGTGCTCCTCAGAGAGGATTACAGCGGGTGGCCTTCTGCAGGCCACGGTGAGTTTGATTTCTATAACGAGCAATTACATGCTCTAATGTTCTCCGGTAAGAGAGACCTGATTGATCGCTTCGGTGACGATGAATTCGATAGTACGATTACAACTGTGAGGGATGTCGCTGAGGATCTACTGGAGAGGGCTGGCTATGTTCCTGCTGATCTAGATATAACTGCGCTTGACGATTTGGTTAACTTTGAGGCTGTGAACCCAGGCTTCCATAAAGTACACGGCATGTCAATAAAAAGCCGTAGCGCGATAAGGGATACTCTTGAAAGACTTGCTCGCACCTACTTCTTTACGCTCGTCGAAAGTGATTGGCAGATAGTTGCGATAGATAGAAAGGGCGACAACCCCTCTGGAACTCTTATTCTAACAGATGACATGGGTGCCTATGAGCGTGGTCAGAAGGCACCAAAGGCTGTACTTGAGACTATTAAGCAGGAAATAGAGCTGCCTGAGCGTGTTGATGTAGTTTATATATCTGAGGCTAGGGACTATCAAGAGGGTAGCCAGGATGCAAAACGTATATCGTCCATCGTCACTACACAGGAGCAGGTAACGCAGAGGGTTAATATAAGTCTGTCTTCGGAGCAGGCTATCCAAATTGCAGAGACCTTGCTATATCAGGCCTGGATTGGCAGGACTAGTTACGAGTTTACTCTACCGCCTGCGCACATCAGGATAGACCCTGGAGACTATCTAAGGATACCCGTAGAGGGAGTAAACACAAGGGTGTTCGTCGAGACTATAGATTATGGTGTCTCTGGGCTGCTCAAAATCTCTACTACGAGAGACGATAATGAAGTGTTCGTTAGCGAGTCAATCGGTAGCGATGTGCCATTTGATGATAACGACAGCCTCGTAAGTTTCCCGCCTCCGAGCACTCTCATCAACATGGACATCCCGCTCCTGCGCGACAAGGACGAGGATGCTGGATTCTACCAGGGCGCTTCTGGACCCAATGGATACACTGGTACGATTGTTGATGTATCGGATAGTGGAGGGTCTAACTGGTTGGGACTGATCTCGTACACCAAAGCTCAGGTGTCTATCACAGGGTTCTTGACTGCTGTTCTCTCTCCAGGACCAACAACACTCTTTGACGAGACCAATACTTTCACGGTTCGTTTCTTTAACGACACGTTTGCGCTATCGAGCGTTACAGAGACTGAGATTCTTACTGACAAGACCATCTCGGGTCACATAAATGGCGAAGTAATCAAGTGGCAGACTGTTGTAGATAATGGCGATGGTACCTGGACTCTCTCAAAGTTGCTGCGTGGTCTTCGCGGAACAGAGAATTCTATGGTTACTCATGCGCTTGGTAGCAGGTTCACTGTTCTAACACCATCAACTACGGCTAGGATTAGTGCTGAGAGCTCTGAAATTGGTGTTGAGAGATTGTATAGAGCCACGTCGATCAACGCAGTCACACTGGCGCTGTTCAGCATTGCGTTCACGAATACTGCAAAGGGGCTCTTTCCGTATAGCCCTGTTTACATAACTGCAACGAAGGATGGCACTGGTAGGACTATTAACTGGTTCAGGCGAGCCAGGACTGATCACGAACTGCGAGATAACGTAGATGTTCCGTTGGGCGAAGCTACCGAGGATTACGAGGTAGATATTGTCAACAAGTTTGGCGTAGTTGTTCGGACTATTACCACTACCGCGTCTGCCAACGGGTCCGTTGTCACACCAGCCACGCAGACAGCGTTCTATGCAATCGAGGATGAAAGATTTGACGTAGGACTCGCTGGTGTGGACCACTCGATTTCGGTTCCGTCTGGCTTAATTGATATAGAGACACAGTCACCGAAGGTCGTCGTTTCGGCAGAAGATACCTTTGACATCACTGTTCCGACAGGACAAATCAACGTCACGACAGATGCTCCAGCTGTGGTAGGAGAAACACCGGGGCTGCTTGTAAGAGTCTATCAACTCAGCGCCGTTGTCGGGCGCGGGTTCCCAGGAGAAGCAAGGATCTAGAAAATGGCTGAATCACCGTTTATCAAAGCTGTACATCTTGTCGCCGCCGTGTTCAACAAGCATATTGTTCTCAATACAAGCCTCGACAAGACGGACAAATCCAACAACGGGTTCGTAGACATCGACGTGTCCGCTGGCGGTACAATCGTCGTGACTGCTACGCAGTTTGAAGAGAACTTTGTTCTTCGGCTGATTACGAATCCTGGAGGGGCGTTCACTTTAGAAGTTCCTGATGGTGGGCGGGTTTTCGCTGTCGATAACACAACGACGCAGACCTGCACAGTGGATACTACGACTGGAGGAAGCACTGTCTCCGTACCTACTGTTACGACGAAGATCATGTACAGCAAGGGCACGGATTTAGTGGAGCTGGCTGCGTAGGAAGATAATCATGATGAAGTGGGCCAGATGGATTATGCTGTTGCTTGTTCTTGGCGGCTGCGGACAGCTATACAGTAAGGACACTATAGTTGTCGCAGGCCCTGAACTTTGTGGAGAGCGCTGGCAAATCCTTGAGATACTACTCATGGTCAGAAAAGAGACTCTGATTAAGGACTCGAGAGTTAAGCTGGAGCGAGTGCAGTTAGAGCTTACAGGCTCGAAGAGCGAAAGGACCATTTCTGTATTAATATCTTGGCCAGAGGGGTTTTCGTGTGTGATTGCTTCTGGTGGATATATAATTAGAAAGACTGAAAGCGCGAGGAATTGCGATGAGTGAAGTTGCAGACCATGAAGCAAGAGAAAGGCTGGCCGTTGTGGAAACTGGGCTCAAGAGTCACCTTATTACTTGTGAGCAAAGAGCTAAGGATAACACGCGAGAGCATGGCGAGATGAAGAAGCTCATTGTCAAGGCCTCGGATGACACGGGGAGAGACATCCGTAGAATATTCGCAAGGATATGGTGGCTGGTGGGAACAGCACTCCTGGCTAGCGGGTCAATCATTCTGATGATGTACAAAAGTATGGAGTGAAACAATGAAGCTCAACAAGGCATCCACGATTGTGGCTATCGCAGCTGCTGTAATTACCAGTAGCGGAGCAATAGCCTACAGTGTCGAGCGCTTTCTCGCTGTCGAGAGTGCCGTAGATGAGCTTGCTGGTGAAAGCATAGCTGGTAAGTTGCAAAGGGCGAGAGAGCAGGTTAGGTATTACAACACGCTCAGACAGCGGCGCCAGCTCAATCCTGGCGAACTGAAGCTCTACCGCTATTGGCAGAAGCGAGTTATCGCGCTTGAGCGAAGACTAAAGAAGCTGGGATGATGACAAACGAAGAGATTTTGGATGAAACCTTCGATATCGAAGGCGGGTACTCCAACAGGAAGCACGACGGCGGCGGGCCGACTAAGTTCGGTATAACTGGGAGAGTCCTTCGTTCTTGGAGGCGAGACGAGGGCGGGTTCGTTCCTAACGGCGCTGAGGAGATCAGGATTGCTGTCGAGGCTCTGACCAAGAAAGAGGCAAAAGCAATTTACATTAACAGGTTTATCGAGAAACCCCGTTTCGGTGATATAGCTGATGGAAGTCTCAAACATCTCGTTGTCGATATGGGTATCCTGCATGGCAGGCACAGAACTTCCAGATGGTTGCAGAGGATTCTAAAGGTGAAAGTAGACGGTATCACAGGGTCCAAAACCATTGCTGCAATCAACACGAAGGACGAGCGTGAGACCAAAGAGGTCTATAAACGCCTACTCGCTCGTCGTTACCGTGGTTTCGCGGAGTTTACTAAGTTCGATCCCAACCAGCTTGTAAACCTCGTTGGCTGGATCAACCGCGCAAACCGCTTCCTTTCACCGCTTTAGGAGGAACTCATGGAACGTATTGTTAATCGGCTCAAGGAGCCATCCACGTATGCTGGACTTGCTGCTGTAGCGTTAGCGGCTGGCATGAGCATGGACAAGTTCCAGCTGTATGCCAACGCTCTCGCGGGCCTGTTCGGGTTCATCTCGATCCTGGTGAAGGAGGTAGGATCTTCGAAATGACGTTCAGCGTCTCATACGGGAACGACCCTTGGCTCCGATGGGACACTCCCCGTCAGGAGTTCGAGGTTGTTAAGGCATTACCCGTTGTCTGGAGTATAGACGACGTAGTCTATGCTGATTTCACGGTGAAGGCGGGGTTCTATTCGGACCTCGCCTCCATCCCTCAGTGGGCCACATCGTTCATTCCGAAGCTTGGGTATCATGTACGTGCAGCTGTTGTTCACGACTGGACCTATCGCATAGTGGGTCATGAGAAGCTATCACGAGCACAGGCAGATTTGCTGTTTCTTCATGGTATGACATCAGACGGAGTACGCTCCTTCCGCCGGAATATTATGTATCGTGCTGTACGCTTTGGCGGCGAGGGTGACTTCAAATCTAGGAGAAAGGAGATTACGAAAGATGAAGACTCTGAGAATGTTGCAGATAGCTAGTCTGCTTATAATCCTGTCAACGTCGGGCTGCAGTTTGGCCATTCAGAGAGTCTCTGAGGTCGAGGCGCGGGTGCATGACTATGCTGTCTGGATCCTGGATGAGAGGAAAGCTGATCGGAAAGATGTCAGAGATCAACGCAGAGCCGCTGTGAAAGACATGGAAGTTGGTATCTTCAAGCTAGTGGCAGAGGGCAAGATGAAAGAGGCTCTTGCCGCCCGCGACGAGATCATCGAATACATCGAGAAGCATACGCCGTCGTTTACAGATGCAGTCGAGAGCATCAAGGCGTTCTATGCAGCTGTTAAGGAGTAAGCTAAGGGGCAGCCGTTTTGCTGCCCCTTAATCAATAACTCCACCCCTTTTTGTCGAACTCCTCTAGACGAGACATCTCTGCGCGCGGGTCTGTAACTGTGAAATCGCTTGTTACGTTCTCCGCTATAGCGCACACCTCCGTATTTGCCGGACGTATGTGTCTCTTAGTCAGTCTATCACTGTCGCTCAAGGACTTGACCTTCTTCCAAAAGGTCCACCCTGGATACTCTCTGGAGATCCATTTGTATGGAAACCAGACCCAAGGTGCGACTACATGAGATATGTTGTCGAGAATGAAAGTTCCCTTGTCGGTGTCAACGGCTAAGACAAGATGGTACTCAAGCTTCCGCCTACAGTAAACAAGCCGCAAAGCGCTCTTTGGAAAGTGGTGCTCCTTGATTAGCAGGTACTGCTTAGTAACAGCGTAGTCATCGCAATCACCGATGTGGATGCCTGGGTCGTCCAGCTTATGGATTCTCCAGTCGTCTACAGCCTCCTTCTCGTACTGTATCTCCTTGTTGACATGTGCGTGGACCTTGGACAATACCTCCTTGACATTAGCCGTAAGGGCCATGACGTATATCGGCCCTCCCTCAGGGGGCCAGTTCTTAAGATTCTTTAGAAAGCCGAGGTACGTCGCTGGCGGGAAAGCCCAACCGCCCTCCCACATTAGCGGGCACTTATCGAAGATGTCCATTTTGCTCATTCCTTTTCTTTAAGTTCGCTGCGATAGCGAGATCGACAGCTATTTTGGTCTGCTCAAGCGCGCCTACTACGGCGATTGTAGCAATCTCCTCAATGATGACTTTGAGGACGCCAACAAGGAACTCTTTCTCTTCCTCATAGGTGAGTTCAGGGCTACTGTACTTCGCTATGTAGATCTTTATCTCCTCGTAGATCCTTTCGGCTGCGGCGTCTACGCCCATAACCTGCTTCTCCTTCCTTATCTGTGAAAAAACACTCTTTCCCCTCGACGATGACTGGAACCCTAAAGGGACAGAGTATGTAAAGCGCGAGCGCGCTGATCGT
>SDBT01012049.1_pt1 | contig 13884 bp, 17 predicted proteins | sample 2277101 | NCBI WGS metagenome assembly SDBT01 (sample SAMN10404973, study PRJNA504765) | marine sediment metagenome | isolation source: marine sediment core GS10_PC15, 103 cmbsf | place: Arctic Ocean: Southern Knipovich Ridge | collected 2010 | reverse complement strand
TTCGCGCAATGATAGGAATTGATATAAGGAATGTTCCCGAGGTTGATGTAAAGACAGACCTTAATAAAAAATTGCCATTTGATTCCGATTCTGTTGACGTTATCGTAAGTAATCATGTTCTCGAACATTTAGATTATACTAAAATAATGAATGAAATGTTAAGAGTTTTAAAAGACGGCGGGAAGAATATAATTGTTGTTCCGCATTATTCAAATCACAGAGCCTATATGGGAGAACATATAACTCCTGGATTTAGTTGGGTTGCATTTGAGCATTTTAGGGATTTTAATCATCCGTTTTTTGGCTTTGAAGTTGTGGAGAATAAGATTTTGTTTGGAAAAAAACTTGGTTTTGTAACCAAAATTGTTAATTGCAATGATAAGGTAAAGCATGTTTATGAAAGATTTTTTTGTGGAATTTTTCCAGCAGTAGAAATACTTATAGTATTAAAGAAAAAAAAGAGTTAGTTGGACAGTTTTTGCCAAAAGCATACTTTTTTGCGCAAAGTTTACTTCAAGTATAAGTATATTTAAATACATTCCAGCAGCTAAATATTTTATATATGCCAACGTGGCGGAGTGGTCAAACGCGCTCGCCTTGAGAGCGAGAGTCCGAGAGGGCACGCAGGTTCAAATCCTGTCGTTGGCGATAAACAAAAAGTTCAAATACTAATAGCATAAAAAGATGAAGAGCTTAAAAAGGCTGAGGCTTAGCTACTGCCGCCTCTTTTTGATTTAATTTTTTGTTTATTTAGGAAAAGCACTTTAGGGGCCGTATAATGGTCAAATATTTCTCGCATTCTTAAAGCCGATTTTAACTCATTGAAATCGGTATAGTCGGTTGTTACCAGGATCGTGCCTGGATTTTTTGTAGTGTATTGTATCGCACTTGCTATTACTTGAGAGTCGGAGTAGTTTTTAGTTACTGCTTGAAAATGGCTTCTCAGTTCTTCATCAATTTCGCTTTCTTTTATAACTACGTCGTTCAGCATGTTGTTTTTTATGTTATCAAATCTGATTTCAATTACAGTTTCTATGTTTATTAATAATCTGTTTAACTTTTCTTTCCCAAGTTTGTTTTTGAGTGAATAAATTTTTTCTGCTCTTTTTACATCTCTCGCGTATAAGTTTTCTTTACTGATTTCATAATTTTCGTCATTTAATTTTTTCCTTATTTCGTTGGACATTTTTTTCCAGCGCTTTAAGAATTTAGGAATTTCTTTGTCTATTATTGTGCAACAGCTTACTTTAGGGCTGCTTTTATTTTTTTCTAAGAATTTGCAACTTGGGGTTGAGAAATTATCTATTTGTACTTTCCCGCTAACTTGAACAAGATGTCCAATTATCACGCCCATATCTAGAAAATAGACAGTTTCCATTGAATCTCCTCTGAATTGTCTGCATTTTAATCCTTGCTCATTTCTATAAAGGTATTTCTGATTAGCTTTTCTTCCGGTGTTTCTATTTTTAAGTTGGGGAGTTGTTTTGGAGTGGTATAATATTCTAAAACAAATTCTATTTGTTCAATAGCCTCTTGTTTCGCAATAAATAGTTTTTCTTCTATTTGTGACAACTCGACCTCGTTGTAATATTTCGAGAGGTCATTGTAAAAATTGAACGTGGCTACAAATTTCCAAACAGCATCAAAAGCTAAACCCAAATGGGGTTTTATTAGATTCAAATTTTCATCGCCAATTAATAGTTTATTCATTGTAATAACATATTTGCTAACTACCTCTTGTACTTCATCATAATATTTTCCTTTTGGTAAATAAATCAAAAAGTTAGATAAATACTGTTGAAGCACCTGTTTGATTTCTTTATTTTCCAAGTTCATAGTTTTACGAGTAATTTTTGCAAGATTAAATTTAGTTAAATATAAATTATTCTTATGTTTTTTGTATTGGTGAAACATTATATCATCAGCTGTTTTCAATTTTGAATATTCTCTTGTTAAGACTGAAATTTCCTTTTTAATGTTGTCATCAACAAAATTGTTGTTTATCGGGTAATCTACTTCAGGATTGTAGGCAAAAACCGTCGTAAGCCCAAATAAATACCAGCCAGATGGCAGATTTATGATTTGTTTTTCATTCAAGTCTTCCACAATTTTTTGTGTAATTAATTTTCCAGGCCTTGTTCCATTTATTTTTTTATATTGTTCTTGAATTACGCCAAATAAAGAGTGAGTAAACATTCTTTGTTTATCTGTTACTGGCAATTTAAAAAAAGTATCATAATTGCTGTTCGTAAGTTTTTTTCCAAAATTTTTTCTTACGTAAAGTTTGATGTTTTTTTCGACGTAGTGAGTAACTAAGTCATATTTTTCTAAAAAATCAAGAGTATCTTTTACTGTGGACCAATTAGAACCGATATTTTCGGCAATCTCATTAACAGTATTTTTTTTCTTGTCTAACGCTGAAAATATGTTTTCTATTAATTCTTCCTTTGTTTTTTTACTCACAAATAATAGTAAAACGTGTATCTATATAAATATATCTAATCATTATAAATGCAGGGGGTTATTTTTTGTCCTACAAAGATGAGTTTTCGTGGTCATCCAAACGCGACAAAGTCTTTTGTACTTGTAAAAGAAAATATTACTATGAGTGTTATGGTTACAAGAATGGTTGGTTCAAAGAATCCTCTAAAGAAAATCAAGATGTTTGGCGGCTAAAAAAACTTAAAACAATACCTCAATTTGTAGGCGAACTGGTCGGAAATCAGATTAAAGAATTTTTGCTTGAACTAAAAAAAGGAAACGAACCCAAGTCCGATGTTATTCTAAAAAATATGGAGGAAGGTTTCAAGAGTAAGTTTGAGCAATCAAAAAAACTGCTATTTCAAAAAAATCCAAAGGATTTCTTGGGTTTAAGGGAACATGAATACGCGCTACTTTTAGATGATGCCTTTGTAAAAGAGAAACTAGAACTTGCAAAATCCTGCATGGTTAATTTTCTCAAATCAGATGTGTTGAATGAAATTAAGTATGCTCCTGTTGAAACTTGGATTTTTCCAGAAAAATACGAATCAAGGGGATTCCCAAGTTTTTATTTTGAAAACACTTTGATTTATTCAGTTTTCAAGTTTGGAATTTTTAAGAATGGGACGTTGGTCTTATATGACTGGACGACTGCTTTGGAAGAAGACTTAGAATCCGATTTAGATGTAAAAAATAGCGTTTTTTTAATATTCTTTTCAAAAAAAGAGAATTTGATGCCAAATCAAATTAAGGTAAAAAAAATGTATCTAAGAACAGGCGTTGTTGATACAAACGAGTTTACAAATTCAGCTGCTGCAAGAATAAAAAACCATTTAAGGGAGAGCATCTCCGAGATTAAATCTTTATTGGATGACAAAGAAAAAAATAAGGCGATAAAAGAGAATTTTGAGAAAACAGACAATGAAAGCAACTGTACCTATTGTAGCTATAAGAAATTATGCGCTCCTTTATCAATATCTGAATTTACAGGCTATGGTGATTGAATGCTCAAAAAATGTTTTTTCGATTTAGAAACAAAACGATTATTTGAAGATGTTGATCCCAAATACCCGCAATCAACTCTTCTTTTAAAACAAGCACATCCTCTCGTTCAAGATACATAGAACCGTCTTTTTCTAAAGTTAAAGTTATTTCACTACCTTTGTTTTCCAAAGATTTTTCGGAAATATTTTGAGCCGTAACATTAACGCAAAGGGCAATTAAAAATATCAAAATCACAAATATTTTGAGTTTCATTTTAGTCATCTTCTATTTAGATTAATTTTTTTCTAAATATTCGCAAACTTGAAAAGTGTTTACTCAAATAATTTTCTCTAAGCTTAAAGTTTGTCATTTGTTTTATACTTAAATATTCATTAATTAAAATAAGAAAATTAAGCAAGCTTATTGCAGGGTCTTCTTCAAACCAAATTCTATTTTTTTTAATTTTTCTTTGTCTTTTTGGAAAAAAACCATCTGCAAACTCTATTTTATTCTCTAATAATATCTTCCAAATGAGATAAGCATTGCTCATTACATAAGCAGCATCAAATGTTTCTTCCTGTTTTACTTTTTTAAAACTATCAGAAAAATTTTTTCTTACAGTATCTAAATTGTCTGTTGAAGAAGTTATTCCCCAAATAAATCCAGCGGGTCTAATTGATTGAAAAATTTTAGTTTCTACTAAATTTTTTTCGTTCACTGTCAAAAAAGCAATTTTTGGAGATTTAGAGACCAAATTTTTAACGCTTTTAATTTTATCAATAGAATCTTTAATCTCTTTTTTTCCAAAATATCCTTTAACTTCAACTACCCCATAAACCAATTCAACTGGAAAAAGACCATTTTGTTCTAAACTAAGGATTTTTGGATTTTGATGGTTATCATATATTATTATATCGCATTGCTTACTCTTATTTCCTTCAGAATCAAATACAAATCCTTTTCCAAGTGAAAAACGTGCAGGTAAAAATCCTCGTAAAATATTTTTTATCAAAGTTTCAAGCTCTGCACCTTTTTCTCCTTTATGCTCCAAAATAGAAATTTTTTCAACTTCGCCTGCAAATTGTTTTGCTAACCCTTCATAATACTGAATAATAATCTCTTTTTTATCGGTCTTATGCAGAGGGGTCTTATAGACTAATTTTTTAGCTTGTTCTTTTTTCACTTTAGGTGGTTTTACATATTTCTTTGCCATTCAAATCACTTCTTTTTTCCTTTCTGTTCTTTAATTGCAATCTCAATTGCAGCTAATCTTTTATCAATGTTAGTAATGCTAGTATCTATTTTAGTAATGCTATCATCTGTTCTAGTAATGCTAGCATCTGTTTTGTGCTGATATACAGCATAAATTATTGTCCAAAGCATGATACCGCCAATAAGTGAACCTCCAACAGCAAGCACTATTATATTATCTTGCATCAACACAAGCCATAAAATCATAAGCAAAAAACACAAAAAGACAGCAGCAATTCCTAAAACAATACGAAATCTAGCATCAATCATTCAAATCACTTCTTTTTAGTTTTTTGTTTTTGGTTCTGCATTTCTTCTAAGCCTTTCGCTCCTTCCATAGTAAACATTAATGCTAAAGCACCAATGGTTGCTCCTGCAACAATATACGGTTTAATTTCTATCTCCGCAAGTAAAATTATGATTGCAGAAATAATCAACAATATACCCGTTGTTGTAAGAGTGATGTTTCTGATAAATTCAATTTTTTTCATTTTTTTGGCATCTCCTTGATTAACAAGGCTTTCTTTTCTCCAGAAGCAGGGTAAATCATTACCTCTGTGCCTTTTTCCCAGCCCAAAAGTTGAATGTATTGTTTTGGGATGTTCAAAAACAAAGTGTTATTTCCTTTTTGCAGTTTTGGCATAAACCCTCACCATATCTATACCATATGGCAAGTATTAAAAAAAGAATGAGGTATAAACTATTGTAAGAGGCAGGATTTAAACTCATTGACTATTAGCCTGTCGTTGGCGTAACCCTATTGGGTTCAACGCTTTAGTTCAAAAAAAAGTGACTATTTTATTGTTTCGGGGACGTTTTTTTTTCTTAATCTAAAAGCTTCTTCCAAAAAGCAGGTCGTAAAACTCAAGGGTTTTTCTGTCCTTGTATTTTACAAAGCTTGCATCAAACGGGACAAAACCATAGCTGGAAATTATGCTTTTTCCCAAGCTTAGAGCCTGGCTTTGTATTTGCCGGCCTGCATCGCTTATTTTTTGTTCCGGTCCAAAAACTCGGCCATCCTCTTAGAAGAATTCTCTTGTAGACTCTGCAGAATCTCTAAAAGAACTTGCAATAGCAGTCTCTTTTGGCTTTCCAAAGTTAACGCCTAAACCTCCGATGGTAGAGGGACTCAAAAATACGCGCCCGACAAGTTCATAGCTTGACTTTGGCCGCAGCGGATGAATAATAAAGCTAGCTGGCTTTTTATGAAGCCTTCGTCTTTCCGCTCTTACACCATTTATCCATTGCCTAATATCCCGCTCTAGTGCTTTAACAGATTTGCCCTTTAGTGAAAAAATCGCCCGAGGGCAATCATTCCATTCTATTTTTGATATTTCACTTTTTGGATCTGACCTGACAAGCACTCTCCTATATTTCGTGCCAAGCCCGATTGCTTTTAGGTTCAAAGGCTGTGATAATTTAACAATATGAAATGGCAGAACCTTAAGCCCGAGCTTTGGGCAGATTACCTGCAAAGTTTTCAATCCAACAATTTTTGAGAAATTTTTTGTCTTTGGCAGGGTAGACTTTCGAACATTTGCTGTTAACATTTTTACTTTGGTTTTGTTTTCAAAAAAACTATATGGCCTGTAAACCCTGCTTGCTTTTTTCTTGCTTTTTGCCATGCCAATTATTTTTATACCATTTTCCTTTTTATTCTTTCGTTTTGATTTAAATTGGTTTGTGTGCAAAATGCATAAGGTTTAAGGATTTAAACTCATTGACTATTAGCTTGTCGTTGGCGAAAAAACAGTTAATTCAAAGCTTATTTTACTGGGTCGGAAAAGGAAACTTAAGTAAGCCCAAATAAACCAATAAGATAAGAATAAAAGTATAGCCTATTGAAATCAGTAAATCCTTAAGTAGATTTTTTTTTGTGTAAACAGTTTCGCCTTTTGAAATCAAATCCTTTGCCCCAAAATGCATTAAAATAAATCCAGCAATGTTACTTAACCAATACCCTATAATTAAACCTGCTAAAAATAAGTCACTTGAAATTAATCCAAACATAAGGCCAAACACATAGGCAATAGGTATATTAACAAAAAGGTCATTCCAAAAAGAGAGAGGAGATAAGATATAACCAATAGTAAATAAAATTCCGTCCCTAATCTTCTTACGTTTTCTGCTTGGCATCTTAATAAAATTAATAGGTCTATCTATATTTTAGTCTTTCGTTTTAGTTTAAATTGTTTTGCCTGCAAAAATAACTAAAGGTTAAAGGCGTTAACATAATAGTAGTTAGCTTGTTTTTGGCGATTTATTCTATTAGGTTGTGTTATAGTGATTTCAAAGAAAGAGGTTGAGGAAAAAGACGAAAAGCCTGAAAATTTGGATGACATAGTCGAAGACATTCAGGAAGCAACCAAAGACATTGATGAGATACAGGAAGATGTTGATGAGATACAGGAAGATGTTGAAGAAATCCAAAGTGATGTAAAAGAAATCAAAAAAAGCCAAAAGTCTTTGCTTACAAGAATGTCTTCAAGGCTTATTCCTGATGAATTTGCATGGGATGACCTGGCACAACAGATTGTTGGAGCAATAATCCTTTCAACACCGCTTGCAGTAACACAAGAGGTTTGGATTCTTTCACAACAACTTGATCTCATAAGAATTTTTGCAATCCTGGCACTAACCTTAGTATTTGACATTTTACTAATTTACCACACAAAATACCAGCTTGTAAAAGAACAAAAAGTTCTTTCATTCATTCCCCTAAGATTGCTTTCATTGCTGCTTGTGTCTTACATTAGTGCAGCTATGATGCTCTTAATTTTTGGAGTAATAGGCTATGAAATAACAGAACCTTTTGGAATTCTAAAACTGGTGATTTTAGTAGGCCTGTTTGCAAACATCGGTGCAGGAACAGCAGACTTGCTGAAATGAAAGAATTTAAAGCTTTCCAGCCATTCTTTTCTTTATAACCTGCAGGGGTGGCTGAGTGGTTAAAGGCGCACGCTTGGAAAGCGTGTTTCTTCACGGAAACGCGAGTTCGAATCTCGTCCCCTGCGCTTTCTTAACTAAGTAAAAAAACCATGTCGTTTTTTCTGACTCTTTCAGAAACCTTTATGCCGACAAAACGTCCTTTTGAAACCTTTTCAACATCTTTGTGATTAATTTGCATTGAAGAAGCGATTTGTTCAAAGAAAGTGTTTTTGCCCTGGAAAAGCAGTTTGTCATTTTTTGAAATGCTCTCAATAAGTTTTACTTCTGCAACCATTGCCTTTGCATAAAAATTTGTGACAAAACCAACATGTTTTCGCTTTTGTGTTTGCCTACTACCCTGTTTTTTTGCAAGCTCTCTTTTTCCAGGTGTTGAAAAGAAAAAGCCTTTTGAAAAGCCTCTGTTGAAAACTGTTTCAAGTTCGCGATTCCATCCAGCAATCTTTTTTACAGAAAAGGTTTTGTCTGCAATTGAATCAACTGCTTCACGATAGCATTTTGTAACTACTGCAATATAGTGTGCTGGTTTGTTTCTTCCCTCTATTTTAATGGAGTCAATCCCTGCATTGATTACTTTGTCCAAGAAATCAATTGCCTTAAGATCTTTTGGGGAAATAATCAGGTTTCCCTGCAATAAAACGTTTTTTTCTTTGTAATTAGGTGGAGCACCGTCCAAAAAGAAAGCACGTCTGCAGGGTTGTAAACATCTTCCCCTGTTAGCACTTGTTCCAAAGAGTTCGTGGCTTAGGAAACAACGGCCTGAAACAGAAATGCACATTGCTCCATGAACAAAAGACTCTATCTCCATGTCTTTTGCCGACTTTTTTATTTCTGCAATTTGTTTCAGACTTAATTCACGTGCAAGAATTATTCTTTTAATGCCCATTTTCTTGTATTCTTTCAAAGCCAATGAATTTGCAACGCTTGCCTGTGTACTCAAAAAAGGAATTAACCCGTGCTTTTTTGTAAGAGAGAGTACAGCAAGGTCGGAAACGATTACTGCGTCAACCTTTACCTGCTTTGCTTTTTTCAAAATACTTTCAACTTTTTTTAGTTCTTTGTCAAAAACAATTGTGTTCAGGGCAAGATAACCTTTTACATTGTTTTTGTGCAAGAAAGTCATTAGTTTTTTCAATTCGCCTGTTTTGAAATTTGTTCCAAGATCCCGCATGTTAAAGCCTTTGACTCCAAAATAAACCGCGTTTGCTCCATTTTTTACTGCAGCAATTGCAGAAGCAAAATCTCCTGTTCCAACAAGAAGCTCTGGTTTTTTTCCCTTTGCTTGTTTTTTCATAAAAGAAATATGCCCTGAATTGTATAAAAATTTGTCTTTTTGCTTCAAAAAAAGCTTTTTATATTAGAAAAGCTTAACATAAGCAGATTTTTCAATAAATTTTTGGAGGTGAAAGAAATGGCACTTAATCCAAAGGCTTTTGCTCTTGCAGGTGGAATAATCTGGGGCGTAGCAGTATTTGTGATGGCAATATTACCAATGTTTACAGGTGGACTAACAACAGGATATGGTGTAGGTTTTACGCATGCAATAGGAACCATATACCTTGGCGTACAACCAGGCATATCTGGTGCAATCCTTGGACTTGTTTACGGCTTTATTGACGCTTTCATAGGCTGCTTTATCTTTGCATGGCTTTACAACAAAATTGAACTCAAATGCCCTGCAAAGTAAATTCGTTTTGCGGCTTTTTAAAAAGCCGCCTCTTTTTCATTTTTTTAAAGAATGCTAAAAAATTGCTTTATTCAATTTGCAAAGTCTTTCCAACGTTTTCAAGTTCGCTTTGGATAGATTTAATTTCGTTTGCAATTTTTTTTGTTTGTGATTCAAGTGATTGTTTTGAAATAAGTTCTCTTAATTCAAGCAATTGAATCTGCAAAACCATGATTTCCTTTTCGGCCTTTTTGTCAATATAATAATCTTTTGCAACACGCTTTCTGTCCCTTTCACTGGACCTGTTTTGAGACATTAAAATAATTGGAGCCTGAATTGCTGCAAGACAGCTTAATACAAGATTTAGTAAAATAAAAGGATAAGGGTCCCATTTTTGTACAAAAAATAATTCAATGTTAATGATAATCCACACGCCCAAAAAAGTGAAAAAGAAAATTATAAAAACCCAGCTTCCCATTGTTCCGGTAAGCTTGTCAGCTGACCACTGACCAAAAGTAAGTCTGCGTCTTGTCCAAGGAGGCTTGTGGCTCTTTGGCTTTTTTGCAGCAGTGTTTTTTTCACCATTTCCGGCATTATTTTTTTCAGGCATTCAGTGAAAATAGGTCTTTTTTCTATTTAATTCTTTTGGCTTGCAAAAGCCAAAGGCATTATAATCTTTTCCTGCAAAAACTTGTAAATGGAGAGAAAATTTTTTATGATTATAGTGGTTGTGCTTGCAGTTGCGCTTTTAAGTGGTTGCGTACAGCCTGATGGAACAGATGTTCTAAATGGCACAGGGGACACAGGACAAGGAAATGGAGGCACTAATATGAGTGAAGTAGTTGAAACAGGAAATAGTATTGCAATTGAATATAAGGGAACATTAGCAGACGGAACCCAGTTTGATGCAAGTGAAGGCAGGGGACCATTAGAGTTTACAGCAGGAGCAGGTCAAATGATTAAGGGCTTTGATTCCGCAGTAATTGGAATGGCTTTAAACGAAGAAAAAACAGTTACTTTGCAACCATCTGAAGCATATGGTGAAACAGATCCTAGTAAGGTTGTAGAAGTTCCAAAAGCAAACATTGGCGATGCAGACAAACTTGAAGTTGGAATGTCTATTACAAGCAGCCAAGGAGTTAACGGCGTTGTAAAAGAAATAAAGGACGATGTTATAGTAATTGACTTCAATCACCAGCTTGCAGGAAAGCCTTTGACTTTTTGGATAAAAGTAGTAAAAATTGACAAATAATCAAAGCAAGCATTTAAATCCTTTTTTTCACTATTTTTTTTATATCTTTTAATTTAATGCGGGAGTCCGATAGCGGTCAATTCGGCCAGGTTGAGGGCCTGGTGGCTTAGTGCCTTCGGGAGTTCAAATCTTCCCTCCCGCAATCCTTTTTTTCAAACAAAACAATAAAATAGGTGTTTAACTTAAGTTTATTTAATATGCATGCAAAAAAACCAGTAAAAAGAATTAGAATAAAACCGAATGCAAAGCCTGGTCTGAAAAGGTTTCAGGATATAACTCCTGAAGAAAAAAGAAAAATTCTTAGGCGAATCAGATTGTTTGGGCAAAGAAGTGGTAAAAGCAGGGCAAGAATAACAGGCTTACAGCAGCATAGCCTTGCAGTAAACAAATTTTCAATTGCCCTTGCAACAGCTTTAATCAAAAAAGGCGCACAAGTAGACCTGAAAAAGGTTTCAAGAGCCTCACTTTGGCATGATGCATTAAGACACAGGACTATGACAAACATTGACTTTATAACAGGCAAGACAAAACCAAGCACTTTGCTTGGAAGCAAGGAAAGGACAGAACAAGATTACTTTGCACATGTTCACGAAAAGGCAGCCAAGGAATTGCTTAAAAGAGGCTCAGTTGAAGAAAAAGAGGCAGCAAAGCTTCTTTCGGCAAAGTCGTGGTTAACTTACAATAATAAAAGGGCAAGAAGGAATCTTTCATTGGAAGACATAATAATTGATTTGGGTGATGCAGTTGTTGAAGGAACAAAGTTTGTTCCAATAGATAAAAGGCTTAATTCTCTTACTTTAAGAATGACTGCTTATTCCAAAACAGAAAAAGACCAATACCGAGCTGCCTTTAATAGGCTAAGAATGGTTGCAAAAGAAAAAATTGAGAAAGAGTATGGTATAAGCATTAACAAGCTTGTTACAAAACTGGCAAAAGATGCTGGCAAAAAATAATTACTCGAAAATACCTCTCCCGCAATCCTTTTATTCCAGTTAAGACTTCTTTCTTGTAAATGGATTTGCTTTGGACAGCAATAATGTTTTGCTTTGGAATTGGCTTGCTTGTAAAAGGAAGTGATTGGCTTGTTGATTCTGCTGCAAGAATTGCAAAACAGTTTGGATTCAGTAATTTTATTATAGGACTTACTATTGTTGCAATTGGAACATCTCTTCCAGAACTTGCAACCGCAATTACTGCTTCGTTTTATGGTGACAGCGATCTTATTGTAGGGACCATTATTGGAAGCAATATTGCAAATCTTGCACTTGTTGCTGGTTTTGCAGCTCTATTAATCCCAATTGCTTTGAAAAAAGACATTTACCGCAGAGACGGAACAATGATGCTTATTGTAACACTTTTGTTCTATTTCTTTTGTTTAGACGGAATTCTTACAGCATGGGAGGGTGGATTTTTTCTATTTATTTTTATTTCATATATCTTTTACTTTATTACAACCAAAAGACGTCACAAAAAAGAATTTCATTTCAAAAACTATCTTGAAGAATATTCAGATATAAAAGGAAAAGAAAAATTTGATACAGTTCCTGAAATAACTAAAAATGTAAAAAAAGCATTTAGCCAGCATTTATTTGACAAAGCCAATTCATTTGCAAAAGATTTTTCAAATATTACCAGAAAAACACGAAATTCGCTTAGAAGAAACTGGAAAAAGGCAGTTGAAAAAAAGGCAGCATATTTTTACTTATTCAAACAGCTTGGGATAATTTTAATTGGTGCAGCCTGCATTTTCTTTGGAGCAAATTTGGTTATTACAAGTGCACTAGAACTTCCATTCAGCCAGCTTGCAATAGGCTCGGTGTTTGTAGCAATTGGCACATCCTTACCAGAACTAGCAATAACCATTTCAAGCCTAAGAAAAGGCTTGCCGCAAATAATGATTGGAAACCTTATTGGAAGCAATATTGCAAACGTTCTTTTGGTCGGAGGTTTTGCAGCAGTAATAAACCCAATAATTGTGCCTATTAGCAAAGTGCAGCTTAGTTTTGTTTTCCTTCTCCTTGTTACCTGGTTGTTCCTTGTATTCCTAAGAAATGATAAAAAAATAACCAGACTCGAAGCAATTACCTTATTGTTACTTTACATAGCATTTGTTGCTTCTTCTTTTGGATTAAGATTGGGCGTTTAAACAAAATCTTTGGGGTTTTTTAAATGATTTTGGAAAAGATTAATGAGGCAATTGAATGAAAATACTAATTGTATATTACAGCAAAACAGGATCAACAGAAAAAGTTGCAGAAACTTTAAAACAAGAATTTGAAAAAAACAGACATAATGTAGAACTTGAAAAAATTGTTCCTGTTCACGAACTCAAAGCATATCAATACAAAAAAAACGGAAAAGAATTAGCATTAAAAAAGGCAGCAAACTCTGTTAAAAAATTTGACCTAGTATTAATCGGAACACCTGTTTGGAATTTTTGCCCAACTCCGATAGTATTAGCCTATCTTAGAAATTTATTAAATATAAAAGACAAAAAGTTTGCATTGTTTATAACATGCACTGCCTTGCCAGGAACAACAATTCAAAGAATGAGCAGTATTCTTTCAACAAAAGGTGGAAAAATAATTGCAAGCATTACAGTCAGAAGCATCTTTCCCTTGGATGAAAAAAAACTTGAAACGGCAAAAAAATTTGCTGATTTACTTTCTTGAAGCTTGTATAGTGATTTACTTTTTTGAAACTTGTTCAGCAAGTTCACTTGCAATTTCTATCAACTGCGCTTCTTCACTTTTAGCTTTTGTTTTCTTTCCATTTTTCTTTTTATTTTCAAGGTTTGAAAGCTTTTTTTTCAAATCACTCATTATTTTTGAAACGCTTGCTTCGTCATATACTTCTTTAATTTCTGCTTCAATATCAATAAGACGCTGTTGATTTTTTTGAACAAGCGCCTGATAGGTTTTTGCATCAATTTTTCTTTTAAGATATTTTTTTTCAGCAATATCCATTTCTTTGAGAAGGCGCTTTTTTTCATCAAGCTTTTGCTGCAAAATATGTCTTTTTTTGGTTTGTACATCCAAAAGCTTTTTATCAATTTTTTCCTTTTTTTCTTTGCCGTAAAACTGATCAATTATTGCTTCAACTTCAATCAGTCTTTTTTGCTTGTCTTTAAAAATTTTATTAAAATCTTTTTCACTAAGCTTTCTTCTCATATACTGTTTTTCAGCAATTTTAATTCCTGAAAGAAGTTTTTTCTTTTCCGAAAAAAGTTTTTTCAAAGAAGGATTCCTGTAATGAAGTTTTGTCCAAAGCAAAATAACTCCAATAATTATTACAAGTGCAATTG
>SDBT01012048.1_pt1 | contig 13885 bp, 3 predicted proteins | sample 2277101 | NCBI WGS metagenome assembly SDBT01 (sample SAMN10404973, study PRJNA504765) | marine sediment metagenome | isolation source: marine sediment core GS10_PC15, 103 cmbsf | place: Arctic Ocean: Southern Knipovich Ridge | collected 2010 | reverse complement strand
GTATTAGTGATAGTAATATTTACCCAGGGGGTGGTTCAGGCGGCCTTGGCAGTGGTCCTTGTGGCCGCGCCGGCACATCTAGTCCTGGTAACCCTGGTCGGGGTGGAGACCATACAACAGAAGAGTGTGATGTTTTTGATGGCTCTCTTTCAACTAATCCCTCTGCTTCTGACGGCACTGACGGTTGCTGTGGCGATGATGGTGAAGAAGACATGGGTTATGTTGTTTTTGTTACTAGTGGGGGCGCCAGGGAGGTGATTTGTACTCTCGAATATGATAGTAATGGAGAAGAGATTTGGGAATGGAAAGATGCAAGCAACTATGGTCTCGATGCGGCTCAAGCACCCCTGGCATATACAGTAACACATAGTACTGAAGAAAAAACAACCTATACGGATTTGCTTAGTGAATACGAAGTAGGAGCTAAGATAATGAGCGACGGCATAGTTTATGATGGTTGGTACGGCTGCGGTCCAACTGATGATTGGAAATGGGGTGCTTTTGAAAATGTTGATAGCTATGGGGTAGATATGACTTCTAACGATGTAAATGTAAATTGGCACAGAAAAGGATTGTATTCCCGAGTTAGAGTGACTAGTAATCTACCTACATATGATCCAAATGACAAGACCCGTTTAACAGAGAAAAATGCCGAATCTGTGGTGGTTTCATTAGCAGAGTTTAATGATTACTCCTGGGCTGGGAGCAGAAGGCGCGGCAGTGCCGGCGTTTCAGGAGATATCACTTTCGGCATATTCGAGGGCGAGCCAGAATATATATGCGTAAAAAGAAATAATGTTGGTTTTTGGGGGGGCTGCGGCTCTTCAATTGATAAATCTCATGATTTCTATCCTGGCGGTTTGCCAACAACCTTTGAGGATTATGGTACTGCTGAAACAATGTCAACCGAGTACATAAAGCCAGGAAGCTATACCCTTTACAATAATATCCTGGCTATAGGGGTGATTAAGAAGGCTACAGCACAAAAGAGGGTGATTCAAAATCCGGAAAATCAAAAACAGTATTCTCCACAGTTTTTTTCTGACTGGTCTGGCTATGATAATCTTGAATTTTATTTTTATCCAGTAAAAGCACCGGAAATATACGTCTTAGTATTCACTTTTTTTGATGGGTATGACTCAGGAGACATCAAAATAATGGATTATTCTATATCTGGGGGCCAATCAGAAAGATGGCATCATATTATACTTCCTCTTAAAGACATTATGTCTGCAAAACAGCTAAGGCAGATAAGTAATTTTTGGATAAAGGCCTATGCATCAGGTATTAGTGGGAAAGACATTAGTTATAGCCCCTCAGGGATACTAATTTGGCCTGGGCTATACGATTTAGTGTTTATTGATAGATTTACACTTACCTCAGATATAATTGGGAATGAGGAAAGATATTATTGCAGTTATGATTATGATGAGGCAACTGAGGACACCACCAACTTCGAATGGGTTCAGAACCTGGACGACCCTGGAAGCTTACAAGCCTGCAACGAACAACCAGGCTATACATGGACAGGCACCCAATGCTGCGGTAATGAATATAATACAAGAATGATAGAAGGTGACGAAACATACAATGATGCTGCTGGTGGCTATAATTACGCTTGCTGGGAAGGAGAAGGCATCGCTAATGATATAGTATTCGATATCGACATTGAAATTAAAGATTTGGAGTGTGGAATTGGACATGGGGGTTGTGAACCGGGCAAAGCCACAATATTAAAATTATCAGATCTGACTAATGCCCATGCAGGAACACCTTCCTCTGAAACATTCCCTTACTCTGTCTGTTGTGGTGGAACTTCTAAGCCAACTAATGACTGTGGCACAACCATTCTTAAATTATCAGCTGATGATAATGCACATGCTGAGGTAAATCCTTTCCCAAACAGTTACGGAACAAATATCTGTTTGTCAGCAACCGGCTTGTCCTGTGATAAAATTCCCAATACAGAGGGAAGAACCGGCAATGATGTTTGTGCAGATCCAAATGGAGATAAAGATGAAAGCGATGGTTATGACGCCTGTATTACAACCTTATCTGATGAGACTAATGCTCATCTTGCTTCTTGTGATAGAAGCGATTATCCAATTAAATTGTGTTGTAAAATTGGAGAACCAGGAGAAAATGAACCTCCAATAGCAGATACAGGTCAGCCTCAAACTGTTACAGTTGGCACACCAGTTACTTTGGATGGCTCTGGCTCATCTGATCCGGAGGGAGATATTGAATCATACCTATGGACAAAAGAATCTGGACCAGAAGCAACCATAACTAATGCTAATAACGCTATTGCAACCTTCACCCCGCAACAAGAAGGAAGTTACACATTTAAGTTAACAGTAACAGATGGTGGTGGACTAACTGGTGAAGACACAGTAACTATAACAATTGAAGAAGCAGCACAAATATGCATATCTGGTAATTATTGGGACGGCACCCTTTGCTGGTATTCAGGTGGAGTTGAACAGGGTTGCGAAGAAGTTTGTTCAGAACATGGAGGGGTTGCTGAAAGATGGCCCGATTGTAATTGGGGGGCCATATCCCCTAATATTTGTTTGAATTTTTATCCTGACGCAATAAACTCAGAGGGTTTTAAGAAGTGTTCTCCTTGCATGATTGAGGTAGATGGAGAAGAAACTTGTTTTTATAAAAAAATAGTATATAAGAGTTGTGCATCTGATGCAGGGACGATAAGACAATGTCCATGCAACAATTAATTCATAATAAAAAGTTAAAAACCAATAAAAAATAAATAAAAAATCAAAAAAGGTGATTTAAAGATGGAAATAAAAATAAAAATTGAGAAAAAACATTTGTATTTTTTGAGTATTTTAATTTTAATTGCTAGTGTAGGGATTGTAATTGCTAAAACATCAGGGTGGCCAACCACTGAAAAAGCAACACATTCTAACTTAGTTGCCGACAAAATCGCGTCATCTACTGCTGAGCCAGTAATAGTTGATGATGATTTAACTGTTAATGAGGACCTAACTGTAACAGGTACATTAACAGCCAACGGAGGAATAACTGCCAATGGACAAATAACTGCCAATGGAGGAATAAGTGGTATTGCTTGGGTGGTGCCCAGCCAGATAAAATCAACAAGTACCAAAACACATAAAGGCAATTTTGGAGGCTATAAATCCATGCATACTTGGATTCAAACTAATGGTTGCAATGGTTATCATGTGTGTGATGGTACTGAAATTACAAGATATATTCAAAAAAATGGGAATTTGGCTGTAACTGGGTGGTACAATGGTGGGGTGGCGGCATACAACAACGTAAATCGTGATTGTAAGGGTTGGACACAAAGAAAGGATGGCTCATACTACATTCAAGGAACTTATTGGGACGCAGCAAATATGCCAGAAACGGTTTTCTGTGACACCGCGAAACCAGTCTTATGCTGTAAATAATCTATCAATAACTAACTAGCTTAATTACAAAAAATAAAAAAAATGAATAACAAAAAAAGAGGAGCAATCTTTGTTTTTTTAATAGTTAATAAAGTATTTCGTACTTTATTAAATAGAGAAAAATTTTTAATTTTTCTCGTAGTCTTAATTATCCTCTCCTCTTTTCTAGTTAGCGCCAGACAAACAAATATGTTAAACTGGCAAGGTGAGTTTTACGGCTGTGGTTTAAGCTCTGAAGAAGAAACTTATTTGGGTGGGAAGATTGATGGTGGCGTTAAGAATATTGATGGGGGTTGGAATTTAGATGCTTCACTAACTGAACTAAACATTGCTTTTCCTTCACCTAATGGCAACTGTTTCAATATAGACGGCAGCGATTATTATTGCGGCATTAACTCAGATGACCTCACTAAAAATAAATGGAAAAACGCAGCCATCTACCCAGGAGTTTATATCGATTCATTAAAATCAAATACCCTATTTAAGAATTTAATTGAGAATGGTGGTTTTGAAGCTGGCCCAGATGGTGGGAAACCTGATGGGTGGGGTTCAGGAATTAAAAGTGATGAACAATCACAAGATGGAACCTATTCAATAAAAATAGCTGACGGCAATGCAGGAGCATATACAGATTTTATGGCTGCCTCTCCCAATAAAGCAGATACCCTATCCAGTTTTATAAACACCAACGATTTATCAAACGGAAATGCTTTTGTTGTTGTTCAGCAATTTACAACCGAAGACCCAGATGATTTGATACCAATCGAACAAGACGAAAATGGCAATTGGGTAAGGGATGAAAACCCAAGCCTAACTAAAAGTGAAAACAAATATCATTTTAGCACATTCTCCCAAGGAACCGGTGGTGGTTGGGAATCTTACTCAAAAACATTTAAAACAACAGACCAAACTGCTTTCATAAAAGTAGGAGTTACTATTTGGGCAAGCACAAAAGATGGTGCTCCTCCTGCTCAAGGCAGTGCTTATTTTGATAATGTTAAACTTATTTCGTATCCTATTAATTTAATCCAAAATGGGGCTTTTGAAGATGGTATAAGCCAGTGGACCAAGCACGGTACTGGTGGAGGGTCAGTTGTTAATGGTAGATACAAAATAGAGGATGATAGTGGCGATAACAATTACCTAACCCAAGAAATTACCCTTGCACCAGGCACATATACTTTAAGTGCAGATATACAAACTGACAATGTTGTATATTTAGGGGATTATAACTATGGTTCAGGCATTGGTGTTTATGATAAAAAGGATGTACTTGAATGGAATTGGGAGTGGAGTAGACCAGCATTAACAGGTACTAATTCTGAAAAACGAATTTCAAAGTCTTTTACAGTAACAGAAGAAGCCTTAATCGTTGTTTATTTGATACAGGGAAATGCAGGAGACGCAACAGGAACCACTTGGTTTGACAATGTCCAGCTCCAAGCAGGCTCAGTATCAACACCTTATGAAGAATATATAGCTCCTGCAGATATATCCTCAGAAGCCTGCTGCCCATCAACTTACTGCTGGGATGGCTCTCAATGTGTTGAGTCTGGCCTTGATTCAGCCACACTTGATGAATATTATTGCCTAAGTGGAGACTGGAGAACCAAAGAAGAGATTGATAATAGCGAGGACTATTGTAAGACTGGGTTAGGATTTAAGTTCAGAGATGGGGATTTTGAACGCCAATGCTGCGGCTTATATGGAGATAAAGATGATGGTTTTGTTTATGATGGATGGCTGTGTAGAGATAATGCAGGAACATGGGAATGGACTAATGCTGACATTGATTCAGGGAAGTGCGAAAAAACACTCAAAGCTTTTGGCCAGGACTGGTCAGCAGGCAGCCCTTATACCTCGCATAGTGAAGCGAACAAATGCTGTGGGAATATCTTTTCTGATTATGGATCTGTTGTTGATTATTACCTCTGTATGCAAGAGGTCGCCGTACCAAACAACTGGTACAAAGCGCAAGACAATATGGGCCTTATAAAAACCATTAAACAACTAGGTTACCAAGAAGCATTTAACAATATTTATGCACCAGGATGTGAAAATTATTTTGAATATATTGATAAAGGTATTACTATTGAGACCTGTGAGAATGAAAAAATTGTCTTAACCACTAATGGGAATGATGGATTAGAAGTAGAATTAAGAAACATAAATTTTGGTGATGCTGATACTACTTATGGTGTTGTACAGATTAAAACTGATAATGGGGGTTATAACAATCAAAATAGGCATAATGGAATAACATTGAAGTGGAAAACAGGGGGGGCATGGCAATCAGCGGTTGCAGCAACAAAATACGATGAAACCCTTCAAATTCTAACCTTCCCATCTTTAATTGGCGAGATAACAGGCCTAAAACTACATTTTGCAGTAAAGGGAACCTATGAGATTGACTGGGTTAATATAACCAGAACACCTTTTGATGCAGTCTCAGATGGTGATAAATGGTACGCCTGTGATAAGAATGATGACTACATTGATTGGAAAGAAGATGATAATGATGGTACTGATGAATTTATTGCTGTCCTTGGTTCAGGAATTATTGGCGCTAATGAAGAGGGAGGATATGAAACTTCAGGTACAGGTTATCTTTTTGGCGACCATAGGGGCAGTGGCAGTTCACAACGTTTCTGTGCTAAGGAAGACTTCAACATCAACTCTGGAGCATGCGACATAGCTGGTGACGCTGGGCTACCTCCTTTGGCAACCTCAAAACCTAAAGAATCTTTCTTATGTTATAATTACCTTGGCACTAATGAAATTGCAGAATGTTGTGGAAGTTCTCTATGCTTTAACTATAACAAAGGTGCTGTAGCCGGTGTAGCGTTGCCTGTGCTGGACGATTTTGATTTCACCAATTCTGATGGCCTTATTGACAGGGTATTTGTTACTACCTTTACTGGTGACGAGAGGAACGATGGAAATGACCAATATTTTGCTATACCAAAAAAACACTTGAATTTTCATAAGTGGAGTGATTTTAGTAACGGAATGCTTGAGTTTAATCTTTATTCCACAGATATTGGTGAAAGTGACAACTTTGATGTTACATTGACTGCTAAAGTAGGCGGGACAAATACTTTATATACAGCTACAAACATAATGCAATACTCCCATAACAGCAGGCGTAAAGATAAATGGCATCATATTAAGATTCCTTTGAGTGAGTTTAAGAATGGTGATGTACCGATTACTTCTGATGCTTTAGCAGAGGTAACAAAAATTTACATAAAAGCAAGCCCTGACAAAACATCTGAATTTACATTAGCTTTTGACAATTTTTATTTAACTGGGTCTGAGACTGTTTACTTCTGTAATGATGATAGGTGGCTTACTACTTTAAGCAAAAAGAAAGCTTGTGAAAACCAAGGCTATGAATGGACAGGCACAAAATGCTGCGGTGCAGGTTATAACCCTTTAACAACCTCCTATGATTATTATGCTGACGGTTATGAATTTGGGGGGGGTGGATGCTGGAACAATAGCTTTGTAGGATATGATCAAAGGGTTGGTGACGTCTTTGATGATAAAGATTTGAATAATGTTTTGTATTATAAAGAAGCTGATGAACCAAATGCAAAATTCTATGGATGCAAAGATGATTTATCTGACACACCTTTCCCTGTCAATGAAATAGAATATTGCGGACACGTTTCAAACTCTTACTACTGTGATGTAAATGGCTATTGGAATAATAAGCTAAGGGTAGATGGAAACCCCAATGATGAATATACCGGATCAACTTTGAATATGAGGGGAAGAGATGTTGTCAAAGACAGTGATGGTGATCATCTTTTAAATAAACTGACAAATGGCGGCTTTGATTCTGGAATCGGAAGCGGATGGGCATTTACTAGTGGAGAAGGTGAAGTGATTGACGGAAAACTGAAATTAGACTTAAATTATGCCGAGATAGCTTTAAAACAGCCAGTTACATTGGAAGATTCAAAAGAATATACCTTAAGTTTGGATATTGACACCACAAACCTTAACGATGACGGAACATGTTATATTGCAGCTTATAAAGTGAGTGATAATAGCATTTTGGGTGACGGAATAGAGATTAAGAAGATTGATGGAAAAGCTAATAAGCATTACACCTTTACCACACCAGTTTTTACTACCAAAACAGATAATGCTTATGTTGAAATAAAGTGTGATATCAGTTCATTTAATACTGTTTATTTTGACAATGTACAGTTAGAGAAAAGCCCAGCAAAATCACCTTATATTGAAGATAGGAGCAATTTAAATGGTTGCTGTCCTGCCCTTCTTTGCTGGGATGGCAATAAATGCGTTCCACAAGGACGCGACATCTTCAAGGATTTCCCATTTGAAAACGCACCATCCACTAACTACAAGTGTTTTGCTGGTAGTTGGCAACCATCATACAAAAAAGAAAAATATGACACTCCAGATGATTTTGGTTATTGTTCCGAAAATCAATGCTGGGCAGGAGCTGTTGACAAATGTGTTGATACAGGATTTCCTGTTGACAAAGATGACCCTCCCGACGGCACCATAGATTATATCTGCAAGAATGGCGATTGGAAAACCAGAACAAGTTTAGTAGCTCTTCAGTTGCTAAATATTACACATGACTCAAACTCAAATAATTATACCTTATATTGCGATGATTATACAAATGCTTTGAATTTTTATGATGAAACATATTTTGTATCCGGTGGCACTAAATATGTCAATGAAGTTTGCGTATTAAGATTAAGAAAATTAGATGGTAGTGAGCAGGTTATATTTGGCACCTCATTAAACAGGAAAATAAATGCTACACCCAACCCATTCATTAACGTTTTAACAGGCGTAACTAATTGTAATAATGCAATTAGTAACCCTACTGAAGGAAAATTTAAACAATGTGTTACTGCAAATTCACAAGCATGGTATGACCAAGGAAATAAAATGATAATCTACAGTAATACCCCCATACTAAACTATGCTGGCCAATTTGACATTAGTGGATGGGACAAACTATTAACCTTTTTAAGAGATGCACCCAATCGCCTAACCAACTTTATAAACAACCTATTCAAGGATGTAACAAAAGGTGCAGGTTGGGATGAGGACCAAGAATTTATAAATTCAATAAAAGAATCCTCAGCAATCTACATTGCTAGAAAAGGAGATAGGTCCATACATGGAGTTGTAAAAGAAAACAAAATCTTTGTAACCTACACTGGTTTTACTGAAGATATATGTACAACAATAAACGCTGAACATCCTAATTTTTGTAAATCTGGAGGTATGAACATTTACAATGTGCAATATGATCTCAATGTAAATACTGCAGGTTTATGGAAAGAGTTGACAGTTAGGTTAAGGCCACAAACACACGAAGAAACGTGCTCGTCTGAAGGTGGTTATTGGGATGGTGCTTATTGTTGGTATATTGGGAGTACTGATAAAAACTGCCAGCAAACCTGCAGCGCTCACGGAGTAAGTGCAGGCTGTGTAAGAGATGCTCCTGACTGTGCTGTATGTAGGCATCTTGTTGATGATCCAACTGCATCATGTACTGGTAGCGATTGGGAAGGGCAACCAAGCTATCATCCTGACTCAAATGGCTGTGCATATCAAACCGATTGTTCAAATTGGGATGAGATGGAGAGCGGTTCAATGAACCAAAGAATCTGCGCATGTAACACTAATTCATAATCAAATATTAAAACCAAACTCCTTAAATTGTTCATTCTAAAAAAGATAAAAACACAAAAAAGAGGTAATATGAGAAGAGCACAAATCACAATCTTCATAGTTCTTGCTTTTGTGATTTTGATAATGGGGGGGTTAGTATTCTTTATCTCAAAACAATCACAACTCACACCATTAGAGAAAGAGATAAACAAGGTATATGCAGATTTTTTAAGCTCTACAGGAATTAAAGATTATACCACTGCATGCTTGGATAGGGCAGCAAAAGATGCCATAACCCTGGCTGCTTTGCAGGGGGGCAAGATTTATGATTATCAGGTACCAGAAGGTTACCCCTTAACTTCTAGTAATGAAATAGTTCCCTTTGATTACAACGGAGTTATATACAATATTAGTTATGGAATAAAAGCACCAGCCATAACATTACCTAATTACCCTTATGATGGACCCCTAGTTGAAGACCCCTTCACAGAAAAAGACTCTGTCAACACATCAGTTTTTGCTTTAATGGGGGGTGATCCTAATCATCGATATTCTTTAACAGCTTTGTGCAATCATTATGGTCCGAATACACGGGAGATTGCTGGCGCACCCCAGACCTGCGAAACCTCTATTCTAACAAATATAACCATTCAGGAATATCTTAAACTTTTTATACTCAATAAAACAGAAGAATGTATTAATTTTCCCCAAATCACATCACAGACGCAGTATAATATCTCTAAAGGAGAGATAACTGGTTTTGTTTTAATGGGAAATAATGATGTTTTTGTGAGTGTAACCTATCCAATAATTATCTCTGTTGGAGGAATGCCCCCAACAACAAAGTTTATGGAGTTTACATCAAGACCAAAAGTTAGGTTGAAAAAGATTCATGAATTAGCAACACATCTAATAGGTTCTTTTTTTAGGGGAAATATCCCAAAAGCAGATGCAAATAATATATTCTTCAATATAACAAAAGATGATACTTATGATTGCATCTCAGATGAGGATTCACAGAACGAACCATGTATTTTAGATGGGATGGAGGTTCATAGGATAAAAGATTACTATCTTAATAATCTAATTTACGATGATTTAAACTACCATTACCATAATTATTCAGATATACTTAATATAACTGATAAACGTTCAATAATAGATGGAAAGCCATTAACATTTCTTTTTGCAATTGAAAACAGAGCACCCGTCCTGGATTATATAAACTGGAAGGTTAATTCAAGTTTTTTTTATTACTGGTATCTTTATAATGATTATTCTGGAACAAATCTAACAAAACTTTACAATAAAGCAGAGCCCAATCCTGACACATTAACCTCACCCTACAAGGATTTGCCTTATGATATAATTGTTAACGATACAGAAACCATCGAAATAATTGCTTTAGGTCTTGACCCAGATGAAGATTTTTTGAATTATACGCTAAATGACACAGCAAATTATGAAAAAATTGCATTTAATAGATTTATCCAGAACAAAACAAATCTGTCTTCAGGCGAGTATACCTTAATTCTAAATGTTTCAGATAATGGAGGCCTTTATGATTATCAGGAAATTTCATTGTTTATACAAAATACTGCCCCTTTCTTGCATAATATAGATTGGAAAGATACTAGTGATTTAGCTTACTTTGACTATATCTTTTCAGAGACTGGGGAAACCATACCTTACCTTTACAATAAAGCAGAAGACGAACCTGATCCTACAACTTCTATGTATAAAGACCCCCCCTATGATATTTATCATATAGTTGTTAATGATACAAAAGAGATTAAAATATATCCTTTAGGAAATGATTCTAATGGTGATCCTCTGAAATATACTATTAATGATTCGCATTTTAATGGGTACGAAGATAGCCCGCCTTTTTGGATAGCTGCTGAAATACTAGCCCCCCATCCTGATGTCAATGAAGATATTGAAGTTCACATTATAATAAATGTTTCTGATGATAAAGGCTTGTATGATTACCAGCTTGTTAAAATTTTTATAAAAGACACAAATCCCCCAACAGTAGAATACCTAAATTTATCAGATGGTACGCCCTTGTCAGATGTGACTTTGATTAAAGATGAAATTATTAAAATAACATTTAGTGAAGACCTCTCAGTAAGACCAACAATAAAAAAAATAGAAATAGATGATACTGAGACCTTCCCAGGTGTAGATGATTGTGGAGGAGATGGCGATGAAAAAACATTTTGCTTCAATTACGAAATTCTTGATATTCCCGATGGTTATGAGGGTTCAAAAGACATTACAATCTCAGATGCTACAGATCAATCAGGTAATATAATGGAAGAAGATACATATACTATCGATATTGACACAATTCCTCCAATTGTGACCCCCCCAATAGATCCTGTTGAATATAACTCTCCTGGCTTACAAAAAACTACAATTACATTTAATGAGGATATCCAGTTAGACCCCCCACCATTAGTAAGTTTTGATGGTGGAAATCCAGGGGTGTATGATTGTGATGACATCGATGAAAAAACCTTTTGTTTTGATTATATAGTTCCCAATAATCGTTATGAATCGAAAACAATAGAAATTTCAGATGCTAAAGATATTCCAGGAAATATAATGGAACTAACTTATAGTACTACACTCTTAGTTAATACTGATACAACACCTCCAACTATAACTATTGACACTTCACCCCCCTATGATTTCTTACATACTAATGATCAAACACCAACTTTAACAGGAACAATCAATGATGGTGCTGCTACAATCTCCGTGATGATTGTAAAAGAAGGGGGAGGCACTATAACTACTATTGCTACAAATAACGGCAATACATGGAGCAAAACTCTTCCATTATTGCCAGAAGGAGAGCATGATGTTTCAGTTACTGCAACAGATCCTGCTACCAATGAAGGAACAGATACAATTGATTTAATTATTGATATAAGTGACCCAGAAGAAGTTGGTGTTGATGGAAAAACAACTAGTGATCCAACACCGGGATTGACTGGAACATTTGTTGATGAATATGATGAATACGCAACAATTGAAGTAACAGTTAATGGTAATACCTACTCTGCTACAAATAAGGGGGGCGGTACTTGGGCATTAGATGACAATACTATCCCCCCATTAGATCCTGGCACATATGATGTTTCAGTTACTGTAACAGATCTTGCAGGTAATAGCGGAACAGACACAACAACAGATGAATTAGAAATCACACAACCCTGATTTTTGGCTTTCTAAAATAATAGCTTTTTCTTTAATAACTCTGTTATCCCGAAACTACTACTCACCACGTAACCGCTACACAATTATTTTTCAAGCAAAAAATAACAACATGGGTGAAAATATGAGTGTAGAGGGAAAAACCATACGTAGTATTGTTTTTTCCTTTGCGAATAGGTTTTTCTCCAAGAAAACCCGTATTTGAACCCTATGTTGTTGTTATTTTTTGCGGCGTATGATTATTCATATGTATCTGTTTAGTAAAAACGTGATAGCACATTTTTCTTTAATAACCAAAAACCCTAAATACATACTAAGTAAGTAATTATCTTATTAAATAATTGATTATCTTATTAAATAATTGATTATAATATAAAATACGATTAAATAATAAATAGTATGTAAAAGTATGTAGTAACTTCCCTCAGTAAAATCACAAAGTTTTAGGAACTTTGTTCCTAAACCATTTAGGAAATTGAGATTTCCGAAAAGTTTAAATATTACTTACTAAATAATCTAGGATAACATACAGTATGTAATAGTAATCACCACAAAGACTAAAGGGGGGAAGCAGAGGAAACCCTAGTGAAAGAAAGAATTACTATTACAATTGACAAAGAACTTCTGGATTGGTTAGATAAAAAAGTGGATGAAAAGGTTTTTGCCAATAGATCCCATGGCTTAGAATTTCTTATAAAACGCAAGATGGAGGAGAAGGATGAATAAAACTGCCAAATATGGCTATATTATTCTCATTCTAATATTCATAGTTATACTAAGCTCTACTCTTGTCCTAGCAGACGGTTGCTGTTATGTTATAGCAACAACTATTTGTGATGGTAGGGAGACAGTCACAGAAAGTAATTGTTTGTACCCAAGTGGAATTGAAGCACCTGGAAATATATGGCATGAGTATTCTGATTGTTCTGGTATTCCTAAATGTCAGTATGTTTGTTGTTGTTTAGACGAAACAACTTCTAGTTGGGAGCTTAGGGGCTATTGTGAGGATAGAATTGCTCCATACCCTATACCTAAGGACGAAGGTGCGGATGTATATAGTGGAGAGGCACCATCGGAAACAGGTTGTCTGAGTTTTGCTAATTGTGCTGATTATGTAGCAAATAATCCTCCTGTTGTTTCAGACATACCAGGCCAAACAATTCAAGAAGGAGGAAGTTTTAGCACCATAACTTTAGATAATTATGTAAGCGATCCTGATAACACAGATGCCGAAATTACATGGACTTATTCTGGAAATACAGATTTAACAGTAAGCATACTCAACAGAGTTGCTACTATAAGCACTCCTTCTGCAGACTGGACTGGTTCAGAAGCAATTACATTTACTGCCACTGATCTAGGTGGTTTGAGTGATAGCGATGCTGCAACATTTACAGTTACTGCTGTAAATAATCCTCCTGTTGTTTCAAACATACCAAACCAAATAATTCAAGAAGGAGGAAGTTTTAGCACCATAACTTTAGATAATTATGTAAGCGATACTGATAACACAGATGCCGAAATTACATGGACTTATTCTGGAAATACAGATT
>SDBT01012047.1_pt1 | contig 13885 bp, 14 predicted proteins | sample 2277101 | NCBI WGS metagenome assembly SDBT01 (sample SAMN10404973, study PRJNA504765) | marine sediment metagenome | isolation source: marine sediment core GS10_PC15, 103 cmbsf | place: Arctic Ocean: Southern Knipovich Ridge | collected 2010 | reverse complement strand
GTAAATACCGACTCATCCTTTTTCAAAGGAGTTGTGTCTCAAGTTATAGATGACAATGGGAAAACGCGCATGTTAAATTATAAATCGGGTGTGAGTCTTATGACCTCTCCATTACCCCCATTATCTCTTCCCATAGATACGGACATCCTCTCTATCTCAAGAAATAGAGCAGAAGAATTCATGAAGAATAAAAATCTCAAAATATCTTATCAAGATGGAGATGAAGAAGAGGGAAAGATTCAAGGATTATGGGTAAAATCTAAAGTACAAAATTCAGGATTATACTATGGTTATATTCCTTTGGAAATTTCCTCAGCTTTCCCATCTATACCATTTTCACCCCCTATTGTAGAAGATCCATTTGGTGGAACAGAGATATCAGAGTTAAAAATTATGAAGAAGAATAGAAAAACAGCTGAACTCATCCAGGCTTACACTCTCTACGAGTATTCTAAGCTAGATGATAAAGAAGATTTAGATGATCTCTTTGACATTGATGAATATCATGATTATGATATATACTCATTAGGGGAAGTAATAAAACCTGATAATGACGTTATTTATAGGAATGGTAGAATAATAATTCCCTCGAAAGATGTAAAGGATAGATTGATTTTCTATATAAATAATAAACTTCTCAGTGACCCCGAGACAGTTAAAACTTATAAGAATAGTAAAATAATCATAAACTACTATATCAGATTGGACGATTTTAAGAAAAGACCTGAGGAAATTATTTTTGGGTCTCCTACATTGTATATAGAACCGGATATCAGGAGAAGTCTTAACAGATGGAAAAATTCAACGGAGAGAAATATTAGAAATAGGACTATTTCTCCAGAATGGGTTAGTATAAAAGACAGACCTTATTCTCCTGAATGGAATCAGTTGAGAACCGATCCTTACTTTTTCCGCAATGATAATATAAGATCTGGTAAAATGGCGATTGTCCAAAACGTAGAGACTGGTACACTAGAGAAAGCCCTTTACGTTGCCGTTAAATGGGTAGAAGGAAATAATGAAGATCGTGTTAATGTTGGATACTCTCCTCGAGTATTGGATTCGGATATAGACGGCCACGCCTACGTAGTGTATCACGAAAAAGATAATGAAATTGAAAGGTTTGCCGGAGATGGCAAATCGGCTTCTGTAGTGCAGTATAACGACGGAAATTACGCCGCCGTTCTATTTTTGTAATTGACATTTCATTCAACAAAATGTCAAGATAAATAGTCTTGGAGAGAATCCATAATTATGTAACCCTGATTACATAATTAAAAAAAGTATTCAGGCGATATAATTGGTATCTTTGCAGCGTCAAACTCATCCAAAATTTCTATGAGATCTTCGAAAGAAATGTAACTCTTTGACTTAATCCAAATATCATGTCCCAGTGTATATAAAATTACCTTAGAATTAGAAATTTCTATATACTCCATACGACCTTCTACTGGAATCTGTAAATAACCTATGCCTGCGATATTATATACTTGGTAGTTTCTTTCCCTCAAGTTTTCATACAACTCGCGGAGTTTCATTTATATCTATAGATCCTCATTTTTAACTTTAAAATTTTATCGAGGTAGACGGATAAAATTAATTGTTCTACGCGTCCTTTTTGGAAAAAAGGACGCGTTTTCCAATGTCTGTCGCATAAAATATGGCAAGAATAACTATCAGAACAATTCCCACTAAAATCCAAATCCAAAAGTTAATGGGAATGCCAAGAATTTTATCATTAGCTGGTATAAGAGGCTCTGTATCTGATGGGCGTCCATCGACTGATGTGCGAGATTTATTAGGATTGAGGATAATATCTTTGGCAAATTTAACTTCTTTGATGTGATCAGATAGATTTATGCTCATTTGATTTATTTGAACCTCATCATTGAATCTTACTTTCTTAGTCATTTATTAAGTTAGTTACTTTTCTTAACTATCAAGTTACTTTTCTTAACTATCAAGTTAAGAAAGTTGCAAATTATCAATCGCAGTTATTTATTCTTTTCTAGGCCAGCCAAACTCATCCAGATAGGACAAATCCCAAAACTTCTTCTTTCCTTTATATTTGTCTTTTATACTGGAACTTGCTTCAATCATCTCAATATGATAAGCAGAATAGCCATTCTCATAAAGATAGTCATTTGGCTAATGAAACTATATAATTGTGATTCCAGTTTTTTATAATTATGGAATCACAATTAGCTTAAAAAGATATTTATACATAATAAATAGAATGGATACTTCAAAAAATATCGTTTTTACCTCTCGCGGTTGTAAACATTCCGGTTGTGAAGTGAAAAGATCTTCGTTTAATCTTCCTGGAACTCTAATTCCTATATACTGCTCGAAACATAAGAAAAAAGATATGGTCAATATCGTATCAAAAATATGTATCAGGGATGATTGCAAGAAAAGAGCCACTTTTGGGTTCAAAGGAAGCGATATGACACACTGTGCAACTCATAAAAGAAAGAATATGTTTAATCTAAACGCTAGGATATGTCAATTTAACAAATGTAAAAAACAACCAGTTTTTAATTACGAAGGAGAAACCAAGGGACTATATTGTGTGGCTCACAAATTACCAGATATGATCGATATTAAACACAAAACCTGTAACTTTGAAGGTTGTGGGAAACAACCACACTACAATCGTGGAGGGGAAACTATCGGTTTGTATTGCGCGACCCATAAATTAAAAGATATGATCGATGTCATACATAAAACCTGTAATTTTGAAGGATGCGGAAAAATACCGATCTACAATCGCGAAAGAGAAACTACCGGCTTGTATTGTATGACCCATAAATTGCCAGATATGATCAATGTCATAAGTAAAATCTGTATCTTTGAAGGCTGTGAAAAACAACCATCTTATAATCACGAAGGAAAAACTACCGGCTTGTATTGCATAACCCATAGATTAAAAAACATGATCAATGTCATAAACAAAACCTGTATTTTTGAAGGATGTGAGATAAGACCGCATTACAATCATGAAGGAGAAACTATCGGCTTGTATTGCGCGACCCATAAATTAAAAGATATGATCAATATCAAAGGTAAAACCTGCAATTTTGAAGGGTGTGGGAAAATACCGATCTACAATCGCGAAGGAGAAACTACCGGCTTGTATTGCATGACCCATAAATTAAAAGATATGATTAATGTAAGAGATAAAACCTGTCATTTTGAAGGGTGTGGGAAAATACCATCTTATAATCACGAAGGAAAAACTATCGGCTTGTATTGCGCGACTCATAAATTAAAAGATATGATCTATGTCAAAAATAAAACATGCAATTTTAATAGCTGTAATTCGGTAGTTCGTTATGGAGTCCCCGGATTACGAGCCATTCGTTGCGCTAAACACAAAAAGAGAGGTATGTTATGTTTCCCAAAAAGGAAATGTCAATATTCCAAATGTCGAGAGCAAGCTCTATATGGTTTAGCATCTACTCCAAATCATTGCGAGACTCATAAAGAGGATGGAGAGTTTAATTTAGTGGAAAGACATTGTCGCAAATGTAAGCAATTAGAAGTATTGAACGAAAAGAAGCTCTGTTTTTACTGCGGCAACTTCTCCAGATATGTCAAGGCTAAAGAGAACGAGATACTCAGACTTTTACAGACCAATGAGATAGAGATATCTAATTATGACTCAATAATCCCGGATACCACTTGTACCGGAGACCGGCAACGCCCTGATTTTTTATTTGACTGCGAGTCTCATTACGTCATTATTGAAGTTGATGAGAATCAACATTCTTCTTATGATTCATCCTGTGAGATTACTCGGATGCGCAACATTGGACAGCAGACCGGAGGAGTTCCCGTTTGGTTCATTCGTTATAATCCTGACAATTATAGAAATCTGCACGGGCGAAAGAAAATAGTAGGGGAATCTAAGCATAAAAGACATCTCAAGTTGTTAGAATGGCTAAAATACTGTATGAAAAACTCTCCGGATAAGGATGGTGACTATATCAGAGCCATATATCTATATTACGATGAATGGAATGGAACAGGTGAACAAAAAAGTATTGAACCATATTCTTCTGATTAAATCTTTGTAATGTTTCTTGACTAATTAGTCAAGAAATCTCTTTGTAAATAGTTATTCTTTACGTGGCCATCCGAATTCATCCAGATAGGACAAATCCCAAAACTTCTTCTTTCCTTTATATTTGTCTTTTATACCGGAACGTGCTTCAATCATCTCAATATGATAAGCAGAATAGCCATTCTCATAAATGTAGCTATTGGCCAAGTGAAGAACCATATCATATCCTTCGTCTGCGATATTCATAAATTGATCTTCATCAGTAAATTTGGTTGGAATATCAACACATTTTTCCTTCCCGGTTTCATCATTCTCGATACAAAAGGAGAGGAGATAAAGATACCCAGAGTCTTTTGACTTTGTTGGCTCTTCCCGAGTAAATCCCTCTTGTACGGGACCGTCCTCTGAGTCGCTATCGTCACCACCTTGGTCTTTAAAGACTATTTGAGGTGATTTCCAACAATCCATGATGTATTCGAGACGAATAGTTACTTTATGGTCTCTGATGAAGTTAGCTAACTTCTTCGTTTTAACTGGCTTGTTAAATGGTACCATTTCGGTAGAAACTGACTCGGGAATAGTCAGAAGCTCCCGGCAACGTTCAAATATGAGAGGATCTGGATCGTCCAAATGTTTACTGACTTCCTCCAAACGACGATATTCTTGTATCATACACCATGCTCTTTTCCAACCTATAGCTATAGGTTTCTTATGGGGTTTACCATCGGGCGGATAACCCATTATTGATTTCTTACCTGCATCGTTTGTATTGTGTCTATTGTAATCGCATCTTAAAAGGATACAGAGATCACGGAATTCTTCTTGATTAAGCTCAAGCGCCTCCAAGAGAAGTTCTGTGTGAATACCGTTTAATCTCCCGTCTCCTAATTTGTGTTGATTCCCAAATCGCAACATCATAGGAACTCCATATGCTAAAACATCAGTATCTTCGGTGAAAACCGCATCGACTTCTCCTTTTATAGCTAAATATGCACACAGAGTTTCTGCTTCTCCATCAGCCACGAAACAAGCTAATCCCAATAGTTTAACTATCTTCTGAGCCATTTGTTGATGCTCTTCAGTAATAGGTTGGGTCTGATTATCTAATTTAGTGTAAATTTCAGTAAGAGCGTTAACAACATCATCCCCAGATCTATAATCAGTAGTATCGATCCTACCTTTAGCTGGAGAGATCAATTTTTTACAGTCTTCCTTGATTTGTCCTTTAATGGGAGTATTGTATGGTAAATAGTCTTTGACGAGCCTTTGCCTCATTTCTTCACATAACTTCATTCTGTCTTTCTTCTTTTGTGCTTCTATTTTGCGATGTTCTCTCTCCTTACCCTTTTCTTTGGGAGCATTCTTACCATCAAAAATACAAACGGCTTTAATTCCATTCTTTTTTAGAGCACATAAAAGAACGATGAATGGATTAATCCATTTCTCTGGTCCGACTGATAGAATATACTTGTAGAGAAAGATAGAGATGTCGACCGCAACTCTCCATCCAAAAAGTTCATTAAACCGATATGTGACCAGTTGCTCTGGGCACTCTCTTCTAACCAAGTCTAACACGTGATCAATTCCCATATTTCTAATTCCTATCTAGAATTGAAAAAGAAATTCTAATCCTATTTTTATTCACTGTTTTGTTTTTAGATCAAAACAAAACAGTTAGTTATTTGTAAGCTTTAATACGTTCAATCTCGATAGCATCCACAGAGAAGTGGTCATAGAACAGATACATGACCCCTAGATATCTGACCTTTTTCTTGTCAAGTTGTTCCTGAATGATCTTGACGAGGAGATCTTGACGTTTTCTCTTGATCACAGGCTTTGCGCCTGTAACAGTTAAGTAAGTGTCAGGGTTATAACGAATAAAGAGAAGATTTTTCACTCCACAGTCGAAATAAATCTCCTTCATGCGAGATATCTCGCATTCACATGGGTATGTCTTTCTTTTGTGCTGAAATTCGTCCACTTCCAGCACAATATTCCCCCAATTCGCGGTTAGCAAGAAATCAGGTCTCTTTTTCGAACATCCTCCCGTAACAGTCTTATCGTGGTCGAAAATATCGGAGTCAAACTTTTCTTCTAATAAGACTTTAATTTCTAATTCTTTGGCGTGGGTTTTAACAGTCTGACCCAAGACATTAAACTGTTTGCATGAAGGGCAAAAGTTATCAGAGTAATGAATTTTAGCTAAACAATAAGTACATTCTTTCATATCATCCTTGCCATATTTTAGAGGGAAATAGACCATATTTACAGTTTTGTGTTTCGCGCAATATTCGGGAGAGTATCCAGGTCTGTTATAATGTGGTCCTATGGTACAATTCTCATACAGGCATTTTTTACTTGCCACATTAGAGTAACTGGGAGGAGCATGAGATTTACAATATTCCCTCTTTTTACTCCCCGTAACTCCGTATGTAGGTTGTTTTGTACAATTCTCGTACAGGCATTGTTTATCTACTACATTAGAGTAACCGGGAGGAGCGTGAGTTTGGCAATATTCTCTCTTTTTACTCCCCCTGATTCCATAAATAGGCTGTTTGGCGCAATTCTCGTGCAGGCATTGTTTATTCACTATATCAGAGTAGCCAGAGGGCGCATGAGTTTGGCAATACTCATTCTTTTTACTCCCCGTAATTCCGTAATTAGGTTGTTTGGTACAATTCTCGTGTAGGCATTGTTTATGTCTTACATCAGAGTACCCAGGAGGAGCATGAGATTTACAATATTCCCTCTTTTTACTCCCCATAATTCCATAGCTAGGTAATGTCGTACAATTCTCACGCAGACATTGTTTATCTACTACATTAGAGTAACCGGGAGGAGCATGAGATTTACAATATTCCCTCTTTTTACTCCCCGTAATTCCGTAATTAGGTAATGTCGTACAATTCTCGTGTAGGCATTGTTTATCTACTACATTAGAGTAACCGGAAGGAGCGTGAGTTTGGCAATATTCTCTCTTTTTACTCCCCATGATTCCATAAATAGCTGCTGTCGTACAATTCTCGTGTAGGCATTGTTTATTAACTACATTAGAGTAACCGGAAGGAGCGTGAGTTTGGCAATATTCTCTCTTTTTACATCCCGCAATTCCGTAGCTAGGTTGAATCGTACAGTTTTCTTTGCGACAAATATTATATCCACCTCGAGTAGCCTTTTGCAATTCTCTACATCTTTTGCACATAGCAAGTTCTCTACCAGCATCGGATTTAAATTGATCAATACGTTTGATATTTTTACACCTTGAGCATTCCTTTTTCTTGGACATTGCTTCTTATCTTCTCATATTGTTTCATTTCTCTTTAACTTAAAAATGGTGGAATATTCGTGTTCCAGAAAAAGTTGTTCTGGGTATTCTCTTCTTACTAAATCTAACACGTGATCAATTCCCATTTCAATCAAAACCCAGAAATGAAATGACTTTCCTATTTTTATTCACTGTTTTGTTTTTAAGATAAAAACAAGGGAGAAAATAAAGTATGGAGACCAAGGCTGAATCTAAAAAGAAAAAGTATTTTTCTGAAGAAGATATCAAAGAAATCAAAGAAATCAAAAAACTCGTGGATTCTCTCATAGATAATATAGAGAAACAGATGAAAAATATGGAAAATATGGAAATTATTAATTTTTTAAGACCGAATATGGATAGTGTATACTACATGTCTCAGTATAGTAGACCAAAACAGTGGGAATTACACCATGGATGTATCCCATGCGCCTTTGGTTGTGATTGTTGTGGGAGAATACATCATCGTTGTAGCTCCGGAGAGAATATGTGGGTGTATGGTAAGAAATCTGGGTACGGAGAAGCGAAACAAATGTTATGCGATCAATGTTACTACGGAAAAGATAAACATCGCTGTCCATGTAAAATGAACCCTGGATGGACTCCTATTGAAGTAAACGAACTAACAGGTTCACGAAGAGTTCGTAATAAATGTTGTAAATGCTACGAATATGCATATCCATGCAAGGGGTGTTCTTTATACATTACCGATGAAGAAAGAGAAGGAAATGAAACAATGACCTATTACGAATTTCTCGACCGAATTTCCAAAAGAAAGAGAAAGAAATATCCAGCCGAGTATAAAGATTTTCGGGCTCAAAGGTGTCATCGGCTACCAGATAAAGGAACCGATTGAGAATTCGGTATAAAGATATCTAGCTATGTATCTATGTGTGTACATAGATATACGTACATACAAAATGTCAGGATGGAACTTACATGAGGGATGCATCCCCTGCGCTTTCGTATGCCATTGCTGTGATAAGATGAAACATAGATGTGGTTCGGGAGAAGATATGTGGATTTACAATCGTAAATCTGTGTACGGAGAAGCGGAAAGAATACTTTGTGATGAATGTTACTATCATAAGGATAGAAAGTGTGCCTGTCAACAATCTCCAGGAGAATCACCGATCGAAGTTGATAGTTCCACAGGCTCTAGAAAAGTTCGAGGAAAATGCGGACAATGTTATTATCGGGGCTATCCATGTTCTAATTGTCTTTGGTATACTAAAGAAGATGAAACGATAATGACTTATACTGAGTTTCTTGAAGACTCTGAAAATGATATTGTTAAGATATATCCGGATGATTATGAGGATTTTTTATCTCAAAAACAACATCCAAAGGCTATACATGAGTGAATTCTTGACTAAAACAGTCAAGAATTTGTGACTTTCAGTAACATTACTTTTCCTTTATCCTCTCCCAGTAATCAGGTATCACTTTTTCCATACCAATATAATACATTCTATTCCCGACAAATCCCCAAGTTAGAAATGATCTTTGATCAATAGAATAGGAATAGTAATAATGAAATCCTGCTCCGGGAACTTTTTGTGTACCACTAACAACATTTTTAGGTCCTACAGCTGAAAAACTTCTATCATATTTCATCTATCACAAATGTGTATTGTGAATCATATGTATGTATGATAATGGTCATACCAGTACTTTGTACTAGATAAATCATTGATGACGACCCCCAAGATAGCAATAGATGCTGTCGTAGCTACTCCAATCAAAGCTGGATTAACCATTGTCTCTTCAAAAGTTATTGATTTGGATCAAAGATTAAATGTCATTTTACTTGATTAAAAAATGGTATTTTTATTGAAGATAATCAAACATATTGAATTTGATATAATAATGTCTACTATACCTTACGAACCTGATCCCGGCTTTTGTCTCGTCCGTGGAATAAATTACAGTGGTACATGGGAGTACATTCCTTCACAACCCCCTGACGAGAAGAGCCTTCTCAAACAGGGTTACCCAGCTTTTTGGATCTTTAGACTTGATGACATTTATCTTCACCCTGACTATAAGGGCAAAATGGAAGAAGATGAAGAATTTCTCCCTATTGAATTGTTTGATCACATTGACGAAGATGATATTGACTATTATAGTCAATATATAAAATATATTTACGGATGGATGTCTTCAGAAAGAGGAAAATATGTCCCAACAACCACCGTCAATGTCAAGCCTGCAAAACCGTGAGAAAGGAGAGAAGATAAGAAAAAATATCCCAACAGGGATATTTTTACCGAACACAGATTTCTTATCTAACGTTTATGGATATTAAAATTGAAAATGCTTGTCACATTAACTTTGTTAATGTGACAAAGTAAACGTGCGTCATACGGACGCACGTTTACTTATCTCTTTCCTCAAGATATTTACCAGTTCTTCTCTATCTCCTGTTCCTTCCTTACATACCACACCGCCGTACAACTGAGAGATTTTCTTTCTCTCCCATTCAACAATTTCCCACTCAATGGAGTCATGTGGAGTATCTTTGTACTTTTGATAGACTTTATTCTTATGTTCTTCAATCGCATCTTGGAACGTATCCAGCATATTGTTGAGATACCTTCCTCCCTTATCTGATTTCCATTTCTTTGATTCTAACAAGCGATGAAAGGAATTTCTGGAAACATCGGTACAGACATAGTTTCTCTCGATCACTCCCTGATCATTCTCATGGGTGATAAGATCGCAGATAACTTCCAGCATACCTGAATATCCTCTAGATGATTTTTCATATGTTAAAATTCCATCATTAACTCTTTCGATAACATATTCATCGGTTAAAGCCCGAATGTTGTTGATGGGTAGATTGACCAATTTGGGATGAATGGCGGTATTGTAGATGGTTCTTTTGTCGGGCGCCGTTTTAAGCCCGTCGATAAGACCGTCTTTCTCAGCCAGTTCCATTTTCAGTTTTTTATTATAATTTGAAAGCTCCTTATTCTTTTTCCTGAGTATTTTGTTTTCAGCAGAAAAAGTTTTATTTTCTACGGAGATTTTTTTTACCCTGCCATCTTTAGCGCCCAATTCTTTCCTTAATTCTTTGATCTCGTTGTTATAGGAAGCAGCGCGTTCTTTCATTTTACACCTTTTAACATGAGTAGTAAGATAAACATAAGACACTCCACAGTATCCACACTCTTCTTTTACAGCTTCTTTATTTCTACCTTTCAAACAAAACTCGCTGGTATTTTGATGTCTTTTGAGAGTATATTTGCTGGAATATTCTTTCCCACAAAAATTACATTCTGGCATATTGCAGAAAAAAATATGTTTTTGCAGTATATATACTGTTTTTGCAGATTTTTAACTGAGTTTACTGAGAGTTTTCTGCAAATATATAACTAAAAATGTCCGTTTTTCTAAATATAAAATATCTAAACCACGTAGTGGCCAGTAGACTCTTGGAAATTTTTATTTTGAATATTCAAAATAAAAATTTCCACACACACATGATTTGTGTGTGTGTGGGATCAAAAATTTCTAAGAGTTCTCCGGAAATATTAAACATTTGAGAAAGCAAAGTACTTTATAAAAATATTGAAATTCATTTCAAATATACAACACTACAAATGTATATACTTTTCATTCTTGACGGATATCCGTCAAGAATTAAGTTTTCATTTACCGACTTGAGAATTCTTCCAAAAAGATATCTTCGTCCGAAGAATAATCAGAGCACCCGTCTTCAATCTCTCCTTCGATATCATCTTGCGTAATAAGTTCGCTATCATCCGAATCGGAATTAAATTCGTCGATGATATGTTTTACGTTCTCCACTTCTTCCAATAATTCTGATACTCCCAACAGATCAGAGCCGGAAAACGCGTTTTCCATGTGTGTCAATGCGACACACATCATCTCACGAAAAGGAGGGTGGGAAGATAGCAAATTATAAGAGAGTACATCTCCATCGGTAAAAATCTTTAAAAATCTAATCAACAGATGAACCCTATCACTGAAAACCAGACAAGGAATATTGGTAACATAAACATATAATCTCGTGAGTAGATTAGAAAAAGTATCATTCTCGTGATACATGTCATCAGCATCGTTTATCATCTGTTCTGCCTCTTCAAATGTAATCTGAGCATTTTCTTCGGTTATTCCAGTCATTATGTACTGTCAAAATACTGTTAATATCTATAAATAGATATCATTTTTATATTCTTAACTCTTCAGTTAAGAATGTATTAAGAGTTACCTACATCTTCTCATCGACTTACCAGTCTTTCCGCAGACCACAATAAACAGGGGGTATTTATCATCTTCAGATTCTCGTCGTGTACGTATAGGGGTTCTATTAATAACGGTTTTTAGGTATGATTCACAATAACAAAATCCCGACTTTCTCTTTCTCTCTTTTGTAATGGCTGGGGTAATGGCCAATGGGTGATAGAATCTACATCGGTCCCCTCTCCGACACTTTTTATCGTAAAAAAACCTACAGAGAGGACGGTCTGGATTTTCACAGGGCTTACGTGACGGCATTATACCCTTGATATAGATACTTAGTATATTAAAGTTCTTTTTAAATACGAGAAAGTCAAAGACTTTCTCGTCTCAGACGCACAAACAAAGTTTGTGCGTATCTAGACGAGTCTCTCTATTTGATCTCTCTGTTGTTTAGTCTGAGGCATCCTCGGGGCTGGTCCCTTGCGATTAATCCGACTTTGAAAAGATGTTTTTAAGGTTTCCAGAATAGTGTTCAAATCCATATTGTATATCAGACCTAAGACTATTCCAATGATAGTTCCAGTTCTCCCTTTTCCACCGCGACAGTGGATTAATACCCTTTTACCTATTCCTATTAACCATATGATAGTTTTTGCCAGATCTAAAGCAGATTCATCTGACAAGATTCTTCTATCTGCTATCGGTATTCGAGCAAAGATAATACCTTTAGAAACTATACACTTGATTTGGTCAACTTTTCCAAGTTGCACTTTTCCAAGTTGCACTTTTCCAAGTTGCACTTTTCCAATTTCTAATTCGTAGGGTTTATTTCCATATTTCTCTTTCCCTTCCTTCAATTCACTATCTACCATCAAACTAATAAAAATATCTATTCCAGCTTTAATATACTTTTTAACATCACCTGGGGTTTGTGCTGGATCGTTGGAGGCAATAAGATATTTTGGAATAACCCAGTTAGATTTTTCAGTCGGTGGTGGTGGAAATAAATCAGAATTGCGACAAACAAGAGCTCTTGTTTCCATTAGTATTTGACCGAGCATACTTTTTCCACTATCATCTCCTCCATCTCACCCCAATAACTATCTCTTTTTGTATGTTCTGCCAATCTAGAGTCACCAGTCGAGCAAAGTAAAGTCTCGAGATTTTGATGTTGAGTAAACTTGGCATAGACGACTCGGCGCATAATATTGTCTTTGATGCTTTCCCATTCCCGCCTCGGTTTCACTCCACGTTTCTCATACTTTTCAATAATGACATTAAGTTCTTTCTGCCATGGATACTGATATCTCAGCTGTTGTCTAGCCAATTGAAAAGCCTTCCCGGGAGTAGTTTGCTTAGAAATAATGGAAGCATATTTTCTGTCACTCTTAGAGGCTTTTGGACCTAAAAACTTAGCTGCTTGATAGTAATGTTCAGACGTGGGATAGTTTTCTCCATTAATGTTGATGGGTGCCTTGTAAAAATTGGAGAACTCTCCATACTTTTGTTTGAGATCGTAAAAATAAATAGTATTGGTCATTTGAAAAGTTACTACTTACTAAATATTTAACAATTATATACTATTTTTTGTCCCTATCCAAAAAATGCTTTGTTTTCACCCAGAAGGGTGAAAACAATGTCAGTTATCTCTTCCTGTCTTCTCTTCGCTGTCATCGTCGATCCTCCAAGTTCAGATTTCCGACACAGAATGGGATTTTGTTTCGATAGACTTACCCGCGAACGCAGAAAATTCCATGGTACATTTAATTGCTGATTCCATTCTTATTGTATGTGGATTATAGTGTTATATTCTTCTTATTTGCTGAAAGTACTTTCTTCACAGAGTACTGCTATTGCTAACTACTTATTTGCTGGGTGTACCCTTACAGGGTACTGATGTTATTCCAGTATCTTTATATATTTGCTGGGTGTACCTTTAGCTTTGAAACTGAGTGTACTCGAGCCCTGAAATTACTTATCAATGGGCGAATACTATCTCGGTCTTTCCACTATCGAGAGACTGATCCAATCTGTATTAGCCAGTTCGGTTTACAAGGTACTTGGTTTTTGAGCTTTCGGGAAACCTACTAGCCAAACTGTAGGTTTCCCGCCAATACTATTTCTTAGTAATTCCAGGATCTGTATAGTTAAGCATTGCTGAAATATTCGAGTCGGAATACTGAGTTTTCACTACATATAGTAAACATTATCTTTAAGCGAAATTTTGAAATATTTGTCCTCACCCAGAAGAGTGAGGACAACGGTTAAACAATCTAATTAACAATATTAGTGCATGCGTTTTTAGT
>SDBT01012046.1_pt1 | contig 13890 bp, 26 predicted proteins | sample 2277101 | NCBI WGS metagenome assembly SDBT01 (sample SAMN10404973, study PRJNA504765) | marine sediment metagenome | isolation source: marine sediment core GS10_PC15, 103 cmbsf | place: Arctic Ocean: Southern Knipovich Ridge | collected 2010 | reverse complement strand
TGCGGGCCATTGCTCAGACACGAAGCGACTCTCCTAGCGCGGCTTGACGATGTAGGTGAAGTAGCACGCGGACGACCCAGTGATTTGCTGATTCTGCGACGTCAGCGTGATCGAGTCGCCAGCCGCTGCATAGACCGGCGAATCGAAATAGCCGATCCCCTGCGCGACACCATCCTTGATGTGTAGATCGATTGTCTGGTCGACGGCGTTGAGCTTCACGTCGAACTGGTGATCGACGTCGCTCGTGGTCGCGATCGTCTTGTCGCACCACCACGCAACACCGATGACCTCGCAGTCGAAAGGCAGCACCGTGGTGTTGCTCGCGCCGGAGCCCGTCTCGATCGCCGCGATCGACCCGCCTGGGACCGGTACTTCTCGTGTGTCGCGCATGCCTGTTCTCCCGGGCCCGAAAGCGGGGCCCCCTTCAGCGAACTTCCAGGGGCCCCTATCCGGGTGTGTTTCTTACGAGGTTGTCAGGTCCGCGACGATGCCTGACGACGCTGCGTTGTAGGCCGCGAGCGTGTACTCGACGTTCATCAGGCGCTTCTCGGAGTCGCCGGTCTTCGCCAGCGGGGTCTCGCGGAAGGGGCGCAGGAAGCTCATCGCCCAGTACTGCGTGTCCACGATGAGCAGACTCCGGTCCCTCGAGAAGCGATTCGCGACCACGCGGTGCTCGCCGTAGTCGCTGATGTAGACCGAGATTGTCGCGGTCAGCCGCTGGTCCTCGCCGATGTCGAACCGGGTCGAGTTGCCAGCGAAGCCGGAGATCTGCCGCTTGTTGAATGGACCGGCCATGATGAGGTCGATGTCGCCACCCGCCGTCCAGCAGGCCTGGATCACCGAAGTCATCATGTTTTCCTGCAGCGCGCGCTGCGTGCCATCCGTGAGAACGTCTCCGGTGGGAGTGCCGGCCACGAGGGTCTCGTCCACCCCACTCGTACCGCGGTCCGAGCGAGCACCCGTGATCCAGCGCTCGTAGGAAGCGAGCGTCCGAGGCGTACCGCTGGCCCCGACGTTGTAGACCTGGTCCTGCGTGAGCGTGAACTCGCAGTCCCGCTTGAGGCTCTTGGCCAGGCGCGCGAGCTGATACCCGATCTCTGCTTGCCGGCCAGCGAGCGTAACCGCCTGCAGCGTACCCGCGACCGCGAGGGTCTTCTCGGAAATCTGCAAGCTGTTGTTCGGACGCACCGTCTTGGTGGGCGCCGAGAAGGCGGATTCGTTCGACTCGTCAACCGCATTCAGCGCGGCCGTGTCGAGGCTGTCCGTCTGCCACTCGTGCAGAGTCTGCGTCGCGTTGCCACGAGCGATCGAGTTCATGAAGGGAGTATCGAGTGGATCGATGTTGTACACGATCGGTCCGAGGTCTTCTCGCATCCCTTCAACCGCGTAGGTTTCGTACACACCACTGGGTCCGACAGCCATTACAAAAGCCCCTCGAAAACTGCAGCAGCGTCTTTGACGGTGCCGCCTCGTTGGAGTTGATTGAACGCGGCTGCACGGCTCTGGTTACCTGCTTCTTGCTTGCCGGGGATCTCGCTCCGGGCTCCGGGCTTCGCGGCGGGCGCGGGGAGCTTCCTGTCCTTCGCGGTCTTGATCGCCTTCAGCCCTGTGGTCTTGGCCTCGCTACCCATCGCGGCATCGCGTAGGACGAGGAGAAATCTGGAGTCCACGATATTGCCAAGCTCGGCGTCGGTGAAGCCGATCGAGCGTGCGTAGTTGCTGAGCTTCGCCTTGATGGCTGGTCCGACCTTCGCGTCCGACCACTCCGGAAAGAGGTTGTTCAGCTTGATGGCCTGAGCGTTGCGGAAGGTCTCGAACTCCGCCTGCTGAGCACGCTGCGTGGTCGCCGTCTGGCGGTCGAGTTCGGCCTTCGCATTGGCCAGCGTGGCCTTGCGGTTGTTGATCTTCAGGATCTCCGCCTGGTAGGCCACGGGATCGCTGCTCAAGAGCTGCGCGAGCCGCTCGTGACCCTCGTCCTCGGAGATGCGAGCGCTGAGTTCGGTATGGAGCGTGGCCACGGACTGCATGGCGCCGTCGTGGGCCATGCGCTGAGCCTGGGTGCGCTGCGCGAACTCGGCCTCGAGGCCGTCGCGCTGGGCGACCACCTGGGCCGCGTCGGGCTGGAGGCTGAAGCCGCCCACGATCTCGCTCAAGGAGTATTCACGATCGCCAATCGTGTGCGTGATGGCGTCGAAGAGCTGCTCTGGCGTGGTGTCGTCGAACATCGCCGCGAGACCCGCGGAGGTGGTGACAAGGTCATCTGCATTCGGATCGGCACCAGGGGCTGGCTGCTGGCCGCCTCCTACTGCCGGAGCATTTGGGTCAACCGTGGCAGGTGCCGGAGCCGCTGAGCCCGGCACCTGCACGGCCGGAGGTGTCCCGAGCGAAACCGGGACGGTGCGAGCAACTTGGGCAAATTGAGAGGCGATGACGCTGGGATTGCTGGGGTCCAGGCCCTGCTGGCGCGCGAATGTGGTGGGATCGACCCCGAGGTTGAGATTCCCATCGGTTCCCAGCAAAGGTGCGCTCACGCTGTCTCCTGATTCGCCTTATAGAGATTCTGTCTCTTCTCCGCTGCTGCGATCTTGGACTCGGTAATTGGTTTGCGCAAGCCCCGGAGGATCTCTTCCAGGGCGTGCCACTTCACCCAGAGTTGCTCACGCACTGCCACGTCTTGCGGCTGGGTGTTTAGCCACGCATTGTAGATATCGTCCTCAAGGGCGCCAATTACCTGCTGGAATTGTGGATTTTGCAGGAACGAGCGGGCCGAATGCCCCTCAAGTATGGCGTCGTCGAGTTCCCGGCTGGTCTTCACGCGGGATCGGGTGGTTCGGTGACGTCACCGCCATTGGGCTGTGGCTCTGGGTCTACACTCGGCATCGGGTCGGCCGGCTCCGGGGTCGGCCCGGACAGATCCTCGGCCACTTCCTCGACCGCGCCGTCGTCCGCCATCACGCTCTGGGGCGTCACGCCGTGGCACTTGGCCCACGCGAGCACCTGGTGCTGGAAGTGCTGGCGGTTCGGAGTGTGGAGAACCAGCCGCACCAGGTTCTCTGCGTTGATCTGCTTGCCGTAGTCGAAGTCGGTCGTTCCCATGATCCTGTCTCCCTTACGCGGCCTGGCGATATTGCCGGTTGGCCATCGCGGCCTCGATCTGGCCCTGCATCTGGATTCTGACGACCTCTCGCTGATTCGCAAGCTCCGCAGCCTTGAGCCGAGCCTTGGCGTCGAGCTCGACGTAGCGGAACTGCGCGAGCTGCTCGCCCTGGCTGGCCTCGACCGCGAGAGACATCGTGGCCTGGTTGTCCACCTGCTGATCCTCGAGCGCGCGGCGCTGGCTCTCCATGAGCTTGACCTGATCGACGAGCTGGGGCTGGGGCTGGGGCCAGGGCTGGTCGCCGGGATCCGTGAAGAAGAAGCCCTCGGGGCCGAGATCGGAGATCTTCACGATCTCCCTCAGCGTGTTGTAGATGTTACGGGGCGTGACCATCATGTGGCCGCCGCCCTTCAGCAGCCGCTCCTGCAGCTCCGTCAGCATCCCGAGCTTCCCGAGCTTGGCCTCGCTGTCGCCAACCCCAAGACCCGTGTTCACCGTAACGTCCATGCCGGCGTTCCAGGAGCGCGGGTCGCATTGGATCCACTTCCCTCGCAGACGGAACATCTGGGGCTGCACGTAATTTTCGCAGATGATCTGGAGCAGCTTCTTGCCGAGATCCTTGATCCCCGTCTGGGCGAAGACGGTGTTGATCAGGTTGACCCGCGCCTCCGAGGCGGTCGAGACGTTCGAGACTGCGCCCGCGGTCTGGTACTTCATGTCCGCCGCATCGGGGCCCTGCTGCCAGCTCGATACCCCGGTGCGCTTCTCACCCATGGAGTTCATGTAGTTGAGCATCTCGAAGCTGTAGGTGGGGAGCGGAGGCGTCTCGAGGCCCTTGATCATGCCGATCGCGTCGACCCGGACTGCGCCACCAGGGCGGTTGTCCACGAGGTCGTCGATGTTCACCATGTCGTTGACGACCTCGTAGCGGCCGTGGTTCAGGCGATAGAGGTTGTCGAGCATCTGACGCAGGATCGTTGATTCGATCAGCTGAAGGTCCACGGCCTGATCGGCGGGGCACTGGCCATGGAACTTGTGCGGCATGGGGATCGGGGACAGAGAGACGAGGGCGTTGTGGCTCACCTCGCGGTCGCTGATGATGTTGATCGAACTGTCGCCCACGCAGACGATGTGACGCAGTTCCGCGTAGCCGTCCCCGTCCTCGTCGAGCCGCATCCAGATAAAGTTCACCCAGAGCTGCCTGGAGGCCCCGTCGCCTCGTTCCTGAAGGTTCACGGGGAAGGAGTTCTCGTCGTAGAGCCGTTCAATCCGTCCTTCAGAGAATTCAGCTTTGTTGTCGTTCGGGAGCAGCGCGACGACTTCCGGGTCGTACCCGAGCGCGATCAGCTCACCGACGGTCATCTTCTTCCGGTATCCGCTGAACCGGGTGTCGTCATTGAGTTCGGTTTCGCGCCGCGGTAGCAGCATGTGCTCGGGCGCGATCGAGTCGATGCGGATCCGACCGATCTTCGTGACGCGCTTCACGGTGACGTCGAAGGTCTCGAGCGGCTGACCCGTCATGGGATCGATCACGATCTCGCCATCGTGCGGACCGAACTCCACCAACTCCACGTTCGGATCCGAGGAGATGATCCCGAGCTGCACCTCGCCCATGCCGCGGTAGGTCTCGCGCTTGGGCTCGAACACCTCCTCGAAGTAGACCGCGAGATAGCCGCGCTTTTCGAGGTTCGCGGTCTTCGTGAAGTCCATCATCTTCTTGAAGCCGTCGCACTCGTGCAGGAAGACGTGGTTGATGAAGTCGCCCGCGTCGTTCGCGCCTTGCTCTTCGCCGGGACGGGTGGGTGTGAAGTCCCAAATGTTCGAGGTCGAGCCGAAGATGGCCCTCATGACCGCCGGCTGGATCCACTCGATCGTGTCCGCCACCGTGCTCACCTGGGCCTGGGACTGGCCCTCGACCTCGTTGCCAAATGGCTTGCCCTGGTAGCGGCGCAGGTTGATGCGGCGCTGCTCGTGGACGGGGGATCCGTAGGCGCCGATCGAGTCGATGATCTCGGCCTCGACCTCGGCGGTGATTTCCTGCTGGGTGAGGGGGTGGATGCCCCCGATACTCTGGGCTGGCGTCGGGGGATCGTAGGGCTGCTGGCCGGCGAGCATGATCTGCTGGAACATCGGGTCAGACCGTTCGAGGTACCCCATTGCTTCTGCCATCTGTAAGCCCCTCTACTTCCTCAAGCGCCTTGAGCACCCTGATGGTCGAAATGTCACGCCCGCGCAGCTTCTCGACGGCCTTCCTCGCCCGGAGCGACTGAGGCGGGCCCGGGACCCGCAGCTTGCTGCCGAGCGTGTACGCCTGCCCCACATGCCAGCGCTCCGTCGCATCGCTGGTTTCTTGCCGAATCGCCATCGCCCGGATCTGCCTGATCCGGTAGAGCACGGCATTCTCCAGCTTCTTGCGGGCCGTCCTTTCGACCTCGAGCTGAGCCTCCAGGGCATCTACCCGGCGGAGCAGCTCGTTCACATCTTGTAGGAAATTCCTTCCCACCGCTACACAATCGCGATCGAGGGTGCGGGGGGGGTGTCGCTGCCACGTTTTGATGCGTGTAGGGCGAGCCCCATGGCTCCAGTCCGAAGAGCGTCAGCGGGGTGCGAAGCCCACGTATGCTCGGGCTCGTTCGTGAAGAGGTCCTCACCCTTCGGGCCCACGATGCCCTCGATCTTCTTCTTCCGGTACTGGTGCAGCGCACTGATGCCCAGCTCGCACTTGTCGTCGTCGATCCAGGTCTTCCGGAGCAGCGAGCGGGTGGCGTTGATGCCGTCCTGGATGGCACGCCTCGGCAAAACCGTGACTTTCAGCCCCAGTTTCAGCGCTGTCATGACCCGGGTGGCCGCATAGTCTGCACCGATTTCCTTCACGTCCATGTCGTGCGGGACGTAATGCTTGCCGTAATTGTAGGGTTTCTCCTTCAACTCCTTGGCCATCTCGTTGAGCCCGGCACCGGTGAACCAGCCGAAGTCGATGATGTGGTGCTCTCGTCCCACGTTCTGGCCGTACCAGATGCAGGTCGCGTCCCGGACTCCGATATCCCAGTAGGTGTTGACGGGCAGGTCGCGCTCATGCGGAACCCTCGTAAAGCGACCATCCTCGCGCATGATCTGCAATTCCTTGCCGTAGTAACTCCCCTCCACTGGGGCGTCGACGCTGCACTCGTACTCGCTGGAGATCTTTTCCTCGCTCATCCCGGAGTCGCGATCCTCCTGGATGCGCGCTGGGTCCACGGCTCCCGTAAAGGAAGCGGGCAGCGTCTCTTCGAAGTAGATGTGCTCTCCCCGCGCCTTCAGGCGCCTGAAGGCCATCTGGAGCGCGTAGGCGTGGTTTCGGCCATTAGGGGTCGTGGCCGCAGCCATCCAGCCGCCGTTCTCGGCGAGCATGGGCCTGATGATGTCCCATATCTGCGGGCCCTTGAAGAAGGCGTACTCCGAGAGAATTGCGCCCCGGATCGCCATCCCGCGCACGGCATCGGGGTGATCGGCGCCCAGGACTTGGTAGATCGATCCGTTCTCGTACTCGATAGACATCTCGTCGTCGCGCTTCCGGATCACCCAGCCCTTGGTCTTGTTCGAAGCGAATTCCTTGTGGCCGGGGATGTAGTCGAGATAGCGGCGGCCCTCGCGGTCCATGCCGTTCCAGATGACCTTCCGGCCTTCCGTCAGAGTCGGGAAGATGTGGACGTAGATCCCCACGCGCTGCGCGGCCTTGCACTGCATCAGGTTGAATAGATTGAGATCTTTTCCCGCGCGGCGGTGGTGGCAGAGGTACGCGCGGGTCACGTCCGTCTCGGGGTTGCCGGTGCCCTCTTCCCAGCCGGTGGCCCAGAGCGCGTCCCAGCTCGGGAGCTGGTACCAGCGTGGCACGTATTTGAATGGCAGATCTACGTCAAGACTCACCCGGATTCCTCAGATTGATCCGGAGGAGCGGATCCTGGTTCGCATCCTCCTCCTCAGGGGTGATATCGAGGATCTCCGGAGCCGTAGCGGCGACTCGAGCGGCGATCTCGATCGCCTGGCTGGCCGCCACCTCGCGGCCGTGCGCTGAGGCCTCGAAGGTGATGAGGTTCACCGTGATCGTGCCGCCGCCGCCTCCCGGGACGTTCGCGGCCGGATCGATCCACTTCCTCTTGTGGCCGTGCTCGATGACGTCGTTGGCCGCGAGGCGCCGCACGGAGTCACTCTTTGACGTCTTCGCCAGGTCCACCAGCTTGTCCATCATGTCCCCCAGGTGCTCCTGGGCCTTCGACCTCACCTTCTGCTCGTACAAATCGTCCAGTAGCTCCCCGCTCGACTTTTCCGCGACGTCGGCGGGCGGCAGCGTTCTTGATGTATCGAGCTCGGAGTTCATGGTCAAACCTTACTGGACGCTTCGGTGCCAGCGCGAGGCCCGGGTACAGGTCCACCGCCGACACTCCCAGGCTCATCGCCATGTTCAGCAGCACCCCGATCGTCACCGTCTCCAGGCCCTTCTCCAGCTTCAGCAGCGAGCACGTACTCATGCCCGCATACAGGGCACACATCGGCTGCGACAGGCCCGCCGCCTCCCTCGCTCTCCTCACGTTCGAACGCATATTCCTGCTCCAGTGCTCTCGCTTTTCGCAGAATCTCCCGCGTGGAGTGCCCGTAGGGCAGATCCATGACGTCCCGGCCGCGCTTCAGCGCGAGCCACTCCGCGATCACGGCCCAGATGACGATCGCTGGCGCCACCCCCCACTTGGTGGCGATCAGCATCAGATCCGCGGCCTCGCCTCGATTGAAGCATGAGGTCAGCCGGACGACTCGCGACCACGGATCCTTGGTGCCCCTCCGCTTCAACATGCAACCAATCTACTATTCCCGGGATCTCAGCGCAAAGGCCTTGCGGTTCAACCCATTGAACAGTAGAAAGGAGTCAGGAGGAACCTCGATGCGATTTCCGCTCAGACGCTTCTACCAGGACGAACGCCAGACCCTCGGCACGCTCACGGTGGGAGCGGTGACGCTTTTCACGATCGAGCGGCCCTGGCTCGAGAATCAGCCGAACGTGTCGCGGATCCCGGCTGGTCGCTACAGGATGACGATCGTGGACGTCGGCGTGGAGAAGAGGCTCCGGCTCGATGGCGCGCCCCTCCGGGGTGAGCGCACGCTGATCAACATCGAGGTCGCGAACTACGCGAGCGAGCTGGAGGGGTGCATCTCTGTCGGGAGAGGGACGCAATCCTTCGGCCAGTTCCAGCGCAGCTTGTTCATGGTGACGGACTCACGCGAGGCCTACGCCTTCCTCTTCGGCGAGGTGGCGAAGCGGATCGATTTCGGCGAAGGCGTGGCCTGCTGGCTGCACGTCGACGAGCCGTGGGAAGTGTAGACGTGAGCAACGTAGACTTATGGCGCAGGTGGGTCGTGGTCGCGCAACCGACGTTGCGCAACGACAGTCGCAGCGAGCCCGAATTCCTGCAGGATCCGGAGGCGAAGTTCCGCTTCACGCCGAACAGGGGCCACGCCGTGCTGTTCACGAGTCAGCGTGATGCGCGAATCGCGCTGCGGCGCGCGATGCCGACGTGGTGCGGTCAGGGCGGAAACCACTACTGGGTGATCACGATCTTCTCGGTGTTCTGCAGGCTGGAGCACGGAGGGATGACGATCTGGAGCGAGCCGTGGAGACCGGCCGCAGAAAACCACGAAGAAGGCCGGCCCCACGACTCAGTGCGCCGTGCAAGCGCTACGGGACCCTAGCAGGTCGCGGGATGATGTGTCCGGACTGTCCGGGCACCCCGCTCTCGGTATCTGCGGAGATCGCCGGGAGCGGGACACCGCGGTAGGACCATTGGAGGAAACATGACCACCACACACAAGACGACACCCGCAGAGCGGCTTCTCGGGTTCTTCAGGCCGCGCCACGTCGATCCCGACAAGCTCTCGAAAGTCGAGACTCGGTTCGTAGAGATCGGCGGGTTTCTGCTCGCCAACACACCATCGGGCCCGGAGCAGACGGTGGCGATGCGCCATCTGCTCGACGCCAAGCACGCGGCAGTTCGGAGCCTCGTGCAGGAGGAGGCGGACAAATCATGACCAACGAAGAGATCGCGAAAATCTGCCACGAGGTGAACCGGGGACTCTGCGAGGCGCTGCTGGACTACAGCCAGGAGCCTTGGGAGATCGCGCCGGACTGGCAGCGCGAGTCTGCGCTCGAGGGCGTCAAGAATGCACTCGCGGGCGCCGAACCGCACGAATCGCACGAAGGCTGGAGCAACCAGAAGCTCGAGGACGGCTGGAAGTACGGTCCCATAAAGGACCCGGGCAAGATGGAGCACCCCTGTCTCGTGCCCTTCGACGAGCTTCCCGTGACGCAGCAGCTCAAGGACCACCTCTTCGTGACCGTCGTGCGGGTGCTCGGAAACGTCAAGTAGGAGGATCGAACCATGAAGCTCAAACGACGCGGATTCACCAAGGGGCTCGCGAGCCTCGCGCTGCTGCCGTCCCTGGCCTGGGCCCGGCTGGACAAGCTCGAGGCGCCGGAGGCGGTGGCGCCGGCGCAGATCGAGACCGCACTCAGCTGGGACGATTGGGCGAGGGAGTTCGGGGTCGTCGTCCACGAGGGCTCGAGCCCGCTTGTCTCGTTCGCGAACGCCGCGCTCACGCCGGAGGCGCGCAAGCGGATGCCGCTGGACGATGCCTGGCCGGATTCGATGTGGAACACGCTCTCCAGCGAGGCCAAGCTCAACGCCCAGGTCGAGGGCAAGGACGAGGGCTACTACACGCCCGAGGAGATGCTGATCCTCGACGCCAGCCACGAACGCATGCGCCAACGCCGAGACAAGCGACGGCAGAAGGTCTTTCTGGCCACCACCATCGATGAACGCACCGAGAGGTAGCTGCGATGCCGATCCGCATGATCAGCTGCGTGAAGTGCGGCAAGGAGATGGATCCCTTCATGGCGGACCAGCTCTCGGTCGGCATGACGGGCCAGGCCTGCGGGCCCTGCGGCCGGAAGATGGAGCGCGAGCAGCAGGACAAGATCGACGACTTCACGCGGCGCGCGGAAGCGAAGGGCCTCGTGGTCTCATACGAGGTCAGCAACGACGGCCATGCGCACTTGGTGGCCAAACCCCCGGAGGAGAAGAGCGATGGAGAAGCGACACCCGCTGGCGAAGAAGACGATGGCCGAGGCCCAGCCCACCCATTTCCGAGTGCGCCACACTGGCATGGTCATAACGAAGGCCACGAGGGACCGCTGGGAGCGCCAGCAGCTGGCGAGGTCGATCCAGGAGTTCCCGGACCTGCCGAAGGGTCCAAAGCGGCCGAGGCTGAACTCGAGGCGGAAGCGGAGGTGCCGGAACCAGATCCAGCGGATCCGTGAGGCCGGGATGCTCCCGGTCGGTCCGATCAACGCGCTGATCGTGCAGCGCGTGGCCGAGGGGCTCGCCAGTGGTGAGATCGAGGCCGAGATCGCCGCCCTGACGGCTCCTCCGGTCCGCCGCCGTTTCGTGAACAAGAAGCGCGCCGCGCGCTCCAAGAAGTACCGCCAGGCGCGGATCGATCGCGTCGTGCAGGAGCGCAAGGTCCAGAGCGAGGCGACCAAGAAGGGCTGGTTCAGGCTCGCGGGGAGGCGGTGATGGATAACAAGACGCGAGAATCACTGAACCGCATCACGGAGGCACTCGGAACGATCGCCGAGTTCATGCCAAAGCTGATCCCGGTGGTCGTGATCGACGCGGACTCCGTTGACATCGATGATCTTCGCAACGTGAAGCCGGGCAGTATCGTCCGGTGCTACCCGGATCGCACGAAGCCGATGAAGGAGTTGTTTGCAGACCTGTCGGCGATTGCGGAAGCCGTCACCGAGGCGGCGACTCCGCACGAGACGCCTAAGCCGGGAAACGCCGCGGCGGTCAAGACCCTGCGCGACTTCATCATGGCGTACTCCACACCAACGAGCCACGCGGAGCAGAAAGCCCTGCGCGCGCTGGAGGAGCTTTCGTGATGCGGGAATACCGAAGATGCTCGAATTGCCGTTTCGTGGTCGTCAAGAAGCTCGAGAAGCATCCGGAGTGGCGCGAGTGCATCAAAAACGCTCCGATCCCGAGCCCCGAAGACGGCAGCGCGTGGTGGCCCAGCGTGAAGCCTGACGATCGCTGCTGGGAGTGGAACGTCGTGGAAGGCGAGATCGAGGGCGTCGTGGCGGAAGAATACCGCGTAGCCACGCAACTCACGGAGGGCAAATGATGGACAGAGTCAAGCGCGAGGACGTCGAGAGAATGATCGGACGAGCCCCCAAAACACTGCCAGAAAGGGCGAGCCCCCAAGACCACCGCGACCGCGCACTTGCCATCCAAACCCTCCTGCTCCTCGAGATCCGAGACCTGCTGGCGGATTCGGTGATGAAGCTGGAGCATCCGATGATGCAGGTGAAGTCGGGTCCACAGGAACACCGCGAGTTCCGTGACAGGCAGCGCGTTCAGATGGGGCTCTCGAGCCACTGCTTCGATCACGTTCACGCCGGGTGCCTGATCCCGCACTCCTGCAAGTGCCGTTGCCACTACAGCGAACTCCGGATTTTCGGCTTCGACGACCTCAAATCGATGGGCTTCAGCGAGGCCGCGATCGAGAAGCTGCGGGAAGAGGCTATCGAGTCGGCGAAGAAGCCCCCGCGGCTCCCGGTCCCGCCGACCCGCATCACCTGGCTCTCCACGGAGGACGGCAAGGCCGAGTTCGTGTGCGCGGCCTGCCGGAGGCTCGTGAAAGTGACAGAAGACAGTATGCGCGGGCTCAGTGGCCCCTGGATCACGCTGGGATGCAACCGCTGCCGCCACAAGCACGAACTGGACGGCCGCGAGCTGGAGGGCGATATCGGGAAGATGATGCGGGCCTTTTACCCGCTGGAGAGCGATTCATGAGCGAATACACGCGCTGGGAGCAGGGGCGCTGGATCAGTGATCCATTCACCGCCACGATGTCCGCCAGGAACAGAACGCAGCGGACACACTACGTGGAGCGGTCGATCTACGTTGTTCTCGAGACCCAGGAGGTCGGCCGGCTCCAGGTCGCGCTCTGCGCGAACCCGAACGAGTGCGCGCACATCGTCGCGACGCACAACGCCATGATCGACCGGATCGAGCACCTCGAGAAGCTGGCGGCGAAGTTCGTCTGGGAGGAGTCGCAGCCACAGGAGGACGACCGCTCGGCGTGGCCGGAGCAGGTGTTTTGCGGCAAGTCGATCGGTGGCACCGCGATCTACACCTGCAAGCGCACGCCCGGACACCCCGGGGACTGCTGGGCGAGCCGATGAGGCCCGACACCTACCTGGCTCTCGCGATCATCGCAGGAGCCCTGATCTACTGGATCTGGCAAAAAATACGATTCCGGCGAGCCAAGAGAGCCTTCGTTCTCGCAGGAGAGCAGGCGGAGGTCGGTTATCAGCTCGCATGCCTGGCCAAATCCCTACGGGACGACCTGCTGCGCCGGCAGGGGAACGAGCACATCGTGGACACCATTGTCGACCAAACCCTCGAGGAGGAGTCATGAGCGAGAAGTGCGGGAATTGCCGGTTCGCCGTGTCGAAGGACGCGCTCGCCAAGGTTGCCAACGTGGGGCCCGAGTTCGTGCTCCTGTGCCAGCGTCACTCAGCAAACACTTGGGCCGTCGTCGACGATACCGAGTGGTGCGGCGACTGGGCGGAAACGGACGAGGAGGCGGAGAAGCACGCAGAGTCGCGAGCAAAGCACTGGGCCGATCTGATGGACCGGGTACGTGAAGGCCTTCCCCGGCTACGCGCCGTAGGAGAAACACCATGGGATACGTGATGCCGAAAAGGAAGGGCCGGGGAGTCGCGGAGAACTTCACACCGCAAAGACGAAACTGGAAAGATGACCGCCGCCAGCTCCTCGCGGAGCAGATCATCCAGCATGACGAGGATCTCGCAAAAATGGGCAGGGACAACGCCGACCACGATCCGCTCTGGCCGGAAGATCAGTATCCGAGGAGAATATGATGGACCGATACCACCTGCTACTCACCGATATCGAACTCTTCGCCGCCTGGGCGCAGGGAGAAGGCTACACCCGCGAGGACACTCCGCCTCACGCCACCTACGAAGCCCTCCGGCTGCGAAAAGGCAAAGGCCCAGGGGTCAGACCCCTCGTCTTCTTCTGGCGGAAGGAAAAACAGTACGTCACTGTCCAGAATCACGCGATTGTCCTCGTCGACAAGTTCCTGCGGGACAAAGAACGCGCTCCGGAGAAGCTCGAGTACCTCAAAACCCAGTCCAACGACTCTGGGGGCTGAAATCCCCACAAACAGCCTCGAACATCACTCCAGCACACCAAGACACGAAACCCAGCAATTCCTCATGGACGTGTGCTATAGGGAAACTGGACCACGAGAGGGGGGGGGCCTTGGAATCGAACTGTAAGCTTGCGAGAGTCCCCTGCTACCCGCACCGCATCGGAGATCCCGCATGGAATGGCTACCACTCGCAATCGAACTCGGACGCATCCTACTCGAAATCGTCGGAGCCTCCGCGCTCGCAGCCACACAAGTCCGAACCTTCTCCGATAACCCCAACTCCCAGAAAATCCGCGATGCGCTCCACTTCCTCGCCGCAAATCGACGCGAAGCCGCCAACCGCTGATCGACTGCCAGCAGATGGGTCGCCACCGAGGAGCCCGGGCGAGGCCGCGCACCAGAGCCTGGGCTCCTCAAATCTCCTCCCCCGCACTCCATAGGCGCTGCAAGGGCGAAGCCCGGCAGGGCACCCCCTGAGAGGGGGTCGGGGGGGATGGAAGCTGACCTCCAAGCACTCCCAAGCC
>SDBT01012045.1_pt1 | contig 13891 bp, 9 predicted proteins | sample 2277101 | NCBI WGS metagenome assembly SDBT01 (sample SAMN10404973, study PRJNA504765) | marine sediment metagenome | isolation source: marine sediment core GS10_PC15, 103 cmbsf | place: Arctic Ocean: Southern Knipovich Ridge | collected 2010 | reverse complement strand
CCAAACCGGCCCGCTGTCGAGCTCCGCATCCCACGTCATCGTACGGAGTTTGTAGATGTCGAAGTTCTTGCCGTTCTTACCGACACGTCGCTGGCGGAAGATTCCCGGCCCCCGCGAGGTAAGGCGGACGGCGACAACCAGCAGTCCGATAAGCGGCAGGGCGGGGATCAGCAGCAGTGCCGCAAGAGAATACTCCAACACGGCCTTTAGGCGGAAATACATCGAGGACACGTTGCGGGCGACGCGACACGACGGTCCGCCTGATCTCGCGTCGGCACGACCGTTCGCCGAGCCCGTTTCCTCACGATTAATGACTAACATGAAGCCAACTCCTGGTGATAATCTCGTCTGGTCAGCAGATATCTACTCTCGTCACTTCTTCGCGTGTGTCTTTCTCAATCCTTCGAGTCCGTCATATGGTGTCCCACTTGGGTCATGAACTCTCTCATGAACCGCCTGCACGAGTCGTCTTCCTCGTTCTCGGCGCTTCGAGCGACCGAGCATCCTAGCTGAATCTTGTAGAGGTACGGTTCCCCCATGAATTCGGTCCGGGGTGACTCCGAGGCATCCCACCGGTTTCCGGTACTCCAACCCCAGTACATCCGCAGCGAGGCTTGCCCGATTTCCGCGGGTCGAAACGTCTGGCACCAGACCTTGTGCTCGACGCCCTGCGAATCCTCGATCACTACCGGTCGAGCGTCCCCTAACGGTTTGTAGGCACGGCTCGGAAGGCAGATACTTGGCTTGTGGACGGAGGTCTCCGGCGGGGGGCCGATCAGAACGGTCACGTCGACGGTCTCGCCGCTCGAGGGATCCTGATAGCGGCGATTGATATACCCGGCACATTGCAGGATGTCGACGACCCGCTCGCCCAGGTCCCGTTCGTTCGGGTAGGCTTCCACGTGGCGGTCTTCCTCGGGGGTCTGGAATTCCCAGACTCCACAAGGGATCGGCAACGCCTGGAGCGCGCTCGCGGCGGCCAACATCTCCTCGGAACGTCCGAATCGCTCATCCAGTTGTCCTTGGATGAACCCGGACGCCAGAGTCAACGTCGTCGCCAGCGTAATGGCGACGATCGGCAGGAATCGCTTGAGTGTTTTTGTGTCTGCGGGCATCTTCAAGTCTTCTCCGTGGTCTTCTCTATTGCGGTCTATTGGTCCAGCGTTTGCTCGATCGAAACGAGCCATTGCCGGTCCTTGTCCGTCAGAACCTTCTCTTCCAGATGGCGATCTCGTGCCTCTTGCATCGCATGTCGAGCCTTGTCGAGTTGTCCCTCGGTTTGGCTGTAGGCGATGGCGAGGTGGAAGCTGAATCGAGGGTCGGCGGTGGGACTGGAGGCAGCGTCTTCGAGCAGCGGGATGGCTTCGGCCATGTTTCCCCGATGCATGAGGATCGTCCCCTTCGTGTCCAGCAGCCAGGCCTGGGGACCCGCCAAGTCGATGGCCGAGTCGATATACGCCAGTGCTTCTTCATATCCATCCGACCGTTCGCCGAGTAGCGTCGCCAGATTGTTCAGGGCGACCAGATGAGCAGGTTCCAACTCGACGCATCGCCGATAGAGCTCCATCGCGTCGTCGATCTGCTGCTGGGCACATCGGATATTGGCCAATCGCAGGAGCAAGTCGGCACGATCCTGATGAGTCTCCGCAGCGTCGGTCAACAGAGGTTCGGCCAATGCGTAGTCTTCGGCGGCCGGCTCACCCAACAGCAGCACGCGAGTAACGACCAAGATCGGTGTCACCGACGGGTCCGTCTCCGCGGCATCCAGGCAAAGCTGAATCGCCTTGGCATGGCGTTGCTGCCTGGCCATAGCCAGGGCCACCGGTGCATATTGCCGCGAATCGAGATCGGTCAATCGGCGGTACCATTGGTCGGCCTGCTCAAACAGGTCCAAGCTCGCATAGGCGTTTCCGACATTCAGTTCGAGTTGTGCCTTTTGTTGCCGCTTCCCCTGGACACGCTGAAGCAGTCGTTCGGTGACTTCTTCCATCATCGGCCGGATCTGGGCGGCCTCACCTCGGGCGTCGAGCCAACGAGCCCTCAGCACAGCCACGGTCAAATCGTTGGGAGCTGCCTCCTGCAATCGATCGAGCCATGGGGCCGCTTCTTTCGAGGCATCCATTCGCAGCAACAGGTCGACGTATCGTGCCAAGTAGATCGGCTTGGGGGCGGCCGTGTCAACGAGGGCCTTTAGTTGCTCCCGAGCGGCCGGTAAATCCCCCTGGGTCTCGAAGATGTGAGCCAATAGCAGGCGGTCGTTATCCGCCGGCGACAGAGGATCCGCAACGAGCCCTTGGAGTATCTTTCGTGCCTTGTCTCGATTCGCTTGGCCGCCGCGTTTCACGAGCAAGCCTGCATGGAGCCGCCGGTCTTCGGCCGAGGCGTTCGGATCGTCGCCGGCCTGTTCGAGCAATTCCGAGGCCTCTTGCGCGTCCTTCTCTCCTCCGCGGGCTGCCAGCAATCCGGCGAGTCCCCGTCGTGCGGCACTAGACTTCGGATCCAGCTCGATAGCCCGGCGATAGACTTCTTCGGCTTTACCCGGCTTATGACGATGCAGGAATTGGGCAACTCGCAACTGCACGGTCAGATCGTCGGGTGCCAACTCGGCCGCCTTTCGATAGCCGGCTTCGGCCTGTTGTATGTCTCCCAACAGTTCGTGGCCGTTGGAAAGCATGATTGCTTGTTCGAGGTCGTCGAACTGGCCACAGGCAGCCAGATCGGCGAGCGCCTGCCGCGCCTGATCGAGTTGACCGGCTCGGGCGTGGAAACTGAACATCGCACTAAGGATACGAGAGTCGGTCGGATTGGACTTCAAGGCATCCAGTAATTCTTCCTTCGCTCGCTTTTGTTCGCCATTGGCCCAGAGCATTTGGGCGTGCAAGATCCGCGCGGCCGGGTCGTTCGGCTTCCGTTGGGCCTCCGCGGCGGAAAGTCGCAAAGCCTGCTCCAACTCACCCTGTCCGGTGGCCACCATCCCGCCAAGCCGCGTCAATGCTTGGCTGGGTGATGCATGGGTCTGTAGGATCGCGAGATACTGATTGGCCTCCGTGAAACGTTGGGTCTGAAAGAGCAGTACGACCAATTGCTGATAGACCGAAGCACGCCGCTCGCCGAGCTTGATCGCCGCCTGATAGGCCTTGATGGCATCCGGAATGTTCTTACGGCGAAGATGTGTATCTCCAGCCAGCAGATGACCCCGAGGCCAACTTGGACGTCGGGACTCGATCGCAGCTATTAGCTCGTCAACTTGCGTCAGTTCGGCGGTTGCCGCCCCTTGTGCCATAGCCAGCAGCCGATGGGCCCGATAGTAACGCCAATAGACGCCCTCGGGGCCCTCGAGTTCTTCGAGCGTGGCCACATGCCGTTGTACCAGGTCGGCATGGCCTGCTTCTCTGGCAAGCTCTATCAGTTGACAGACCAGCATCAGGTTGTCGGGGTACTTCCCGTGCAGAGTCTCGAGCCGACGACTCGCCTGTTCGAGTCGAGTCTCGAGGGCCGGCTCCTTCTTGATATCGGACAGCAGCTCAAGGACTTGTCCATACTGTTTCACGCGATCGGCGTTTTCCGGCGACTCCAGTCGTTCGTAGGTCTCGACGAGTCGTGCAAAGAGGCCCAAGTCGCGAGCATGGTGGCGCTCGGTCTTCTCGATAAGCATAATCGCTTTAGCGGTTTCCTCGGTGCGCCGGGCCGAATCGGAGGCTCGCTGTACGCGGGATTCGGCCTCGATCAGCGGCAGTCGCCACGATGCGACAATGAACTCGCCGGCGTTGTCGGCCTTTCGTGCCTCCCGCATTGCCATGTCGAAGTTGGACCAATTGCGATTCTCCGGCGCCGCTTCGCGTTGCTGTTGGAGATGGATCGCGGCAAGCTCCAGCCACGACGCTCCGGTCCTCTGAATTCCCAGCGCCACCTTATAGCTCTCGACGGCCCGGTCCAGGTTCCCCAGCCTCTTCCATGCAGCCGCCGCGGCGAGACATACGGTCGCGTCGTCGACGGCCAAATCGCGAGCCTGCTCGAATGCGGCAGCCGCTTTTTCCCATTGACGCCGAGCCGGACCCAACTCTCCCGAGGCAACATGGGCGTCGGCCAGTACCATGTGGCAGTGTCCCAGCATTCGGCAAATTTCGGCCCCCTGCGCCGCCTCCAGACCTGTCGCGAGCCGGGTGTGCGAAATCGGTTCGAGCAGTTTGACGACCGCGTCAAATTCCCCGGCCAGTGCCAGACGACGTGCCTCCATCAGAGCGTTGGATCGTTTCATGCGAAGCAGGAGTGCCTGGCCCGCGGTCGTCAACTGCAGACGACCAAGCCGCTCGCTTGCCCGGGTCAGGGCTTCGAGATGCTCCTTGGCTTCGGGTAACCGCTTTTGAGCGATGAGTGCATCGGTCAGCCGGGTACGGAGCTCGATAACCAGTTGGTGATCGTCCGAATGATGCAGCCTGTCAGATTTGGCGAGTCCCGACTGCCACTCCACGATGGCCCGATCGATCCGGCCTTGAATGTAATGGATACTACCTAGAATGACATGCGGCGTAGGATCCCAAGAGGCGACCTCCTCGACGACTTGCTGACCGTAACTCGCCGCCAAGTCGTAGTCTCCTCGAGCGTCGGCCAGCGAGCCGGTGGATTGTCGTCTTTGTCCGGCCTTGCTAAAGTAATGGCGACTCGCGGTCAGCAAGAGTTGATGGTTGCTCGGAGCGGCGGCTAATGCCTCGACCAGGTCCTCTTTCGCCAGCGGCAAGCCATACTCCATCCGATATTGGTATCGGGCAAGGAGTGGCCTGGGGCTGCTCTCAGCGTCCTCGACCATGCGGTCCATGACCTGATCTGCCAGGGCTTCTCGTTCCTCGTTGGAAAGATCGCGTCGTGGTTGGCTGAGGATCTCCAGGTGGGCGCGGCCGGCGTCATTCGGTTTGCCTCGATAGACTCGGGCGAGCCGCTCCGAAAGTCCCGCGATCTTGGAATCGAGATCATCATTCCAGTCCGCCGGATCGCCCGCCTTGGGACCGGCTTTCTTGGACTCGTAGTGAAGTCTCAATGCTTCCTCGAAGATTCTGTCGATCGTCGGTCCCACAAAGTCCTTGCAGTCCGGTCTTTCACAGCGTTCGCCGATGGACCCTTTGCCCCAACTGTCTTCAGCCCGGACCTTCGCGGCGGATTCGGCCTCACCGCCTTGTGCTTTCCTCGACTCCCAATCGACGCGTTGTCCGAACGACGCGAGTGCCAGCAACCGCCAGCCTTCCTTGTCGTTCCCATCGAGTTGCTTGACCTGATTGGCCGTTGCGACGAATTGCGAGGGTCTATATCGCCCCTGCGGCAGCAACAGCCTCGCCAGGCCGCGTCGCAACTCGGGAATCTTGGCCGTGACGTCCTGTCGCCGGCTATTGCCGGCTTTCCCGATCGCGTCGTAGTAGCAGGTGATGGCCGTCTCCACAACACTGGGATTCCGGCATGCCAGCGCACCGCAGGCTTCCGCGAAGCGTACAACAGCCTCATCATCCTCGGGGTTGATTTCGACGTATTTGCCGATCCGCCGGACCGCCTCGGTGTATTTCTTTACGGCCTCGCCCCGCTTCTCCCTGGCCTTCTCCCAGTCTCCTTGCTCCTCCATTTCCCGGGCAGCCTCTTCGAGAGCCGTCGCGTCGGCCTCGATACGAGCGGCGTCGTCCAGGAAGGTCCAGGAAGTCCGAGTGACCTGATGCGACCGCCACGCATAGGCGGCCACGGATAGGACGGCTATCGCAACCAACGTGCCCACGAGCAGACGCAAGTTGACCATCCGCTGGGTTTCTTGCCGACCCTCGACGTGGTCGTTTCCCTGCGGAGCATCGCGATTGACTTTCGATTGACTCATTCGTTTATTTGCTCTCTGTTGACCTCAGTGAATCACGGCTGGAACGGTCTCGGTTCGTATCCGGCGACATGCCGGGGCGACGCGGTTCATCTGGCCCGCGTGTAGGCGTAGGTCCCATAACGATAGGCATACCGTTGAGCTTGCACGCCGTTGAGCACGGTACCGATGGGCCGGCTACCGGCCGCCTCCAGTCGGTCGTGTGCCTTGCGGACTTGATCGATCCGGCTGCTATCCTGCATGACGCACATAAGCGATTCATCCGCCGCTTTGGCCATCACGAGGGATTCGCTGGCGGCAAGCACCGGCGGGGTATCGATAATCACGCACTGATAGGTCTCCTTGACCTCTTCGAGGAGCTCCCGCAAGGCACCGTTCCCCATCAGTTTATGGGGGCTGGATTTCAGGGTTCCCGCCGGCAGCAAGTGCATGTTCTTGCTCCAACTGGTAACGATTGCGTCCTTCAGATTGCACTTGTGGGCGAGCACGTCCGCCAAGCCGGGATCCTTGCGAATCTGGAAGAGGTTGTGGATATCGGGAGCACGCATATCGCCGTCGATCAGTAACGTCGGCATTCCGGAAGCTCGGGCCATGCTGACCGCCAACTGGGCGGCGACGCTCGTCTTGCCTTCTCGGCTGGTGGCGCTGGTAACGGCCAGTACCTTCATGTCTTTCAACGATTCGGACAGCGTCAGATAGGTTCTCAACCCGTCGATACTCTCCTCGAAGCACCCCAGGTTTTTCCCTGCCCGTTTGGAATGCGAACCGGCGGGACCTCGTCGGACCGGCAAACGAGGAGTCTCGCCGACGATGGTCACGGTAGAATTCAGTTCGAGCTGCTCCGCATCACTAACACGTCGGATAACTCGCTCCCAAAGAACGGCCAATCCAAAGGGGATGCAGAAACAGGCTAAACCCGCCAGGACGGCTTGCTTGATGGGATGCCCGGTGGGTGCATTTGGCGTCTCCGCTTTCCGGAACAGGGTCACTCGGGAAGGAGCCCGGCCCTTGTCGTCCAGCATCATTGAACGCTGGGCAATCTGATTCAGGATGCTGCCGATCCGGTCCAGTTCGGCACGCTTGAACTCCAAATCCAGCGTATCGTCGGTGTTCTCCCTCGCCTTACTGAGCTGCGTTTCGTAGCGTTCTTTCAGAAGACCGACCAGCATCTCGTGGCGTCTTAGTTCGGTCTGCGCCGTGGCCAGCACTTCGTCGCGATGGGCCGAACTCAGGTCCTCCATTTCCGATCGGATCGATTGTCGCAGGTTCTTTCGCAGAACGGCGATCAACTCTCGTTCCTTGGTTATGTCTCCCGACTTCTGCTTGTACAATCGGCTGTTCTTACCCCCGGCTGCCTTCTTCTCGATCTCGGCAAGCTGCGCCAGCTTCATCCGGACAAGGCTCTCGCGGCGTTGAACCTCCGGGTGGGCGGTTACGGCCGCCTCGACGGCCAGCCCGGAAACCTCAGCCTTCTCTTCGGTAGATAGCGTTTGCAGGAATTTGATCCGAGTTTCGAGAATCTCTTGCTCGATTTCCGCCGTGATTCGTTTGCTCTGGAGATCGGCAAGCAGCGAGCGGCCGATCACCGTATTGGCAGCCGCCACCGCCGTGTTCGGCTCGTTACCCGTCGTCTGCTTCGACAGCTTTCGCACGTCGTCTCGCAGTTGGTCGACTTCCTGCTTGCGGTGTACCTTTTCGGCGTCGAGCAAGCGGAGCATATTCTGGATACGCATGTTGTCATACTCGTCACGCACGGCGAAATAGCCGTCGGCAACCGCATTGACGATCGGCGCCACGCTATGCTTGTGTTTACTTCGCATGGAAATCGTGTAGAGATTCGACCGGCCGACCCCCTTGACCTTAAGGTGGCTTGTGAGCCACGCAATAGAGTCTGCGTTGTCGCGGAATTCCGGAAGACGGGCAACTTCCGGCTTGCCGACCACCGGCCCAAGTACCAACGGGTCGCGAATCAACTGAAGTTGCGTCTCGACATAGCGTTGCGAACGCTCCGGCGTCTGAATCACGATGAACGGCGAATTCTCGTCAATGTGAATCATCGCGGACGCTTCATACTCGGGCTTGAACGAAAAAAGAATCAATGCGACGGCGGCCGCTGACAGAATTATTCCGGCAGGTAACGCCGGCTTCCACCAGTGACGTATCGCCGACCACACCAACCCGGCCGATAAGGCTTGCGTCGGTGGAGGACTCATGGGTCGGGCCGAAGTTGGCCGAATCGAATGTGTCTTGACAACGGGTACGGACAGTGCGCCCGAAGTGGAATCGGAGTAATCACGCGACTTGGACATGAGTGTGTCTCTCAATCACAAGGTGTACTAAACTGCCACACAAACTGTTCCGAAAAAACGAATAAGACCGTTACTCCCGCCCGCGCCGCAAGACGGCGCCGACACCGACGGATTCCACCGACGGCACAAGTTTTCCCATATACCAGAGCACCAGCGCGAAGAGCGCCGCTGCGTAGGGGACCATGACCCAACCGGCGATGTCGTGGGAAAACTGCTTTGCGGCCTCGCCTGAGACCGTCTGAATGAGCATTCCCGTCACCACGATGCGTGTCGAATTGGCAATCAGAGCGATCGGGACAACGCTGATCAAGAGAAAGGCTTTTTCCCACCACGGTCGCCGGACCAGCACCACGTAGGCGAAGGCCAGCGCCGCAATACCGACGAAAATCCGCAAGCCGGAGCAGGCCTGTTCTACTTCCAACGTATGTTCGCCCAAGAGGATCGTATTGGCTCGAGCGATGGCCGGCTGCCCGAAACACTGCAATACCCAACTGCTGAGTTTTGCGGCGATCGGCTGCAATTGATCGCTGAGCATCCGCTCTGCACGGTAGGGTATGGGGATCATGAACCACAAGAAGGCCACCGAAGGTAGACTCCACCAGAGCACGCGAAGGCCCCCCAATAGCCAAGCCACACCGGCCGCCCAAAACAGGATCGACCATCCTTCGACGGCGTCGATACCCAATCGAGCGCCCACGATCCGCGTGGCAATGCTCAGCGCCAATAGCGTCAGACCGCCCCACGCCGGCCCGTTGGCCCCCTTGGGAAAACGGTCACGCCGAGCCCAAAGAAAGTACAACGCCAGGGGAACCACAAAGTAGCCGTGCGAATAGTCCGGCTCCCGATCCCACACCTTGACCAGTTCGAGCAACGTCGGCCCATAGGACCAGACGAACGCCGCCAGCAATCCGGCCGCTCCGGCCAACCAGATCGCCAGGCTACCGGGTCGACGTGACGAGCAATCACCGCCGTCGGACGACGAGGAATCACCGCCGTCGGACCCCGGGTGATCCGAGCCGCGCGGTTTCTTCGACTCGTGTTCGAAGGCCAGCGCGCTTTCGGCGAATGTCCGGTTCTCGGAGGACGTTTGGCCGGGACGCTCGGCGAGCATTTTGTCGGCAGGGAGTACCTGTCTCATAGGTCAAGAATCGTGTAAAGGAGGATGGGGCTCCCTTCCCAATCGCTGGGGAAGGCCGAGCACGTGGGGTGTGAAAGCAAATCCGCCCAAGGGGATCGGCCTCAGCCGGCGCGCACTCCGTCCTTATGGGCTGCGCGCCCAGATCGATCTCCAGAGCAATCCCCGCTCGCAGAAACGTCCCTGTCACCGCTAACCGAATTGGGCATCCTTACGCACCGCCGTCGATCCTTGGAAAGAATCCACTCGGAACTTGAGAAAGCAGCGGCTCCGCACTCGCGGAGCGACCACCGACTTCCCCCGCAACGTCCGAGATTAGGCAAGTCGACATCCAGGTCGGCTGTGAATCGGTCGATGTGGACCATCAACCATTCAGAAGTTCTAGTTAAACAACCCCAGCCGATGGTGTCAATCATCAAATCAGCAAAAACAGAAATTCTTAGTGAATCGGCCCCATCGGGGGAGGCACCCCACATGACTGCAACTCTCAGGCCACAAAATGCCCTCTCCGTACAACCTGTCGGAAGAGAAGAGGGAGGTAGAAATGGTTCAACCGGTAGATTCGCGCACCAGGAATACCCTGGTTTATCTGCGGATTATACGGTGGCCACGTGTTGTTTCATTACTCTAACCACAGTGTCACACGCATGTTACAGTAACTCCACCAGTCTGTCTCCACCGCTAGTTGCGGAAATCCCGCTTCGAGCATTTCTGGGGTAAACTCTTGAAGATTCACTGACGGCAAACTAGAATTAACCCGTTGTCTGGGGTATGCAGGCCAATTCTATTGCATTTTCGCCAAACGCCGCGTCAAGTAGTAAACTACCGATAGCCACACTACTTGCCGTGATGTTGTCCTACGTAATCATTTGCCGGATCCCGCGGTGAAAGAACACACCAAAAAGACCGATTCTCCAGCCGGCTCGGGCCCAAAGTCCGGCGTGTCGGGAGAGACGCCCAAGGCGGCTTGTTCCAGGGATAATCGGGCGGGAATCTGCGAGGACCACGAGCTGGCCCGCCGCTGTTTGGACGGCGAAGTGACCGCCTGGGAAGAAATCTACGCCCAATGTCACGATTCCTTGCTGGTCTCGATCGAGATCATGCTTGGCCCTGGCGGCGTGGATCGCAACCTGATCGACGAGTTGGCCGCCCGCGTCTGGTATGGCCTAGTAGCCGACGATGGTAAACTGCTGGCAAAATTCGACCCGAAACGCGGAGCCCGGCTGATTACTTTCATGCGAGCCGTTGCCCGAGACGTCATTAGCCGCCATTTTCGCAGTGAAAAGGCCCTTCGCGATCGCGAGTTGGCCGCCGTGCAGGAAAAGCCGAAGCACCAGGCTCCCGAGCATACTCACCCATTCACCCAAATGGGGGAGTTTCTCGACACGCTAACCCAACGAGAGAGGGCCTACTGCACCGAACATTTGCTGGCTGCTCCTGCCGCTGACGGGGGAGAATCCCAATATACTTTCACCAGCGCCAGCGCCAGAATGCTCAGTTTTCGTATTCGCAAGAAACTCACTAAGTTCCTTGGTAGCAACACCTAACGTAGAGGCACCCACGTGATAGATTGCCGTCCGAGCGAGGAATTGTCGGTGCCCGGCGAGAAAACTCATACCTCAGGCGCCTATAGAAGGCAGACGAGGACGTTTTCTCCCCCGCAACGGATAAAATCCTCCCCGCTACTTTTCGCCGGTGTCGTGTCCGGCAGACGTTTATCGACCTCACTTGGAGGCGGGCTCGTGAAAGCCCTTGGCGCCGCTCTTGTCGCCTGGACGCTCCTTCTGGCCAGCGCCGGGTTGTCGCAAGGATCGATCGTTTTGTCGGGTATCGCCGCGGAGTTCGACGAGCTTCAGGGCGTTGACGATGGGGTTGCGCCCGGGTCGGATGAGAATCCGGCGATCGTTGACCTCTGGGACATGTCCTTCGGCGAGGAAGAACTCGTGACCGGCGGCGACCTGGAGGGCTTTGGCCCCAATAAGCCGGATGAACGCCTACTGCCCCAGGATGTCGACGGCCTAGAGAATGCCGGCGTCACTTTGCTTCTGGGGCTCGATGGCCAGCGTCGCAAGTCGCACCGGATGCCCGAGCCGGCCAGCCTGATGATCTGGACCGTGCTAGCGGCCGCCGGTTTCGGCCTCCGCTTCTGGCAGCGTCGCGGCAGCACGGAACCCACCCCGTGGTCCGACAAGAACCGCACCGCAATCCACCAGATCATCCAGCGTGGGCCTTCGCGGTAGGCGACGCCGCAAAACCTTCTACGGAACGCTCTAAATAGGCCACCCACTTGGGCGGTCTATTTCCTTTTCTTGTCGCTGGCCGTTCCCAATCACAAGAATTTCCTCGATGAAAACAGGGTAATAACAGCTATCTTGCCCGATCTACGTAAACTACGTAGAATATCTATTTTACCCGAAATGAAATGGCTGGCTGGCGCCTACAGGTCTATGAAGTCGGGGCAATCTGCCCGTGGACGAGAATAGACCCACTAGACAAAGGGGATGCAACGATGAGAGGTAGATTTGTAGTTTTTGCGGCACTGGCCGCCATGTTCGTGTTGGGAGCCGTTTCCGCTGATGCGGCCCTCGTGTTGTCACTCGATGACACTGCCATGGGCCAGGCTGGAGTCGCCGAGGTGATCATTGTGGATGGAAGTCTCGCAGGAACCTCCACGCCCTTTGGGCTTTCGACCCACGATGATGCCGACGGAAATGTGGATGGGTCTATTCTTTTCTCGACCGGAACCTCCCCAATGGTGGCTGGCTCCAGTTGGAAGATTACTGCCGCCGCCGGATTGAGCAAGCCAAACCTTGGAGAGCTTGTTTTCGGCGTGGTGGACATGGTGTTGCTCGCCACGTCCACGTCAAGCGGGACATTGATGCTTCACACCACCGACACGGACTTCAATCCTGACGGGGTCAGTTTTGGGGGTGGTTTGGTGGCAAATATTGGCGGAACGACAAACGGCACCGTCTCTTTTGATGCCTGGTTTGACGCCGGTAATGCAGAGTTCGGTGGTTCTCCCTTAGCCGGCACTGGTTCTGTTTCCGGCCCAGTTGCGTTCGCCGAGACTTTCAGCATTCCAGTGGGGCAAGTAAGCGGCCCTTACTCGCTGACTGAAAGAGTTGTTGTTACGCACACCGGCGCGGCCGGCACTTCATTCAACGCGGAACTCAAGATGGTCCCCGAGCCGGCCACGATCGTTATCTGGTCGACGCTGGGATTGTTCGGAATCGCTCTCGCTTGGCGTCGTCGGAAGGCCTCCTAGGGATTTGGTTCCCCACGGGCAACAACCCGAGGGCCGCCGGAAACTCGGCGGCTCTCGTCTGCCCGGCGGTGAAGCCGGCCTCGGAACACTCCCGGCTATTGCCCCCCTTCTAATGGTGTGGAATCATGGAGGTTACCCCCTCCAGCAGAAGGGTGCTTCTCCGTATTTCTTGCCAATTCGCTACATTCCCCCCATTTCAACGTGAAGAATCGGCCGGTGGGCGCCTATACGCTTGTGAAACCGGGCAGCAAGCCCGCGTGCAAGCAACGAACTCACCGAGTCATACTTCGAAATGGGAGAAGCAGCTATGAGTAGACGACTTACGATTCTTCTGGCCTTGGTCGGCATTTTGGCATTGAGCGCGAGTTCTGCCAGTGCGGCACTGGTGTTGACATTGGACGATTTGAGCACAGTCGGCATTGACGTAATCGTGGTCGACGGTTCCCCCGTCGGTACGGCAACTGCCTTGGGCCCTTCGACCGTGGCGGACGGGTCCGCTACTGCGGGCGTCGTATTTTTCAGTGGCGGAGTGGGCGTCTTCAGTGTCAATATAACCAGCGGTCTCAGCAAGCCCGCAATTGGAGCGGGCTCGCTCGGCAAGATCGACCTGAACTCTGTTGATGTATCGGGTAGTGGTGGCACATTGGAACTGATGTTGACCGACACGGGTTTTCTCACCGGTCCTGTGATCAATGTGGGAATTCTTGGCCTAATTGGTGGTACCACCAACGGGACTGTGGATTACCAGGCATGGCTCGACCCCGCCAACGCAGAGTTCGGAATGGGTCCGGGTACGATCACAACCGGACTACAGTCGTTCACAACGGGGGCTTTCAGTGGCACATTCCCATCCAACGGAGCATTGGTGACCCCGCCTGTGTCGCTCACGCAGTGGGTGTCGCTTACGCACGGTGCATCCGGTGTCTCCTCTTTCAATGCAGAACTCACCATTATCCCCGAGCCGGCCACGATCGTTATCTGGTCGCTGCTGGGATCGCTTGGAATCGTTGTTGCTTGGCGTCGTCGTCGTAAGGCTGCCTAGGGACTCGGTTCTCCACGGATACAGTTCAAGAGCCGTCGAGCTTATCGGCGGCTCTTTTTCTATGCGCAGCTCGCGACGGCCCGGGCGAGACTCTCCAGGGAACCTGCATGTCCCCTAGACCCGCCTTTCGGTATATCTTAACGGCCGATTCCGTCATGTCTGCCTAACCGGCAACTTGGGACTCAAGGCCGGACGAAGGCTGCGCCGATGCACGCCCTATAGTCGTCCGGGCAGGCGCGATCGATCTAACCGTTGACGCTGCCATAATGGGTAATATATAATGCCCAGG
>SDBT01012044.1_pt1 | contig 13891 bp, 16 predicted proteins | sample 2277101 | NCBI WGS metagenome assembly SDBT01 (sample SAMN10404973, study PRJNA504765) | marine sediment metagenome | isolation source: marine sediment core GS10_PC15, 103 cmbsf | place: Arctic Ocean: Southern Knipovich Ridge | collected 2010 | reverse complement strand
TACTAAATCTGTTAAAAAATTTACCCAATTTTTGAATTTTATTTCATTTAAATATAATATGGATTTTGATAAAATCATGGAGGATTTTGAGGAATATTCGAAAAGTGAAAAAGATACTTTGACTTATTCAACCATTCATGATGACTGGAAGAATTTTTTGGATGCAAAAGAAGAAGATTTGGAAAAGAAATTTAATGTAGATGTTGATTTTCAAACTAATACAAGTGGTGTCAAAATCCGCGGATGTTTCCCTACACAACAAGAAGCAGAACTTAGAGCTAAATTATTGAGAGAAGCCGATCCAAATCACGATATTGGTATATGCCCGGTTGGGGTTTGGGTCCCAGTAAATCCAGAAGCTTACCGGACAGGTCGCGTTGAATATTTAGAAGAAGAGTTAAATCAACTGATGCAAGAAAAGAAAAACAACGAGGAAAAAGCAAACCAACAATTCTCTAAACGTGTAAGAGAAGCTAAAACCAATGCAATCCAAGAAAATGTTAAGTTGGCAAAACAATCTGGTAATAAATTAACACAAAATATTTATTCCGAAGGGAATTTAATAGGTGTGGGAATAAATACTCTGGAAACTGCTTTACCTGAAAATGCATCAAGTGCGGATATTAGAAAGGAATTATTCGAAGGTGAAGATATCAGAACGCGTGCCACTGAAAAAGCCAAAAAACTTGCGGAAAAAAATACTGAAAATATGAAAGTTGAAATTAGTGAAAAAAAATAAGTGTGATTATTTAGAAAAGATAAAATTATTGAATATTTTATCTTTTTTTCTGGTGTTATTATATAATGTTAAAAGTAGAATCAGCGCCGCAAATGGAAAGACAAACAACGAAACCACAACACGCGCACTCGTCACACGTCAGATCCTCCAAACAGCCGCCCATGGCATTAAAAATGTACAAAAAGTTTCTGGCCGGAAGAAAGCGGATCCCTGTACAGAAGCACCTCGCGTTGATCAACACTATTTTGGACGAATCGAAGAGTGCCTTATCCAGATCGACTAACTACGAAAAAGACTTCGTTGAAAAAAAACAAGATCTATATGCTAGAATATTGGAATCGGCAGCACAGGATGGTATGAAACAACAAGAAGCACAACGACATATGGCGAACTTTTTTAATGCCATTAAGGGTGAAAAGTTTGAAGGAAAGTTTGCTGAAGCAAAAGCAGGAGGAGGAAAAAAGCAAAGAGGTGGGGCATCCGCATTCGTAGTACGAAGTTTAACTTGTCTAACAATTCTTGGAGGTGTTTTCGGAACAGGATATACTTTTCTTCTTCTTCTGTACTTCTTTGGTTTTGATGTAATAGCAGGCCAAGTTGCGGCACGAAGTGGGGCGCGTGTCGAAGGATGTGGTGAGCCAATAACAGGGTTGACAAGACATTTTACCAGAAGAGGATTTGAAACATGGTTAGATGGTCCACCGCCTGAGGGGCAACAAGGAATAGGCGGTCAGGATTGTAGTACTGAATGGGCAAGCCTTGAAGGCTCCGGAGATCGCGCATTAGAACGGCTTCTGGGATATGTTTCCTATTTCAGACTGGTAGCTGGGGGAATGGGCTTGTACGGATATGATGCCATCTATGGAATGATCAATGGGATACTTGACAGGTGGGGAATGTTCCCAGGCAACAACCCGCATAATCTAGGTGGTGGGAACAAACCTACCCGAAGAAGACGTCGCAAAAAGAGAGGAGGAAGAAAGAAAACCAAAAGAAAAGCCAGAAAATCAAGAAAACGTCGTAGTACAAAACGCAACCATAAACGCAAGAAAAGAAAATCTAGAAAACATTAAATAAATATAATTTATTAAATAATTTAAATTATATTTTACCATCTATTTTTTTTAACATTAATACGAGGACCTTTTCTGGATGCTTTGGGATCATATGATTCTTCTTCATCGTCTGAACCAATATCTTTTGACAAATCCCAAAATTCTTTAGAACCTAATTTAAAATCACCATGAGCTTCAGCTTTATACCAAAAAATTTGATCTTCCAATTTATTTGATTTTGCATTATTGGAAACAACCAGGCATTCATAATTTTCAGTACATTGGTCCATAACTTGGCAAAATGATTCAAACGTTGGAAACATACCTGCAAAATTTTCATAAATACGCTTTCTATTAGTTAAATAAGGCTCTCTTAATATAAAGGTATAATCAATATTTGTTCTAAGATTTGGTGGGACACCAAGTGGATATTGCATTGTAATAATAAGCATAATTTTCCAATGTCTACCATTCATAAATAATAAACGCATTAATTTCTCTCTTGCCCAACTATTATCATAAAGACAATCATCCAATATAACAAAAGTTCTTGCATCAATGCTTGAATTCCCATATGCCTCTGTTTCCTTTTTAATTTCTTTGATAACGATTTTTTGTCTTTTTAAAATTTTTTCGATAATAACAGTATTATACTCGTCGTGAATGAATAACTTAGGTACAAGTCTACCATAAAACCCATTCCCCGCTTCTGTTCCAGAAATAACTGTTCCGATGGGAATATCTTGATGATAAAATAGTAAATCTCTAACTAAAAAACTCTTACCTGTATCTCTCCTTCCAATCAAAACGATTACTGGACCAGAAGCCTTTTTTGAATCAAAAATAATATTTTTCATATCAAATTTTTTTAATTCCAGATTCATAATGAAAATAAACAATATTAAAATTAAAACTAATCTACGCACATTTAACTAAAGTAATTAACGAATTATAAGTTTAAATAAATAGAAATAAATATAATTAAATCGTAATGTTGGGTATGAATTATATAAAACAAGATAATAGCATTTTATTTGAAACTTTAGAAAACAATGATATAATTAATGTTCAAAACTATATTCCTATATATCAAAATTTCTTTTCTTTGTCGTCGCACAATTACAACAAAATAAATCTGAATCATAAGTTTCATTTAGAATCAATAGAAAAATCAACTGAAAAAAATAAATATGATTGCAAAATTAATGATGGTGAAAATATATATATTAAAAAAAGTTTTTTTAAATTTTCACCTTTATTGGATCCTATAAAATTTATGGTAGGAAAATACCAAAAATTAGAACCAGATATACTAAGTGCTTTACCGCAATTAGATAATAATGTTTGTCATAAAAAAGTTCTACATATTAATAATACTGCTTATGTCGATTCATTTTTCTCATATTTATCAAGTAAAGTATTGCATAAACATAATTTTTATAATGCTATAGATTTTTACGGATCTTTTTTATGTATAAAAAAGATTTTTTCTGTAAATATATTTGATGATTTAGATTATTTAACAGATAGTAATTTTTTTATCGAAGAATGCAATAAACTATTTAAAATAGAAAATGTTGAAAATTTCATGTATAATAATTCAACTAGAAGTAATATAAAAAAACTTCAAATAAATAAAAATGAAAAAATAATTCTTAATTTAGATGAGATTAAGATGGAAGAATTTGATGGATTATTTAAAGAAATTTGCGTTTCACCAAGTAAGAATAATTCATCGGCTGATATTGTTTTTGAATATAACACAAAGGCTACGGCTGAAACTAGATCTTTAAAATCAGATTCGTCAGAATGTTCGTCTAACTCTTCCCATACATCTCATGAAAATTCTGATTTTGAAAGTGATGAAAGTGATGCGGAGGAGGATGAGGGGGACGAGGAGGATGAGGAGGATGAGGATGAGGATGAGGATGAGGATGAGGAAGAAGAATTGGTAGAAGCGAAATTATTTAATTTTCCAATTCAAATAATAGCGTTAGAATCATTAGATGGCACACTTGATTCGTGTTTAGAAAACGAAAAGGGTTTATCAAATGACCAATGGAAATCATGTTTATTTCAGATAATTGTTTCTTTAATTATATACCAAGATATGTTTGACTTCACCCATAATGATTTGCATACAAATAATATTATGTATATGAAAACCGAAAAGCAATATTTATATTATAAATATGATAATATACACTATAAAATACCAACATATGGGAAAATTTGGAAAATTATAGATTTTGGACGCGCTATATATAAATTCAAAGGAAAACGCATATGTAGTGATAGTTTTCATAAAAATGGAGACGCTGCGACACAATACAACTGCGAGCCGTTTTTAAATAACAAAAAACCTCGTCTAGAACCAAATAAAAGTTTTGATTTATGCAGGTTAGGATGTTCTTTATTTGATTATTTTATAGACGATTCAACAGAAAATAAATCCAAATATGATGAGATTACAAAATTAATTGACCAATGGTGCAAAGATGATAAAGGTAGAAATATTTTGTATAAAACCAATGGAGATGAGAGATATCCTGAATTTAAATTGTATAAGATGATTGCTAGATCAGTGCATAACTTAACACCGCATTCACAAATTAAAAATTCTTTATTTAAGAAGTTTATAACTTCTAAAAAAAAGATAAATAAGAAAAAAAATATACTAAATGTTGATTTATTACCTAGTTACATAAACTAAAATGTAGGATTGTCTGTGAAAACTGAAACTTGTTTCGACATATTTTTTAATGGTTCCATTTGACCCATTACAAAATTTCCTATCAACACGCTAAAATAAACGATGATACTATCTCTCAACATAAATTTTAAAGGTTTTGTTTCTTTTAAAATTAATCGCATTTCTAAAAATTTAAATATGATATAAACAATTGATATAACTAAAGCTGAAATAAATATAGAATTACTCATTTATATTTATTTCAAAAAAGTTATTTGCATTTAACCGCATTAAATCAATGTTTCAATCTTTAATGTATCTGTATTTAGTTTAATTTCCGGTGTTAAAGATTTTGAGGACAAAGAAGGTAAACTTTGTATGTCTAAAACATCTAACTTCAATGGTTGTGTATTTCCAAAGATAGTGATTTTATCACCATCATCGTCTTCATCTTCTTGTTCCTCTATCTTTCGTTGAATATTTCTTTCCGTACTAATTTCTTCCAATCTTTTAATTGTTTTTGGTGCAATAATTGTTGTTACTGGCGTAGAACTAGTTGCTCTAGGAGAGGATGATGTATTGTATTCTTTTATTTGATCATTATCTGAAAACATTAATCTATTTTTTTTAGGTAATGGCGATGTAATTATGTTGGGTAAGGGGGGCGGAACGACGTTTTTAGTTAACATTAATGGCGGCGGCATAACTTTTTTAATATTAGTGCTTTCAACTTTTACTATATCTGTAACATTATTACTTGAAACAAATGGCATTGTTAAACCTTCTTTTACAATTTTAGGTTCTTCAATTATAATTGGGATTTCAACAGGTGTTTCCACAGGTGTTTCTATAGGTTTTTCTTCCAATGTTGTCTCATTAATGATTTCTTCTTCTTCCGTTTCATCTATGTATGCTCTTAAAATTTTATCAACAGGTATATTCTCACGTATTACGTTTAAAATACATTCTTTACAAATCAATTCGCATTCTCTATTATTTTTCTGAATTTGCAAAGCGGGTATTGTTGTCTCAAATAAATAAATATTGGAGTATAGTTTTCTAGCAAATATGATATACGTATTATGAATAAAATCATTTATTTTTGGTATGTCAATTTCAACTTTTTTTTGTTTATTTGAAACTCTAATGCTAGTAAGAATTTTCAATTGTGAAATATGAACACATGCGATTAAATCTTCTAAATATGTGCACTTACTCTTATCGATTATTCTTTTCGTTTCAGAATCAATGATATTTTGATTCCATTTTGGTACTCTTGTCAAAAAGTTTTGAAATGTCATTAAATATTTTTCTCTTTCCTCATTAACAATACAGAGTTCCAATGCTTCTTTAAAGATTGATTTAATTCCTTCTATCACCAATGGTGTAATAATATTTACCAAACGAGCTGAATATTCATTTTTTGCTTCAGATATTGCTGAAATATTATAATCATCCATTTACAAATTGTAAATATTTTCTAAAGATAATTTTTTCCGCATAATGGCAAAATTAATTATGAAAAACAAAATTTGTTTTTCATTTCTAAATTCTCTCCTAATTTTATCAAAATATATCATTAAAATTGGTTTTATATCTTTTTCAATTAATGTTCCTTCTTCTAATAATTCTAATACATCAAATGAATTATACCCACGTTCATATAAATTACGACAAAATATAATACTTTTTTTTAATGTACTAAAATTTCCTTTATTTTCAATATTTTTTTTTAACCATTTTTTCCTTTTCATATAAAATTCTTGCTCGGGATCAATTATTTTTCTAATTTTAAAAGAATGTAGACTTTGCATCTCATTATTAATATTGCATATAGGTATATAAATATTGCAAAAACGTGATAATATTGGTTTTAATAATTTACTTTGCTCTTCTACTATAATAAAAAACCTGGTCGTATGTGAAAATTGTTCAATACATCTACGTAATGCCGATTGTGCATCAATCGTTAACTTATCTGCATTAAAAAGAACAATACTTTTAAAAATGGCCCCACCTTTGTCATTAATATTTGTTTTTGCAAAAAATTTTAATTCATTTCGAATAAACCGAATGCCTTTTCCGTGAGCACAATTAACATATTTTACAAAATTTTTAATTTCAGTGTCTTTATAAATCTTATTAATCAAGAAATTTAATATGTGGCGTTTTCCCGAACCGGATGGTCCGTGAAATATTATATGTGGTATAGTTTTATTTTTAACGAAATTATTTAATTTTTGTTTAATCGTTTCATGTATAATGAGTTCTGTCATTGGTAATTTATAAATAATTGTGTTTAATTATAAATTTGATAATATATTTAAGCCACACTTGAGAGAGAGTGTGTATATGGATTATTATTAAATGCACTTAGTAAATTACCATCCGTTCTTTTCATTTCTACCATTGAATCGCGATTATTTCTATATCCAATACTTCCAATATTGGACGCATTAGAACTTTGTTTTGGCATATTTGCCATGCCTTGAACAGATTGCACGCTCCCAATTTTAGAACTTTTAATATTCATATTGCTATTAAACATATTCATATTTCCGCCATTCGCTCGTGATTTTGAAACGATTTCTCTGTTGGGGTTTAAGTGTGCGTTTCTAGCGGCTGCTTGAGACATACCTTTTTGAGACCAAGGAGTAGCGCCTGCGCCTCCAACAACTGGGCAATTTGTAGTTTGTCTTTGATTTTGGATAGGTTGATATTCCGCTGTAGCATATCCACCACCATGATCATAGCTGGCTTGTGGTTGATATTTGTTGACAGACGTTTGTTCTTTAATAGTTGTCTTTGTTCTGTCGGCTGGATTCCATACACGAGGTTGTTCAACGCCATATGCACCTTGTACATTGCCCGTTGGTCTTAAATTACCGACAACATTCTCTTTTCTAGAGGGTCTCAATACATCCATGATGGGGGCGATGGCTGCCTTTACCCATCCGCCAACGATTCCAACTTGTTCTCTATGTTCTGTTGTTGATCTAGCATTGGGGCGCGATTTATGTCCCCCTTTTCCATAATCATTTTCCAAATTGGTCCATCCGTTCGCATAATTTAGATTATGCGCGGCACCTGGATATTTAACAGGGCCTTCTAAATGAATGCGTTTTGGTTCTTCGTAAGTAGATTCTACACGCTGTCCCTCCGATCCGTTAATATCGCCACCACCGGTTCCAAAATATTCACGTGTGGTAAATGCTCTATTAACTGGTTGCATTGGTTGCTCAGATCGCGCCGTTTGTGCTTTTTCTTGCCCACCTGTTGTAAACCACCTATCTGGAGTATTGACATAAAATGTATCTGGGCGCTGCTTTTCAACTCTGCCTTCAATCCCTCTACTTTTAATAAATGAATTGGCTGGACCTTCATGATTGGCCAATCCGAATGTAACCTTGGGATTTGTTACATTTCTTAATTGGTCAACATTCTTAGGCAACCATTCTTTACGGGCCATCATACCTGCATTAAATCCATTAGTTCCTTCAGCTGAATAACCTTGGTTTAATCCTGGTCCAACTCTTACTTCTTCCCATGGTTTGTTATTGGAAATTTTTTTAGAAGGATTTACACGCGATTGGTAAAAATCACTCATGTTTGGTGCTCCGTGTGCCCAATTCATATTGGCAGTTGGTTTAAATAATGGAGCTTGTGCTTTTTTTTTAATAAATTGTTTACCAGTTCCGATTTTACTATCTAATATTGCTTGTCCCGCTCCTCTTCCATAATCGAATGTTTGGCCAGATATTTTGGCTCCAAAAAAAGGAACCATGTTATTAAATTTAATATCTTTTTTTTGAACATTGTCTCCGGTTAATGATTGGAATTGTAAATTATTACTTGGATTCCCTCCATTTTCTACTTCTTTTTCATAAACGTCTTGTTGATAATATCTATCTGTTGCAGCATTGGGAGAAGGGTAATATGCCGTATTTTCACCTAATTCTTTATATTTTTGAACAGGGTAATTTTGAACAGGGTTAACAGGCACACCTCTGGGGACCCTGCCCTCCGGCAAAGGTTTGTTGTTTAAATTTTCGTAATTTTCTTCTTTTTTTTTTTGGTTTGCCATGATGTACATTGATCCTAAAGCGAGTATTGGAATTGCAATTTCAGCCATTATATATAAGGCAACATATTTTCTTATACATTAAAAAAAATATATTACATTTATTGTGGATTTAAACAAGGTATTTCAGGAACATAATTATCTCTCTCTAAAAGTCTGGAATTTAAGTTATTATGAAAGGGCATGCAAACATTTTCCTGTGGATTTAAAAATAAAGGGTACTGATTATTTTGTTCTAAATCTTTATACATCCATGCTGGATGGGTTGTTCGAGATTGCTGTGTTATAGTTTTTTTACATTGAGGATAATAAATTTTTTCAGATTTAACAGCTCCTTTATAAGGATATTTCGAATTAGTGCAGTCTTTTGATAGACGTCTAGTAATACCAATTAAATCACTATTAATATCGATAACGGCCCCGCCATCAACATGTCTTAAATTTGCTCCCCAACCTTGAAGTCTTATTTGAGGATCTTCAATGAAACTGGTATTGGATCCTGGTCCAGGTGTATTTAACATGTATCTTCCTATACCAGTCATTTCTTGCAATTTTTTTTCTACTCTACAATTATCATAATCAAAACGGGTAAATGACATTAATATATGTCATTATTATATTTTTAAAATATTTAATAAATATAAATTTATAAAATATTTAACAAAAAGGACCTTTTGCACGTTGGCCTTTTTCGATAACTAAAGGTTCTGGTAATATTAAATCTGGTCGTGTGAAAAAAGTAGCGGTACCCATACAATTGATTTTTGCTTCGACTGGTGCACGTTTTTTTACAAGGTTAGTAGACCCTATTCCAAATAGAGCACTTTCAATATCAGAAGCATTTTTTGACAGAATTCCATTATTATACCCATTTGTCATCATTGGCATGTTAATACCAACACTTGGGAATGCCGTATTTTTAGAGATGCATTTATATTTCCACATTTCATGTCTATATGTTTTTTGTTTTGCCTTTTGTTCTTGGCAATACAAACCGGTTGAATTATTTAATCTTGTTGATGCCATTTTATATATATCTAGAAGAGAGAATATTTATTTAAATTGTTTTTGAAGATGTAACAATAAAGAGTTATTATTACTTTCAATTCTTTCCTTTTTTTGATCAATCTCTCCTAAAAATTTATGAGTTTCAAATAAATTGTCCCATGAAAATAAAATCTGGAAAGCCATAATATCTGTTAAAGCAAATGGAAATTCATTATTAATCTTTAAAATTTCGATGCAATCCAGAAAATAAATTTGATATTTATTAAATAAAATATCCATTTTATTTTTGACAATATTATACTCAAACATTGGTAAGTTGAGAACTTCTAAAAATTCCTTTTGATATTGTTCTTCTGGTTCATTTTTATTATGATATTTTAATTTTAATAAAAAATTATAATCAGACATATAATTATAATTTTATCATTTTCCTTTAATTGCTTATTGCCGTTGTAAATAATCTTGGTCTCTTGTAAGATCACGACTTGGAAGGCCTCCACGTATCCAACCTTCGTGAGCAACACCTTCGACTAAATTAGCAGGGTTTTGGATAGTGGCTTCGATGGAAGGAATGAGAGGTGTTTGTGTATGATTGCTGAAGGATTTCTCTGTGATTGTTTTGCAACTTTTTAAATCTTGAATCATGGCTCCTTGTTGAATTCGAGATTCGATAACAGGACGTGGTGGTCCTCTTCCTAAATAAGGAACTGTCGCGAATGGTCTTTGGTATAAACTAATTCTGCATTTCGGATGTGTTTGGACAGAACCAATTTTTAAATTAGAGTCGCTGCCTATATTACAACCACCTGCTCCTGAATTTGAGTTTCCGGGTCCACCGCTATAAAATATTCCGGGTTGTTTTGTAGCAAAATCAATTGGTTTTTTCATACCACATTGAGAAAGGAAATAATTTGTGGTATTATATGAACCAATATTACTATTTTGTGTATCGCGAGCTGTTACACCACAATTATCATCGCCAATCCTAGATAAATTGTTGAAAATATAATTATATGTTGTTGTCATTTATATAATTATACAAAATATTATTATTTTCTATTTATGATTAATAATTTATCCAGCGTGAGTTATCTTTCACACATTGTAATCCATCGCCTTCTTTACATGATGGCATATCACCATAACAAAATTCGGCAAATGCTTCTTGGTCATTTGGTATTTTTGTATTAGGCATTGAATGAAATTGTCTCATTGAATTTTCAAAATCGAGTTTATCTCCTAAATCTCGAAATAACTTAGGATTAATGCCTACATTTCCAGCTTTTTCATTAATTTCCTTTTCAACTTGTGGATTAAAAGAAGGCGCTGCCGGTTTCCTTTTAGGATTATATTTAATTTCTGGTAATGTGACATTCATGAGTGGATTTTGTTTTGTAGGAGCTGTAAAATTATCTTTTTTCATTTTATAAAAGGAGGGATTTGTAAATCCCTCCTTAGAGATAGTTTCACTTAGATGTTTTTTTTTGTCTTTTTTAGTTTGGACATTATACATTATTACAATGATAACTAAAGTGATTAATGCACTAACGGGAATTCGAATAGATCGTGTTATTAAAAATCCTAAAAATCCTAATAAAATCACAATCCTTGTAATTGAGTTTAATTTTCTCTCTAAACTATTTGAACCCGATGGCCATATTTCTGTTATTTGATCTTTATTTAATAAAACAGAAGGGTCGTTTAACCAGAATGATGTCATTATATATATACTTTAAATTATTTTTTATTTTTTTGTTTACGCTTTCGCCTTTTCTTTTTCTTATTTTGTTTTGTTCCAATAATTGTTTCTAATTGAGTATTGGTATTTTTTGCTTCCATTAATTGTTTCTCCAATTCGGCTATTTGAGAATCTTTATTATTCGCAGCTTGACGTTTTTTTAATTTCTCTCTCATTCGTTCTTTCATTTTCGATGTTTTAATATTTTGATTAAGTTGGCCACGCATAGCATTCATATTAACTTTTGAATTTCCTCCTCCCATTGCACCAAGACCCATTTTTTCAAATAATCCCTGCATATTGTCCATGCCTGGCATTTTTTTCATATTTTTCATCATCTCAGCAGCTTCTTCCATTAATTCACTTTCTTTAATTTCGCCGGATTTAATTTTTGAATCTAAACTATCCCCTAGTTTTTTAACCATTTTCATTAAACGTCCTGGATCCTTGAATAATTTTGTAAAAACATCACCAACTGATGAAACACCAGATAAGTCTTGGAATTCTCCCATGGTTTCTTCGGTGATTTCACTTGCCAAACGACCTAGTTTTCCTTTCATTAAACCATTTATATGTTCATGCAAATCGTCCGGATCGGGCAAATCTTGAGAGTTCCCCGAATTATCCATATTAAAAATATTACTAGCACCACTTAAATCAAACATATCAGACATGCCCGAAATGGTTTCTGCCAATTTTTCTTTTAATTCACTTTCACCAATCGCTTCAAACAATTTTGAAGTTTCACCGAATCCATTCAGATTATCAGCGTTATTAATGAGAGAAAAACAAATTAATTGCAAATATTTCCATATTGTATTTTTTGTTTTATCACTGATATCTAGATCCCACAATTCTTTGAAATCGATATTTGGTAAAAAACATGTATCTATATTATCATCTGCAAACATAGAGTCATTTTGGTATAAAAAATCGAAGAAACGCGAAGGGTATACCTATTTCGAATATTCATAAAATTCTGTTATATTTTCACTTTCTAATTTACCTTCTAAAATTTCATTGATTCCTTGATGCATTTTATTTTGATATTCTGGAAATGTACCATTGATATCTGTAGCAAAATCTTTGATTGCCGAAATAAATTTTTGCAAAGACACTTTTTCAGTATTTGATTCAGACATTATATGTATAAATCAAATCAATTATTTAAATAAAAATTATGGTTTATTGATAAAATATAAATTACACAATTTTGTTAAATTTTGCACATATTTCATTGCCTTGATTTTGTTTTCTTTTGTCATATTGCTAATTTTTTTTTGCATCTTTTTAATAGAACTCGTTAATTTATTATCACCATTCCCTACATCTTCATCATAGTTCTTTTCAATGAAAAAATTATAATCGCCCTTTTTAATTTCCTCTTGATACACATCATTTATTTTTACTTTCCAAACTTCTAAAACAGATCTGGGCTTCATTTTAATTAATCCCTCCATAAAAACGTTACTTGTTTTTAATTCAGTATCGTGTGGAAATACTAAAATCATGTCTTGGAGAAATTCTTTAAAATGATTATTAAATGCTTTTAATATGCTCATTGATATAATTTAATATAATCTTAGTTTTTTAAATATTTTTTAACGTTTTTGTCTTAAATCTGTCTCTCTTTTTTGTTGCAATTGCCCCATATCGACAGAACCAACTTTATCAGGCTCGTAATTATCAGGGGGGGTAGCAATAGATTGCGAACCATCTATTGTCATATAATTATGCATTTGTCTTAATCCTCCATTTCCTTTAGCAGATAGTTCATCAGCTGACATATCTAAATAAGAATAATTATCTGATAATGCTGCTCCCATTTCATCAAATGAAAAAGCTAAAGGTTCTCCATTCATATTGGTTGCCTGTTTGTTTATTTCAACTTCCCCAGGTTTAAGATAATGCATTATTTCATGTAATCCCGAGACAACTCTGTTACCATGATTTAATAACAATAATGATGGAACATTTTTAATAGTCGATGGTAATAAAATTCGTTGACCATTATCTAATATTATATGAATTCCTCCATCTTTCTGGGCTTCTCTCTTATCAATGCACAAAAAATGAATTTCTTTGGATTGCATACTCTTTGACAATATGCGGAGCAATTCTTTTGAATGATTACATTGATTGCTATAATATAGAACAGTACTCATATATACAACTAATCATCTAAAATTTAATAAAACTTATAACTAATAAAAAAATTGATTATTAAATAATATTTATCATTATAAAATATATAAATGAGTACTAGTCAAAAAAGTAGCATGAGTAGCACACAAGGAAGTCCAAATGTAAGCGTCTATGTTGATTCTAAATCCGTAGATGGAGAATCAGTCAAATTTACAATAACAAATACAAATCATAGTATGGCAAATGCAATTAGAAGAACTATTATTACCGATATCCCAGCTGTATCTTTTAAAACATTCCCACATGAAGAAAATCTTGCTATAATTAAAAAAAATACAACCCGTCTTAATAATGAAATTCTCCGTCAAAGATTAGAATGTATTCCAATTCATTTAACAGATCCAGATATTGATATTAATGATCTAGAGGTTGA
>SDBT01012043.1_pt1 | contig 13891 bp, 6 predicted proteins | sample 2277101 | NCBI WGS metagenome assembly SDBT01 (sample SAMN10404973, study PRJNA504765) | marine sediment metagenome | isolation source: marine sediment core GS10_PC15, 103 cmbsf | place: Arctic Ocean: Southern Knipovich Ridge | collected 2010 | reverse complement strand
CGGAGACGAACAATCCCCACCATGAGAATGTCACTTACTTCGGCGACCGGGGGGACGAGGCGCAGATGATCTATAACTTCGCGCTGGCGCCGCTGATTCTGTGGAGCCTGACGAAGGGTGACGCCTCGGTTCTTAGCCAGTGGGCGGGCGGGCTCGAGCAGATCAGCGGCCGCGCAACCTATCTTAATATCACGGCCACGCACGACGGCATCGGCATGCGGCCTACCGAAGGAATTCTTGACCAAGCCTCTCGGCAGGAACTGGTGCAACTGGCCTATGATCATAACGGGGACATGACCGGGAAACGCAATGCCAACGGCTCGGTCTCGCCCTATGAACTCAACCTGAGTTATTTCGACGCGGTCAATGATCCGAACGCGGACGTGTCGGTCGAGTTGCAGGTTCGGCGCTTCATGGTGTCCCAGGCAATCCCGCTGTGTCTGATGGGCGTACCCGGTGTTTACATTCATTCCATGCTCGGCTCGCGCAATGATTACGCGGGGGTAAAAAAAAGCGGCCGGGCGCGCAGCATCAACCGGGCTCAACTTCAACTCAGTCAGGTCCGCGCGGCCCTCGCCGAACCAGGTTCCCTGGGTGGGATGGTCTTCCATGAACTTACCCGGATGTTGCGGCTCCGCGGCGGGACGAGCGCGTTCCATCCGAATGCCTCCCAACAGGTGCTCGAGCTGGGACCGGCAATCTTCGCCGTGTCTCGGCACAACCCGGAAACGGATGAGAAAATAGTGAGTCTGCATAATGTAACTAAGCAGCCGCTGACGCTTGCCGCGACCGCCCTTCCCATCCCAAAACCTTGCCGGGACATCTTGACAACCGAGGTACTTGCGGGCACGACGCTCGAGCTGGCGCCGTACCAGGTCCGCTGGCTGCAACCCGCCGGCGGCGCCTAGTTTCCCCTTCATCTTCTTCTAATCGGAGCTTGACACTTTCGTATTTGACCATACTGTCCCTGGTCTCCTGAATTAAGCCCGGCGCCATTTTGAAAGGCAACGGCATGTATACCGCGGCGGTTACAATTCAGCCATCCCGGAGCATAGGCACGATTTCGCCCCTCCTTGCCGGCCAGTTCGTCGAACACCTGGGACGTTGTGTTTACGGCGGGATCATTGATGACGGGTCGGCGCTTGCCGACGAGAACGGCTATCGCCAGGATGTACTGGCCGCGGTGCGCGAGCTCAGGCCCAGCTATATCCGCTATCCGGGCGGGAATTTCGCCTGCGATTACCATTGGGAAGACGGGGTCGGCCCGCGCCAAGCCCGTCCCCGGGTATATAACCTTGCCAATTGCCGGGAGGAGGACAACCGCTTCGGCACCGACGAGTTCCTGGAATATTGCCGGATGCTGGACACGGAGCCGTACCTGACCGTTAACCTGGGCAATGGCACGGCCAAGGACGCCGCGAACTGGGTGGAATACGTTAATGGCACGACCGACAGCAACTACGCAAACAGGCGGCGCGACAATGGCCGGCCGGAACCTTACAACGTCAGGTTTTGGGGCCTGGGCAACGAAATCTACGGCGACTGGGTCCCGGGCCACAAGAAAGCGCCGGAATACGTCCGGGCCGCCGAGGAGTACATCAGTTGCATGAAACGCGTCGACCCGAAGATCAAGACGGTCGCCTGCGGCTGCGGCGCCTATGACCATGACTGGGACCGGCTCGTATTCGAGGCACTGGTGGACAAGGTGGACTATTTCAGCGTGCACATGTACGTCGGGCGCTGGGACTACTACGACTGTTTGGGGGGCAGCGCCGTAATTGACCGGGGCCTGGGTTTTGTCGAAGCGGCGATTCGCCGCGCGGCGGACCTGAAGAAGCAGACCTCGTACCCTCCGATCTGTTTCGACGAATGGAATGTCTGGTACAAGTCCGGCCATGACACATTCCTGGAGGAGACTTTCAACCTGCAGGATGCCCTGCTGCTGGCGAGCTGCTTCAACGTGCTCAAGCGCCATTCCGCGGCTGTCGGCATGAGCAACACTTCACTCATGCTCAACAGTGTGGCCCCGATCATGACGCATGAAGGTGGGCTCTACAAGCAGACGATCTTCTGGCCTATCCGCGCCTTTGCCAGCCTTGAGTTGGGCAATACTGTGCTGGACACATGGACCGAATCACCCGCGTTCGATTGCGCGCACGAACGGACCTTCGCCGGCATAGTCCCGGTTGAAGAAGCTGCCGCGAACCGTTTTGTGGATCGCGTCGAGCTGCACAATGTGCCTTTCCTGGATGTGGCCGCTTCTCAGGATGTGGCCGGCGGCAAGATGATTCTTTCCGTGGTCAATAAACACCGTGAACAAGCCGCCGATACCCGGATCACGATTCTTGGCGCCGCCTTGAATACGACGGCAAGGCTCGAGGTGTTGACCGGAGATGACCCTTTGGCCGGCAACACGATGGCCCAGCAGACTCTGATCACGCCCGTGGATGACACCATCGAGGTGAAACGCGGGGTCATTCACCACGAATTCCCGAGAATGTCGCACAGCATAATCGAGATTCCCCGCACCTAAATGCCCAGCGGGCAAGCACTGAACACTGAACCCCACTGTATTGATGAATCCCTCGGCCATGACAGCGCGGCAGAGATGCCTGGCGACCATAGCAGGCAAGACCCCGGACCGGGTTCCCATGATGTTCCAGGCAATCGCCTGTGACGTCAGCAGTAAAATCCTGGGCCGCGAGGTCGCCACCGGCAGCCCCAGCCTGTGGTATGCCGAAGCGAAGGCATGGCTGAAAGGCGAGAGCGCTCACGAAGATTTCGTGGCGCAATTGCAGGAGAATCTCCTTGAGCTTTGCCGGGTCCTGGAGGTGGAGATCTACACGGCCCCTTGGCGCCAGGGCGAACGGCCGGCCAGGCAATTGGAAGAGGACAGCTTCCTGTATGGCGATGCTGACGGCGTCCACAGCGTGTGGCGCTGGGATGCGCAAGTGATGAACTTCCTGGAAGTTAAAAACACCGCACCCAAACGCCAGCCGGAAGATTGGCCGGAACTGGCCCGCCGGACGCTGCGGCACTTGGCCGAACAACTCGAGGGCGTTCGCCAGCACGCAGGGGAAGAGGAAGAGAAACTCCAGAAACGCTTGGGCGACCAGACGCTCGTGCTGGCTCGCGTCGCGGGGCTAAACCTGGGATTGGACGAGTCGGCGCTCATGGCCTGCCTCATCGAGCCGGGAGCTGTCGCTGACATCCTTGATTGCCAGCTCGAAGTGGCCCTGGCGCACTCGGAGGCGCTGGCCCGCCGCGGCCTGAACGTGGCCCGAGGCGGCGGCGACCTGGCCGCCAAGAAGGGGCCGATTTACTCGCCCGGGGTCTTCCACAAGCTTATGCTGCCCCGCCTTGAAAAGCTCGCCGCCCGCTCGAACGAGCTTGGGCTGCATTATATCTGGTGTACGGACGGCAAGCTCTGGCCGGTGACCGACATGCTGTTTATTGACGCGGGCTTCCCGGGTTATGGCGAGGTAGACCGGGAAGCAACCATGACCGTAGAAGCTCTTCACGAGCGTTATCCCGGCCTGGTCGTCTGGGCCAATGTCAGTGTGAGCGTGATGCGGACAGGGTCACGCGCAGAAGTCTATGACCATTGCCGGCAGATTCTGGCCGAGAGCGGCGGCAGACGCTACGTCCATGGCTGCAGCAACGCCATCCTCCCCGGCACGCCGCCGGAAAACGTTCTCGCCATGATTGAGGCCCGCAATGATTACGCCCGGGAACAGCGCCACCAATGCGGCCAGCAGCGGTAATTGCCGGGCCCGCTTCTTTGCCAGGCCCAGCGCCTGCCCTGAGCTTGTCGAAGGGTCAGCATTTTTCCCAGCCGGTTCATTTGCATTTCATTTTTCCGTGCACCTCGGAGAGGCGCGGTAGTGCAGCCAGGGGTGCCGCACCCCTGGGTTGCCGCGGCCCGAGAACCTGCACCCCGGCCTTTCGGGCAGTATGATTCCTACTCCCCCTGCTTTTGTATCTGTCTGATAGTGATCTTAGCGGATTTTTTTGTTGCGCAGGTGGACCAATTAACAATAGCATGGAAAACAATAAGTGGCTATGGCAGCCGCGCCGGAACGGGCCGATTTATTTGCGCATTTCCTACCGGGACATGGCGGGCAAGAAGAAAAGCTTGACCCGTTCCCTGAACACCAATTACTGGCCGGAAGCCCGGCGCATCCGCGATGCTGAGTTTGTGCCCATTATTGGCCTCAGCGTTCGATGAAGCGGAACGGTCCGAAAGCATTCTGGTTGTGACTGGGCGCGCCAGTGGTGACGTTGTAGCCCTGGTACTCGCGGTGCTTCCGGTCGGTGACGCGATGCCGGGTGAAATTCCCGTGCCAGACTGTCCCGGTGCCGGGGAGCCGCGGCTTGTCGAAGCTGTCGTAAGGCACGAAAAGCTCGACGGACCAGAACCCTTTGCCCAGGTAGCCGGCGGCCTTGACGCCCGGCGGGTTCCAGCCCGTGTTCTCGCGGCCGATGCTGTCCCAGATCGCACCGTTGGGATTGACGATGAACTGGTAGTAGCCACGGCGCTCGCCGGACGGATCCACGAAGACTTCCACATTGTCGTTCCACCAGATCAACGAGGCGTCACGACTCTCTTTGGCGATGTCGTGCTTGAGCTTGGCCATCTCCGGCTCGGTGAGTCGGAACCCGAAGGTAATCCCGCGCCGGGTCCACACCACTTTCAGTGCGGTCGGGAACTCAGGCTTCGACGGCTTCTTGCCGACCTTGACGAAATGGACGGGCTTGATCTTCTGCCAGGCTTTGTCATCGAGCTTACCGTCGATGGTCGGATCTTCGGCGACCTGGTACACGTTCAGCGGCTTGATCCCCTTGCCCTCGGTCAGCAGCTTGGACTCGGCGAAGAACGCGCGCAGGGGCGGTTCATAGTACGCCAGCCGTGCGCTTGCCAGGGCGTCGTCCGCGGCTTCCTCGATGGCACGGTCGAGGAGCGCTTCGATCTTGAGGACCAACTCGCGTGGATAGCTCTGTTCGTAAACGGTTTTGGGCGAGAGCACGTGCGGCTCCCATTCGGAGTCTTCCCACCTGCTGACGAGCATCCCCACCAGCTCGCGCATCGTTGCGGCGGCGGGACCGTACATGCGCCGGCAGTATTCATCGATCACGGCATCGACATTGATGTCGGGATCCCACAGCACTTTCAGCCAGACATAAAGCGACAGGTGCTGCCGGGGCCAATGGTCGGCCACACCGTTGATGAAGGTGCCGACGGTCTTGTCGCGGTTTGCCCGGTAGTGTGCCTGCACAGTGTGAGGGAACAGGTAGGCGGCTTCGGTACGGTTCGCCGGCCAGCAACTGTAGTGCCAGTTCTGGATTTTGCGGCCGGTCAGGCGTATCCAGGCGTCGATGTTCGCCTGTTCAGACTTGTTGATCTCGGCGTCTTTGTACATGGCCATGCCGGGCATCCCACAGATCTGGATCTCGACGTTATCGGGAAACTTGATTCCCTTCGGGGCGTAGGTGTAGTTCTTGTATGGCAGGAAGATCACGGTCATGTCCGGCCACCTTTCCTTTACTTCCCGCCCCAGTTTTGCCACGAACGTGCCGAGGACACGACTGGCGCTGGCGTACTGGCTGCCGCCGTCATTCCACAGTTTGCGGCAGTGCCGGCAACGGCATGAGACCGCCATGTCCGCCGGTGACACGGTGATGGCCTTGCCCTTGATGATGCTGCGTCCACGGCTCGCGCCGGCCTTAGCGGCAAGCTGCAACTCGATTTCCTCGAGGTAGGTTTGCAGCGTCTTCGGGTGTCCATAGCACAGCATGCTGTAGTCGCGTCCGCCGTCTTTGCGCAGTTGGAAGATTTCCGGCCGTGATTCGCGGTAGATCGCGGCCCAGTTGTGGGGGGCGTGCACGATCAATTCCACGGGCCAGGAGTTGGCGCAACGCAGGCGTCGGTCGTGGTCGGTCATGCGTGCCGCGCCGATGCGGGGTCCCCCCGACGGCCAGCGCACGCGTTTGCGGAACACAGGGGCGTCACTGAGGTGAATGGGAGGAACCGTCAGGGTCTGGGTCGCGATGATCGAGGTCCCGCAGTCGCTCACGTCGTTCTTGTACTCAGGCCAGTACCAACGTACGCCGACGAAGCGTTCCAGGAACTCGTAGATGCCCCAGGCCGCACCGTTGGCGTCGTTGCCGGTGATCTCCACGGTGTTCGCGGCGGTCTTGATGGTGAAGCTGCCCGGTTTTGAGGTGTCGGACGCCGGTTGCACGCCGACAACGATTGCGGGCCCGTCCCCAGCCCGGGCCTCGAGACGCGGAAGTTCGGCTCCGGTCGTACGCCTGATGTAGTGCGTCAGGTCACCCACCGCCGCCTGCAGGAGCCGGGTGTTTTCACACGTAACGACGACGACCGCCTTGGGAACACTTTTCTCAACGAGAACAACCGGCGCGTGGTCAGGCGTCGCGTGCAAGGTCACGGGATTCAGACCGTCTGCACTCGATGCTTTGGCAATCTGGGTGACGGCTTGTCTTGCTCGTGCCGCCCTCTCGTGCTCCGACGTTTCTCTAACTCGAGAATACAGCGTGAAGGTGATGATCGATAGTGCGCCCAGGCACCCGACGGTAATGACAGTGACTTTCCCGGCCTTGCGTTTCCAACCTATGATTCCAAACACAAGGGCGAGAAGTACAGCAACAACGCCGAACCCCATGGCAAGCTCTCCGTCCGCGAACGCACCAATGATGAACGGAACAAGCAGCCCTGCAACAAGGAGCCCGAGGGCAAGATAGCCAAAGAGCCCGTCAGTTCGTTTCGATTCTTCCATATGTCTATCCTCCTGCTTAAGTTATTATTCTACCCAAAATCCCCGTTTGCCGGGCACGGAGCACCCTACGGTTACGCATCATACTTCCGGTGTTCGGCTTGTCAAACGGAATTCAAAGAAGAAGTTGACTCCGCGCCGGCGCCGGATAACGCTGCGTCCGGACATTGTCTGTATGGCAGTAGCGCAGGTCGCGGCGATTGCTGCACCCGGGCGTGATGTCACTAGCTTCCGGTTGGGCTACTCGATCAGCAGCAGGCAATAGTCGTGCTTGCGCAGTTTGAATTCGACCGTGCTGTCGTCGACCGCCTTGAAGCCGTTGTTCAAGTTGTAGCACTTCAGCTTGTTATACCGGTAGTCCTGCGTGTAGTACCGGTCGTACAGGGCACTGTCCTTCTTCCCGTACTCTGACACGCAGGTCTTTTCGAAATCGGTGATGCGCTTCTGAGTCAAGGCACGGCCGAGCTTCTTCCGGTCAACGGAGATCTTGCGGACGCCCGGCTTGCCGGAGATGTCGACAACGACGGCCAGCACGGACTTGTCCATCTTGAACAGCGATATGCTTACGCCATCGGGAGCAGTAACGCCTTTCGGCTTCTCCCAGTAGCCGACGAAGCTGCAGGATTCCTGATGAAAACCGTATCGCATGAGCATCCTGACGACGTCACCGAAGTACTTGCCGTGGCCTCGGACATAGGCGTCGTGGAGCAGCAGCACGCCTTCGCGGGTGCGGGTGAGCCGTGCGGTCAGTCGGGCTTTCTGTGCGCGTTGTTCCGGAGTCAGCCGGCCGCCGGCTTTGGGGCCCATGCCACAGAGGATGCGTGGAATAAGTCCAGCCTGCTTGCCCATAACCTCCGTGCGCAGCAGAGCGAAGGGGAACTTCTCCTGGAAACTACGCGTACCATGCTGCTGCCATTCGAGGGCCAGATGAATAGTGGCGAAGGAGAACTGCGGTATGCACATGCCGTTGGTGCTATGCGGGTAGGTCAGCGGCATCCGGCCCATGCGTTCCCAACCAACGACAAACAGGCGCTTGTAGAATTCCCGATGACCAAAGATATTCCAACCGCACTGGATCCGGCCATCCTCGCGCACATAGGCGGAGCCGGCGACCAGGTCCGTGCTGCCCACCGGGAAGGTGTTGTCCTGATAGACGTGACACTTCAGGCCTGACTTCAACATGCTGTCATAGGCCCAGGCAGCGTAGTCGTTGTACGAGTCCACGAAGTTGCAGCCCATGCCCGAGACGCCGCCTTTCCACTCGTTGGCGAACTGTATTCCCTGGGGTGTTCGGGTGGACTCGAGTGCCGGATTGGTGTAGTAGACCGCCTCGTCGGTGTTCACCGTGTTCCTGAAAGTCTTCTCAAGCTGGGCCTGGAGTCCCCTTCTCTTCGGGTCCTTCCGGTACTTCAGCATCCACTTGTGAATGTCATCGTGGTAGGTCTTCGGGGTCTTTCGCGTGCCCTGATGCTTGGCGAAGAACTCGAAGATACTGAAGTCATTGCCCATGGGCGTGAGCGTCTCACCGCTGGAGAAGCCGGCGAAGCGCCAACTGGAAAGGCTGGTCGAGTAGCTGCGGGGCGCGCCCTTCAGATGACCCCAGGCGCGAGACGCAGCCGGGATGGGCTTGACCGGTGTTGCCATCAGGCCGAAGACAATCTTGCGGGGGCCTTTCACTATGCCTGGCCGGTTGATGAATCGAACCCGCAGGTTGACGGCGTCGCCTGCGCGTTCGACTTCGATGGCCGCTTCGGTATCGTCCGTGATCCAGCCTCTGTCGTTGTCGGCAAACCAGCAGACGCCGCGTTCAACGCCGCCGATCCAGACATAAGGCGTGAAGGTGCCCTTCCCGATTGTCTGCACCATCGTGCTGCTGTCCCAGATCACGCCTTGCTTAGCGGGGAGCGCCATGGACGGGTTGGACCGCGTCATCGTCGTGCTGTGCAGGAGTGTGGCGATCTCCTTTTTCACCGGGATTACCAACTCCAGTTCATCGACCTGGCCACTCCCTGCAGGAACGAGTTCCAAGTTGACCTTCAGCATGCCGTCGTATTCCCATAGACACTTGGTCTTAACGCGCAACACCGCGCAGGAGCCCTTACCTTCCAGCCGGGTCTCGTGCCCGGCCTTTTTGCTAAAGCGTGGTCTTTTGGACACCCGCCACCTCAGCATCTTCCCGCCGGAGCGGCACTCCAGACGCATCGGGCCGGCCAGGATCGGCTTGCCCTTCGCCACCACCTGATCCCAGAAACCGAGCCCGTTCATCTTATGCTCGCGCAGCACGCAGGAGACGGTGCGACCCTTCACTTTGATCGGGATGAATGGAGGATAGACCCGGTTGCTCTTGCCGATCTTGTTGTGCTCCCAGGCTTGCTTCTCACGGGTGAAGCTGCGCGTGACCGGCGCCGCTGTCGCGACCTTCTTGTCGCCGGCAAAGAGCGTGGCGGCGAGGATGTACTTGCCGTTCTTGAGGTCTCCCGCGGCGAAGATCGTGGTCCCTTTGTTGTAGCGGAAACCTTTGATGATTCCTCTGCCAAGCGTCTTGCCACTGTCAGCGGCAGACAGGGCGATTTCCGCGCGCGTGATTTCTTTGGCCCTGGGATGATCACCGAGCTCGAGTGTGGCTCGCACCTTGCCTTCGTAGGGATAGTATCCGCCCGCCAGTTTGGTCTTGCGTTCCGGGAGCTTGCTCCACAGCGTGTTCCGGCGGCCGGGCAAGTACATGACGCGTTTGTAGACAGTCTCACCAGTGTCGGCACGAGTGATGTCCACACGCAGGCGGTAATGCAGCGTTCGCCGCTGGGCATGCTGCTGAGCCTTGGGTAAGAGCGGCGGCGCATCGAAGGTTCCGGACAAGGTGATCGCCCTCGTCGCGCCGGCGGCAACTTCCAGCTTCTGTTCTCTGGTAAAGACCCCCTCGGCCTTCGCTTCGCGCGTCTGCGGCAGGTGGACAACTGAAACCTTCGCATTGAGTTTCGCGGCTTTCTTACCGGGGTTGGCTACCTCCACTTTCATTGCCAGTTTGCCGTCGAACGGTTTGCCGAGATCCGGGATGCGCACGACCGGGGCCTTGCTGTCGAGAATCAGCCGCATCATGTTATCCATCTGGTAAAAGGCGCCTTTGCCGCCCCAAGAGGTGTAGATCAGGTTTCCGCGCCAGTTGCGGCAGGGGCGGACCAGGATATGCCTGCCATCAACGATGTCGGCCGGGCTGAGACCCGCGAGCTTCCAAGGAAAGGCCACCTCGATATGCCATTCATCGCCGTGGATCTTGGAGCTCCGGGTGAGTTCGTCTTTGACCTTGAATCCGGCCCCGTAGCGGGTGACCATAGCGAACTGCGTGCCGTACGGATCGAACCAGATCTGGAACTTGTCGATCGGCGGTTGGCTCGGATCTTCGAGCGCGGCAACCCAAAGCTCAATGCCGTCCTGGCTCATGATGGCCTCGGCGGGATCGTGCTCCCACATGTACAGTTCGCCGCCGGGGCGGGTATCACTCTTGATCGCGACGTAGAGGTTGTGCTTGTCGTAGGTGATGTAGGCCCAGGCCCGGCGCTCGTCCAAGGCCTGATCACCTGAACCGGTGGACCCTTCCATCATCCATGCTCCCGCCCATTCGTCGTCGTTGATCACTCCGTCAATGACCGGTGTCTTACTGGCCGGGGGCAACCGCAACACAGGTTGCCGATCATTCACCTCTTGCGTATCTTCGCTGAGTACTGCCGATGACAGGCCCAGCAAAATACTCAGGAGAAGAACCGGCCTGAGAGTATGTTGGCGCTTCGCTCTCGCCTGCGGCTCGCATAGGCCCTTCGGGCCGTCATTCCGGATGGCGTTTTTAGTTGGCATAATGAACTCCTTTCAAGTTGACATGGAAAAAGCCGTTGGTTCGTCGGGGGATCCTGAGTATCACTGGTTATCAACATCGGCAGAAGACTCCGTCAAGTACCGTTCCGCCCGGCGGCAGAACACCTCGACCAACACATCGTTATGCTGGTTGCCTTCCGCACTCGCGGCCAGTACTAACTTGCGCTTGGTCGTCACGATCTCGCGCAGCCGGGCAATCCGCCGCTTAATTTGCGCCGTGAATCGCCGCTCTGATTCAGGCCGTTTGGCGTCGTGGCGCACCATCAGTTCGACCATGTGCTGGGTCATGTGCACTTCCGCGCTAACGGCGGTGCGCGTCATCATGGTCGTCAGGTACTCGTAGTCTCCGGGTGCGAGGTCGTGCTCCTTTTCCTGAATCTCACGGCTCAGGGCTTGTACCTCGGCGAGCGCGTGTTCTTTGGCTGCAACGACTTCGGCGATAAACTCCGGCGTGGGTTCGCACACCAGGCGGTAGCGCTCCTGCACGTCCTGATCATCGGGTGACCATTTGGCGCAATTCCAGAAGAGCCAATTATCCAGTTGCGGGAAGGCGTTGAAGTTGCAGACGCCGCGCTGCTCGTGCGCCAGGTAGTAGGTCTCCTTGGCGAGGTCGAAAAGCCGGCGGCCCAGAGCCGTGATGAAGTCGGCGTTCTGTTCGCCATAGTCACCGCGCGCGTAGTCGTTCCAGAGCGTGTCGCCGCTGATCCCCGGGTCGTGCGCCAGCCGGGAGAAGGCGTAAACGTTGGCCCAGTTGAGGGTGCCTTCAGCGTGGTTGCGGAAGCGGCAGATACGTCCGGCCACACCGTTGACGTTATTGGCTGCGGCATGATCAAAGCGATATTTCAGGTAGTCCAGTTGCGGCGCCGGCTGCCGGCCGTCACCCATGAATTCGAGGGCCAAGTCGTACTCGACCATCACGTCCCAGCCCGCGAACGCCTCGATCAGAGGATTGTGCGGAAGAAAGACGTGCCAATCATGCGGTTGGCATTTCATCATCAGGGTCACCTTTTCCCCGATTTGCTCGATCCCGGCCCGAATGGTCTGAAGCTCTTCAGGGTGATAGCAAAAAGTTCGGAGAATCAGGTGTTTGCCGTGCTTGCGGCAGGCTTCGAGCACGGTGCGGGCGATGCGCGCCACCCGTTCGCCGGGACCGAGGTCAGACTCGATCAACTCGTCGCGAAATACCGGCACGTGACACTCGTTGAGGGTCAGCACCAATCCATCCACCCCGGGCATTCGGCGGAAAAAGACGTCGTATTTGTCGGCCAGCACCTGCCAGTACCCGGATGAGGAGGAGAGATCGATTTTCCCACCGATGAGTTGGCCGGAATACCCGTAGCGGCCGTTGGTTACGAACTCGTGGAAGAAGCCGTTGATTTCATGCGTCCAGAAGTACGCTCGAAGCCCCAGGTCATGGCAGCGTTCACAAAGCTCACCGACAAAGGCGAACACATTGAAACGATAGAGTGAATCGTTGACCCAGTAGATGTTGTCGCCGGAGAACTGGATGCCGGTCATGCCGTATTTTTGCCGCTTCGCTCTCGCCTTCGGCTCGCATTGGCCCTTCGGGCCGGCATTCCGTTTCGCGGCCAGGCGCAGCATCCGGCGGAAGTATTCCGAGTCGTACATATCCTGGATCACCCAGTGGCGCTGGGCGAAGTGCGGTGTCCCCCGTAAGTACGTGGCGGTAAGGGCCTCGTGGTGGTGCTTTTTGGCATCGTGCACGAAACGGAAATCGGGCCGTTCGCGGTATTCGGCCTTGGTATACATTCCCTCGATGGGCTGATATACTTGTGCGAGGGTTCGACTGGTCATGCTTGTTGTTCTTTCGTTACCACCGAAGTTCGAGCACGCGGAAGTTATGGCCTTTGACGGTGATGGTGATGGCGCCGTCGGCCAGTTCGAGGGGTGGCGGACCTTCCTGATCCAAGGCAAGGTTTTCGAGGCTATCATCTTCATCCATTTCTTGCATTTCGGGGATATTTGCTAGCTTGGGTTTCTGCATCCGCTGCAGGTCAGGGCCTTGGGGTTCGGGCCATTGGTCCGCGTCCACCACCTTGACGTGGTTTTGCCTGGCTTTGGGCACGCCCAACGCTTCCAGATTGATCTTCACGCGACCTTCAACGGGACAGCGCAAGAAGTTGCCGATGACGACGAGGGCCCGGTCGCTCTTCTTGTAGATGGTGGCCCGGAACGGCTGTTTGGCGATGCTCTGCCGAAACTCGGTATTCCGCCAATAGGATTTCTTCGGCAACAGCTTCTCGTCGGTGATCTTCTTCTTCAGCAGCGGCTCAACCGTTACGACGTGCTGATTGCGCCAGAATGGGTAGACGGTGACGTCGTCGGCTTCATACGGCGCCCAGACCTTCGCCAGACCCGCCGGCAGCCGGCCCATGTTCATGTCGAACAGGAGCCAGACCGCGGCCGCCGACCGGTAGGTGCGCCAGACCATGTGGGCCCACTGCTCCTTGTTCCGGTCGCGGGTGGCATAGTTGTCCTTCAGCATACATCTGGTGACCAGCCCGGTTCGTTCAGCAATGTCCATGACCTCGAGCCGGTCGAGCGCCCAGGCATCCATGAACGTGCCCTTCGGATCGCCGTAGCGGCCGACGGCTTCGCAGTCGTAGACCACAGTGGTGAACGTGTGGAACGGCACGATCAGGGTCGAGGTCATGTGGGTGGTGATGATCGGCGGCTTGCCATGGTTGGCGAAGACCGCGTACAGCCGCTTGAGATACTGACGATACGGGAAGATGGCGCTGCCGGGCTGGGCCCTGCCGTCGGGCAGGCGATAGGCTGTGCCGGTCTCCCAGTTATAGTCCGGGACCGGGAACACGTCGTCAATATAGATGCCGTCCATGATGTTGCGGCCGAACCATTGGTCCATGTACCACACCAGGCAGTCAACTTTGCTCTGGGGCCAGGCCCCGGTCCGGTTGCGGGACCACTCCCAATTGAAGTAGGCGCCGTAACGTCCGCTGGGTACGAACCGTTTGTCGTGGTACAGCATCAGCGCCTGTCTGGGGGGATACTTTCCGTGTTTGCTCTTGCGCTGACGGTCTGATGCTTTCTTGGCGAAGTCCCAGTCATAGTCTTTGGGCCACCACTCGAAGTGCGCCGCCCGGGCCGGCACTTCCCAGGGCGCGAAGGAGTCGCAACTCGTGAGCCGACCGGCTACGGGGCCGTATTTCTTCAGGTTGCCGCGGCCCCAATGGCGGTAGTCCTTGGGC
>SDBT01012042.1_pt1 | contig 13892 bp, 22 predicted proteins | sample 2277101 | NCBI WGS metagenome assembly SDBT01 (sample SAMN10404973, study PRJNA504765) | marine sediment metagenome | isolation source: marine sediment core GS10_PC15, 103 cmbsf | place: Arctic Ocean: Southern Knipovich Ridge | collected 2010 | reverse complement strand
ATAAGCAATATGAATTGTATGAACGGCTGTTGTAACTGTAGCAACTATACTCGTATCTCCTTCCAAAGGTTCTGTCATTTATCCCCCCTTTTTATTTCCCCACCAGGTTTAAATATTTTCTCTATCAGCTTTATTATCAAGTCCATTAACTGAATTACTGGCCTCATAGGCCTTGTGTATGGTGAAAATAGTTTATACATACCGATTGACTTTTTTGCAGGTTATCTTACATCAAATCCAAGTTTTCAATTTTAACCATGGATTCAGGTAAACACTTATAAATAATTTGATCGATTATGAGCAGACATTTTTTAATCTCATCAAGAGAATAAAAAAGTTCGCCATATACTAATTCTAAACCAATTCCACCAGGAGACTCCCGAATTCTGGATTCTTTAACTATTGGCTTTTCTGTTTCTATACCGTTTCGTAAAATATACCTGCCCCAGATAAGAGGATATCCAAATCGTATAAATTCCTCGTTTCCATACACGTGAGATTTACCGTATTTACCGCGCAATTGAAACTTTAAAAATAATTTGACCCAATAAAAATTAAAATCGATCCTCCCTTCATCCTTCGGAGGTTGAATTATTGTAATTGGGTAAGAGTGCCTTTCTTTTTCATTTGATAAAAGGTCTTTCATTTTAGTCAAAATAGTTACCCCTTCTTTAATTGCCTCCGAAATATTAGTTAATACTTCCCTCCCTGTCATTTTATCCCCCTTTTATGACCTAATATTTTGCAAATAATCTTACATCGCCTCAAAAACGTATCCGTTACGTATTTGCCACTTCCAAAACTAACCTTGCGTTATTTGTGTATTTCTCTATTTCCGAAACTCGTTAATATTACCCGTTTCCTGGTATCTCTTACCTTGTTTTAAGGCTTCCTCATATTCCCGGTTAAACTCCTTTTCATCATCATTCATACAATCCTCACAGAGGGCCCACAGGATACCACCTTCGGAATATGAGCCTCCTTTATTGTCTCTGCCGCATCTTGGACACTGCATTTTATTCTCCTTATGTTAATATTTTGCCGTTACCCTCGTATCAATTATTGTGTCTTAGATCAATCATGTCCCTATTGCGGATATCCCCTCCTTCTCTTCTTTTCATTGACCGTAATTCTCCATCTTTTCTTTTCATTGATCGTAATTCTCCATCGCATTGAGTACATTTTAAATACGATAACTTAGCTCCTTTGCCGGCCTTCCATACAAAGAAAACTCCACATTCTTTACATACTGCTATAGCCATAAAAAACCTCCTTTTACTCAGGCAGGAGCCAGAGCGATCCCCGCCTGTGTGTAATTATTTTCAGTGTGCATGTAAATTTGTGTAGTTTGACTGTCCTTGTGGCCTAAAAATGCTTGGCAAGCATACAGGTCTTTAGTTTCCTGATAGTACTTTGTCCCGGCATAGTGTCTCAAGCTGTGGGCCGTCAATGTTCGCCTCTTAATCCCTGCCTTTTGAAGATTCTTTGAAATTGTCAGGCTAATTGTAGATGACTGCAATTTCTCTGTTTTGTTATTATGCACCGTATCTGTAAAAATAAATCTTTTGAGCTTGTACTTTTTTGCATACTTCAAGAGCCGGTCAGCAATACCGGTATCAAGATAGACATAGTTATTTCTGTCCGCGTGTCCTTTTCTCAGAACATAGAGCCGGCATTTGTCGTCATCCTCCGCCCGTATGTCCTCGATCCGCAAGTTAGAAATCTCATTGACTCTTAATCCGCAATACAAGCCAAGGTCGATCATAAGAAGGTCACGCCTGCTTTTCTGATCCTCTCCCTGCAGGATCCCCCGGAGCTTTGAGACTTCTATCTCTGTCGGCATCTCCCGATGGTGTTTTCTTCTCTCCGGCCTCCGGATCTGTGGTGATGCCATTTTATAAATATCAGAATAGGCTTTAAAATCTTTACCTTCATACGGCTTTTCAAGATATTCAAAAAACTTCTTTAAGCTGATCATATAAACGTTCGTTGTGAAAACTGAGTATTCTGATTTTTGTAGGAAGGACTGAAAATCGTAGATGTCATCCGGTACGGGCCTTTCAATATCCTCTTGACCCAGCCACCTGGTAAAGCAGTTGATACCGGTTTTGTATGTGGATACTGTCTTACATGATAAACCTTGTTGTGATCTTAGAAAGTTTTGTTTGAAGTATTCCCAATCGGGGCCCTCTTTTTGAATCTCATCCTTTGTGATTAACTCGTTCATTTTGAATACCTCCGTAGCATTCCCCGGTTGTTAGTGCAGGAGAAGGCGGCCGGAAACCGCCTTGTCGGGTATATATCCCTATCCCCTGCACGTACATTACTTTTTCTCTTTCTTCCGGTATCCCTCCACCGCTTCCCGGATGAGCCTTAATAATTCCGCATTCATGCTCACGCCTTTTTGAACACACATAACTTTAAAATCTCTGTGAATATCTTCCGGAATATCTCTTACCATTGTTCTTTTCATGCTTACAATATAACATTTATAAAAGTGTTGTCAAGTCTTTTCTTCTTCACATCGAAAAAAAGTTATGATTTCGAGAAAAAAGTGAGATATCGATATAATCAAAGCATTAGTTTCGCACCTATTTAAAACACCCGTGAAAAACAGAATATAACAGTAATATCTGTGGTACGTTCTCTAACACCCCAAAATACGCAAATTTTACGTATAGAAAATCGATTTTTATAGCCTATCCCTTAAAAGTGGTATACCCCCTCTTTTTAGGGTAAAGCCCTGACGTGTGTGGGTTGAGGGCAACTAATGTTGACTAAAACCGGTTTTATTGTATAATGATTTTATATCTGGTTATTGCACCTTATAAATAAAAAGGAGGCTGAGAAAGTAATCATGAATATTGATCTTATTCAAAAGATAGCAAAAGAAAGATACCAAAGAGAGCATGATCGCAAAGATCAAATCAATAACAGTTTAGCAATACCGATTACTGTTGTTGTAGCTCTTATAGGTGTCGCTGGATATTTTTTGATTAATATTCCTCTCAATGTGATTTTTGTATCACCTGTGTGGATCAAGATTGTTTTTATTACGTTAATTTTGATAATGTTATGCCTAGCATATTACTTGATACAAGCCTTTCGTTTTTTTAATAAAGTGTTTGCTGGGTTGGATTATGGCTATATACCTACGCCAAAGGAAATGAAAGAGTATGCAGAAGAGAAAAGAAAGTATTATAAAAAGTACTTTAAAATGGATAAAAATCAAATCGAACAAGCGATCGAGAGAGATATACAATCTGCTCTCTTAGATGAATACTGCGAACATACAGAGATGAATGTTGATAGCAATAACAATAAAATTTTCTTCTTGACTAAAGTTAAAAAATCAATAATCATAGCTTTGGTGTTTCTTTCGATAAGTGCTATTCCTTTCATCGTGCTTCATTATCAAGGACAGACCAAGGATGAAGAAATACAAAAGATTGAAGTAATAAGGAGTAAATAATGTCTAAAGAACCAACAACTCCTAGGCCACCAGACCCAAGGCCTAGGCCACCAGACCCAAGGCCTAAGCCACCTCCACCTCCCAAACCTCCTAGAGGACAGATTCTAACTGAAGGCCAAGACCCAAAAAAGATAAGAAAAAAAGGGTAAGGCTTTTATTGCTTGGGAATGAGGAGGCTGAAAAGTCTCCAGACATACGAGACTAATGATAAATTAGATCGTTATCATAACTTTTTGCAGACTGCTTTCAAAAACTGCTCTGACGATTGCCCTAGTTAAGAGTTTTCGCCCTTACCCATGTTCTGATACCCACCCATTTATAAGTCGTCTGGATTCATGTCCGGAAACCTTGCTTTTAGGTCTTCATTCGGATCTTCTCTATGTGTAAAATCCTGGCGATAAGGCATCCCAGCTTTTGCCATATCCGGATAATCTTCTTTTGCTTTTTCCTCGTCAGTCAGTGTTCCATCTTCATTCTCTTCTTTATTTGCCGATACTGTCTCTTGCATTGCCTTATTGTATTCCGCCTCAGAAAGCCCTAAACTTTCGGCGACTGCGTTGTCAAGTTCTTTTTCTTCCTTCGGATTATCCGGGCCATAAGGGATTCCATTCTCATCAAGATCATCATCGTCCGCTTCTTCCTTCTTCATTGATGAGAAGAGAGATTCATTCTCTTCTGACTGTTCTCTTAATTTCTGTATTTTCCCATTGTAGTCCTCCTGAGAAATACTACCGTCATCAAGAGCCTGGTCAAGTTCCTCCCAACTGTAATCATCATATTCGTCTGACATTTTTAACTCTCCGTTTTATATTCAGACCCGCCACGAACAATGACGAGGCTGTTGTTGAATGACAAGACCCCACTACGTGGTGGCCTTTATTCTCTAATCAAAATCCCTGACGTCATCGGCAAACTCTGGGTATTCTAACCACCAATACGGCTGTTTTTTTATCTCTTCAATTCGCTCCCGGCGTTCTCTTTCTGGTCTTTTTATTTCCCACTGATCGAGCATTTCTAAAGTACTCCGTTTCTTAGCCTCTGAGGGAGTAAGAAAAAGGTTTTCACTGATTATGATCTTACGCGACATTTGACGATATATATTTTCTGCTTCATCCCCGGTTATCATTTTAAGAATAGCTCCCTGCCCTTCCTGATTCGAAACAAAAAACTTGCCCTTTCTGGTTTTATAGACACCGGCATAATCCTTATCGATCATTTTATAATTTGAATCATATTCGTTGTTGTTTGCTAGGATTGCGGAACCATCAGAACAGGTTACAATGTTTCCTTCAGGATCATCACCCCGAATCTTTATAGGGATTAAGTACTTACCCTCAGATTCAGTAATATAACCCCTGTACAAAAGAGATTTCTTAACGCATTTTTGCAGACATAAAAAATAACCCATTTTCTCACCCCTGTATGTTTGTATTCTTTGTATGTGACACACCCAAAAATGTACCCTTGAAAAGTGCCATGACTCTCTCACACTCAGCCTCGTCAGTTTCAACCATGTCCGGGAATTGTTCTTTTTCCTCTTTTGTCGCCTTATGATTCTCAAAGTAGATTCTGGATTCTTTATACTTTTTCTTTATGGCCGGCATTTCTGAAAGATCAACGACATTGTCAACATCATACTCGACAGCCTTTTTTAAAATCTTTTTTAAGGATGGAGATATTGAAGGGTCTCTTGCCGAATCGCTGTCAAACTCTTTCATGATCCTGCGTTTGTACAGCTCACGTCCCAGTTCATCATTTTCAAGTAATTCAGCACAATTTTCAAGATTGTCCATCATACCTGCATATCTCTGTTCCATCTCTACCATGTAATTCTCATGCTCTTCTTGATTTGTTACGTCACTCATTTCTTCACTCATCGTTTTTACCTCTTCTTAGATTTTTTATTTTGCTAAAGTAAAAATATCTTGTATCATCACCTCCCTCCTGCCAGCCACCTTCCAATACAGGTCGATTGTGCGTTCTCAAGATTCCTTAAACATTGAATCAACTCCCCTTCTTGAGTTTTAAAACTTCCGGTGAAGGTCGCTTTTTAAACTCCGGTTTAGGTTGTTACTTCTCGGCTTTCAGGTTTTTACGAAACGTCACCTGGCTATTTAAAACACTAACTATGACATTATTTGTGCATCTTTTTATTCCATGTTAAAGATATCCCAATCACCACCTTCTGCCTCTATATCTCCGGAAAATGTCTGAGGTCCGTAACTGCTCAAATGCCCCAAAACATAACCCAATGCAGCAATGGCAGGATAATCTCCTGTGCTTAACGCCTCCCTATTCTCTGGGGTAATCTCCTGCATATCTTTCTGTATTTTACTTTCCTCACCGAAATGCAATATTTTATGAGGATCAAGATGGTTTTGGATTGTTTTCAAACAATAAATGAATGACTTCGTATCATCACTGAATGGCGCCTTGAAAATACGTAATTTCTTTTCTTCGGGATACCCCTTATTAACCTTATCTACAAAGTCCATCTCAACTTTATTTTCAGTGTCGCCGACCCAGGGCTTAACCTTAAAATATTCGTTGAGAAAAAAACATTTTGCCAGAAGTTCCTCTGTATTTTTACCCTCCGCTCCTTTGAGTATATGACAATGATGCCTTCCAGCACCGTCAGTGTTAAGGTCTTCCCCAACTATTACCACAAACCCCGGTCTTTTCCCTTCCCAGCCAATACCCCCAGCAATTCTACGATACCAGTGATCTTTATCACCCTCATCATCATAAAAATATTGAATCTTCATGTCTAATCGTCTTTTTCCAACTATCATAATTCTACCCTCCCATAATTTTATGTTAAATCGTACTTGCCGAAAATGCTCTTTTGTGCATACTGCCGGGCCATAGTTGAGTAATTCAGAGCGTGCCTGAAATGATCGTCACCCAGTTTGATATAAATATATCTTTGAGATCCGGATTCCTCATCCGTCTCAAGTCTTTTTGCAGTATTATGAAGATGTTCCGCAAAAGTTCTTATCATCCCGCTTTCGCGAGGAATAACGAGCTCACCCTTTTGTATTTCATTGTGAGAAGCATCAAGGCTTTCTGTCCTGTCGCATGAAACCGTTAAATCTCCCTCATTCCATTTATACATACCTTTCTGGTGTATATTGTAATAGTTCAGGAAAACCCTGATCTTATGTCTCTCCGCAAATTCGCGGGCGTTCCGCGTTTCCGGCAGCGCATCAACAACACATCGGGCAACATTAAAATTCTTCATAAGCCGGTCAAGATCGCACCAATCCTTATAAATCCCCAGATGGACAATCTCATCTTTTTTACCTATTTTTGAGATTACAACGTGTAAATTTTTTCCCTGGTCGCAACCCAGAAAACAAGGGCCCGCGTCACTGGTTTGATTCCCCCGACTACCACAAAGTTCCAATACTTGATTTATCTCAAGCCTGTTTACACTCTCCACCCAGGCGCTACCAATTACAAGGTTGTAGAATAACGTTACATTAGTTGTGGTTCGAAATTCCTTCAAAATATCTTCCGGCTCTACGAAATGACTGAATAATTGACTGTAATGATAACCCCGCTTATCTGTTATTGACGGTCTCTTTGCCACCCAGTTTCCGACTGATGGATTGAGCTCCGATTTACATTTTTTACAGGCTCTTATTACTTTGTCTTTAACTTCCCTCAAACAATCAGGAAATAAATCCTCCATGCAATTGTATTTTCCACACTTCGGACATTTAAGAAGCCAGTATCTTTGATCAGTCTCTTGGAAAGCCTTATCAATGCCATAATCAGGCAAGGACGGATTGCTCAACTTAAGGACGTGTTTAAACTCAGAGTGGGCCATTCTCGCCATCGCGTATTTCATCGATTGCTGCGGGGCCTCATCGAGCTCATCCATGACCAAAAAATCGACCGGCACACTTTTCAACCCGATTGTGCTTTTCATGCCCCTGAAATATAAGAAGGCGTTCCAAACCCTCTTTAAATTCGCGGAATCCGTATCTTGCAACCACCTTCCTATTGATTCGGGATTATCTTTTATCAGGGGATCCACCCGGCCTTTAGAAAACTCTGTAACATCTGTACGGGACGGAAATAGATATAAAATGCCCCGGTATCCTGTATACCTTGCACCATAAATAACCTTGAGCATTGCTTTACTGGATAATCCCATCTGTGTTGATTTCATCTCTGTTTGATCTGGATGATCGTCCTGGTAAGGTGTTCTTAAATATTCATGTTTCTCAAAATCAAAATTTCTCCCATCAAGAATAATTGGAGTATTTACACACCAGCTTGAAAATGATTCCGGCTCCGGCCCTGATGTCTCAAAAGTTCTGTCGATTTCACCTAATAAATCAGTGTAAAGCTCTTCTTTCGTAATCACCGAATACCTCTTTTCTCTCTCAATCTTTTTATGAATCTTTCTTTAGCTTTTGGATCCACTTCGCTCAGGATGTTTATAACCTCTTCTTGAAAAGATTTTACAGACTCCATGTCATACATGATTTTAAATATGTCCAACTGTAAAGCAAGCTGCCCGCGGATCTCTTTCATTGCCAGCAATGCTATATTAGGATTACTGCTCTGCTCTTCAGTAGTCTCCATTGCTGTATCCAGAAGTCTGTTCGCGTTCAAATTTATCTTTTGCATCTGTTCAAGGAGAGAATCGCCAGCCTCAATATCTGCTGCTTTTTTCGCTTTTAATAGCTGCTGAGAAATGTGCTTTTTGTGTCGTTGCACCGTTCCGGAACTCGTGCCGAACTGTGCCACGATGTGCCGAACAGGTAAACCCTGCAATATAGCCGTGTCGATTTTTTCTCTATTTTTGCTGGTACAAATCGAGCATTTTAAAGGCATTTAAACCCCTTGCCAAACTAACAAAGGGTTAGTTTCGCATCGTTCGTTCAGCTTCTTCCTGTCTCCACTCTCTTTTTCAATAATCAAACGTATTTTCTCGATCTGTTTTATTGCTGCCAACCCGTACCGGCTGCCGGCACCGTTTCTGTCAACAACGCCCTGCAAATGCTTTTCCATTACTAATAATTCAAGTTCCCGTATCATAGTATCTCATTTTTACCTATTCTAATTTCTATATTATCAACCAGGCTCTTTCCATTCCTGCTGTCTTTGTATCCCATCAAGTACCCTCTCTGAAACATTTCAGCGTCTAAAATATTCCATCCGCCAGTATTGTCCATGTCGCATTTCCTGCCTTTAATGCCGTCTTTATATCCGTATATGTAACCTTCCTTAGCAATCTCTAACTCACACATTTTTAACCCCGTGACTATACCGTGACTATCCGTGACTAGGTGACCGTAAAATAGGGAAGTGCGTCCTTTTTAATAAAAGCAGTAAAAACACGACAATACTGTAAATACTTATACTATATATATATAAGAAATTAAATTTACGGTATAAACGAAGTGTAATACCCACTATCGCACCTTCCTATTTCCTAGTCACCTAGTCACCAAGTCACCAATAGTCACGCTATAGTCACGCGTTATATTTAACAATAAGTTTTTTAATAAGCTCTTTATCAACATCAAAACCCCATCCTGAATGAGACCGCCAAGTATGAAAACCTAATCTTCTGAGTTTTTGTGCAAGGTCACGGTTACTTAAATATTCATCCTTATCTTTTTTATCTTTATCTTTATTAATTATTTCACTAAAACTTTTATATGTCATAAATTTTACATCTTCTAATATTTCTTTTAATACTACAGCCATTTCTGCCTCAACACTTTCACTCTCTTCATCTATTTTGTTTAATTCAATAAAAGATACATAATCCTTAAACTGCTGCTGACGCTCGATGTCAATCAGTGTAACTATTCTATACAACGGCATAGTTATTTCGTTCATACGGCCGCGAGCAATAGGCTCTACATCAGGAAGAGCTTCGTTGTATCGATTAGCTCTAAAAATGGTAAACCTTTTTCTGAGGTTATAAGCCTCGTCTACGTCAATATCAGCTTCTACATTTGCATCAATATTAGTCTGCATAACAAATCTCAAACACCTGCTCTCAATAATATCAGGCATGCTCTCTGTAGTGCTGATACATAGAGGCGCGAATACATCAAAGTATTCAAGCTGATCTTCACCTTTATTGTTAAGATTTATCCGGCATACTTTTAACCCGCGTTTGTACCGTGATTTTATTAAATCTCTCACTTCCGGATTGCCTTCCTTGCCCCAGAGCCTTATCTCATCTATGATTAATGATGTTTTAAAATAGTGTGCTGTACGGAATAAACTCGCTTCCGTGGGACTTGTTAATCGCTCGCATCTAAATGCCAATTCGAACAAAACTTCCCCTGCGCGGGTTTTTCCGGTTTCCTTAACTCCGTGGAAATATAGAATAGGAGTAGCTTTAGCTTTTTCTATCAGATATGTATGGAATACCCACAGGGCAAGTATCAAATAATCATCCTCGTGGGGCATTTCTAAGTATTGCCTGATGAATTCTATGGTATCATCAAGCAGCAGTTTGCCGTCAATTTCTTTCAGATCGTCCATAATATCAGCGCCAGGTATATAAAAAGGTATTTCTTGTTTCGGCCTGTAAACCTGATTATCGATCGTAACCGTTTCATGCACGTTTAAGATGTCATGTTCCATCACCAGGTACTTGATACGATCTTCATTCTGTATAAGATGGACAAGGCCCGGTATCAACGTTTTGGTAATTACTTTAGGCTTTTTCTTAGTTTCTATCTTGGCAATTTCTTTTATAGCTTCTATTGCGTCTGAGTCCAGCCCGAGTACTTCTGACTCCTCCGACATTCCCCCGGGTTCTTCTTCTGGACCCTCCAGATCCGGCCAAGGTCTTTTGTCTTCTTCTCTCATATTCTACCCCTCCAAAATAAAAAATCCCCTGGCGGGCAGCAGGGGATTTTACAGAGAAAGTGATCCACGCATATCAAAAGAGAGTTTTCAAAATCTTTAATTTAGTGCTTGAATTTTTTCATTTTTACGTTAGACTCTTAAATTGATACACGTTGAACTTTTTCAAAACGTACCTGTTGCCCACAGGTTAAACCCTGAGGTCTGTCATACGGCCCCAGGGTTATTATTTCTCGCTCAGTCTTTCATTTTAGGATTGCGTTCTTCAAATTTTTTTTTGGACATCTTTTCCATCTGTTCAAAAAACTCCTCATCCGCGTCGGCCTCCCATATCTGTTTCACCACCTCCATGTGATTTTGGCCGGCAGCATAAACCTTTTTTATCAAGTCATAGACCCCCATCCGCACCAGGTCTGATAGCCGTACTTTATGATATTGAGAATATGCCTCCAGCGTCTCCTCGACCAACTGCGGTACACGGATACTGACAACCCCTGTTTTTTTTATTTTCACCCTAACCTCCTTAGATTATTACCAATGGGAATACCTTCGTCAACTATGTAAACAAAGTATAACAGGCCTTGGTAGAAGTCAACTAAAAAATAGATATTTTTTAAAAAAGTGAGATCGTTTAGGTGGGGCCACATACGAAACTAATGATGGATTAGTTGTGTATGTTATACGCCCGGTCGGTTAATATACTTCCTGATTATCATCAGCCCGGCACGCTCGGCAGCTTGCTGCATGTACATAGCCGTAGTGGGAGCGGGCGGCTTTTTATTGATTTTCTTCACGCAATAAAGATTGGGAAATTCACCGAACGGCTTCCCACAATGTAGGTCTTTAAACAATATTGGATATTCCATATTAGTCAATGCCCTCCCTTTCCATGTACTCCTTGATTATAGAGCGGATCCCCGTTCTTATAGGAATACCCTTATTTTCAAAATACCATTTTAATGCGTTCCAATCCTCTCCATGTAACCATATATTATATTTTTTCATGGGTTCCTTACTTACCCCTTTGCTCCCCCTTTCCTGCCCCCTTGGTGCCCCTTCTTTACCCCTTTCCTGCCCCCCATGTGATGGTTTACTACCGCCCATAAGAATATCAACAGCATCCTTCTGCTCGTCCTCAAACTGTGAGGAAACACGTTTCTTATCAGTCATGATATTGCCCTTGTTAGAAGTGCATAGTCTTTTGTAGCACGTTCTTTTATTGCATACTCAAACATTGTAAGTCCTTTATCCCATGACTCTCTTATTTTCACACTTTTTCGTATGGGAACAGAGACGAGCTCACCGAAATTATCTTTCAGGTCCATAAGAATATTACTCGTTATTGTTGTTTTATCTTCATAGAAGGTCGGTACAATGTACTTCACTTTGATATCTGTATAACCCCGGAGCTGTCGGAGTTCTTCAGCCAGGTCCTTCAATCCGTCAATCGCGGGGATCTCCATATTAACCGGGATGAGCAGCTCATCAGCATAGATCATTACATTGATACTCATTTCCGAAAAGCCCGGAGCAGTATCTAATATTACAAAATCATATTTACCATCATACGGTTTTAAAGCATCGAGCAGAACACGATCAAGGCCGTGTATACGCTCTTTTAAGATAGACCGCATGATACCGCTCAACCTTTTATTGCCGGCAAGTAAGAACAGGCCATCACGGGCCGTTATGAGCGCATTTTGAGGCGTTACCGTTCCATCGATGAGTTCGGCAAGCCCTACCTCTGGATTAACTCCCAATAACCGGGAACAATGCCCCTGAGTGTCGGTGTCGACCAATAAGACTTTATTACCAGCAAGAGCAAGGCCGTGAGCTATGTTGACCGCGCTTGTTGTCTTACCTACACCGCCCTTTCTGTTTGCGATCGCTATCTTTCTCAATTCCCCTCCCAGTCTAAGTTTTTACAGATCATCTTAGACAGACCGTTATGTTAAAAATTTTTGATGTTTCAACCCTACTATTTCGACATCTTGTAAATTAAGTTTCGTGTTTTTTCATCACAGAAAGCTATCCCCCCACTCATCTCTACAACAGATATTATATATATATATCTTTCCGTTTTTTCTGGGTCAGATTCAAAATATTTTAAAGTCATTTGTTTTGCTTTTTCATATTCACCAGTTATAATAGCTTCACTAATCTTTTTTGATTGTTTAAGAGATTGTCGAGCTTCATGAACACCGGATTTTTCGCATGCAATAAAGCTAATTATAATTATTGAGAATAATATAAATGTAATAACTTTTTTCATAACATCCCTCCATATTTATAATATTTGCTACTTATGAAAACTTTGAATCAGGTGAAACCGGGGCCCCTTACTCCGGTCTAATATTTTCTAACGTATCGTTAACCTATTTCTGTTTCATCCTAACCGATTTAAACATTTTCTCTATCAGCTTTAATATCAAATCCAGAACCCATATCACCGGGGCCATAATCCGCTCAACGGTCTTGAAACCATACGGCTCGCTCATCTTACCACCTCCCATCCCTCCGGTATTGTAGCAGTACCTTTTATTTCCTTCTTTTTATACTTCAAACCCAACTTGACTAGGTGGCGAAGCTCTTGGTTTAAAGTTCTTAATTCCTTTTTTGCCATTTCCCTGATCAGTTATTCTAAACCGTCATCCATAGTTAAACTCAATTTACCCCCCATCCCGTCACCCCCTTTTAAATATAAGTATGGGTTAGTTTCGTATCTCAAAACCCGATGTATTATGATTTACCATTCTTCAGTTTTCTTTCCCAGGTGAGCTTCAAGGTTATTAGTAATCTGTTCCATTAGGGGTACTATCTGGTTTATGTATTGAATATCAAAGATTTTCATATTATTACCAGAGGTTGTCTCGCCTTCGAATTGTTCAAAAGTAACCCGTATTTTATTGTCTTTAATCTCTACTGTCATTAGAAACCGCACGTAATAAAGGTTAACATACGTTCGACCTCTCCCAATGATTATACCTTCTTCTTGATGCTGGATTACTTCTGTAGATGATTCAAAAGATTTTGCAAACCATATACTTGTTGACTTATAAAGTTCAGCCTTCGTGCCTTCAACCTCAATTATTTTCTGAACCATCCTAGGCCCGCTTACCGCCTGTTCTGTTGTTGCACATCCTACCAACAAAAGAACCGTGAATAAAATTAAAAATGGTTTCTTCATCCTGTTACCCCCGTTCAATATCTTTCAGGTGCTTCTTTCACGCCTGTATAAAACATCAGCTATGGCTCTTATTTCTTTCTTTGGTTTTATATCAATCTCAACTTCAGCGCTACCCGACACAACAGATGCACCAACTTTGAATTTACCTCTTCCTCCAAATCTTTTAATTTCCTCAACATGTATTTTCGCTTCTTCAAGTGGAAGCTTAATGCCACCAACTTCGAGAGCATCCTGTATTACAAATTCAGATGATGTTGTCATAGGATAAGCAATATGAATTGTATGAACGGCTGTTGTAACTGTAGCAACTATACTCGTATCTCCTTCCAAAGGTTCTGTCATTTATCCCCCCTTTTTATTTCCCCACCAGGTTTAAATATTTTCTCT
>SDBT01012041.1_pt1 | contig 13893 bp, 25 predicted proteins | sample 2277101 | NCBI WGS metagenome assembly SDBT01 (sample SAMN10404973, study PRJNA504765) | marine sediment metagenome | isolation source: marine sediment core GS10_PC15, 103 cmbsf | place: Arctic Ocean: Southern Knipovich Ridge | collected 2010 | reverse complement strand
GACGTGGACAGCTTCCTTTACGTTAACGGTGAACTCGTCGGCTCGAACCTTGGTCAAAACGACACTGGCGATCCTAGTTCCTCGAATATGCGTCTGATCGCTGGAGCGCGCATGGCTAGTTCCGACGAATTGATGGGGACATTAGAAGGCCTGGCGGTGTGGAGTTCTGATATTGGGGCGTCGGGGATCAAGAGCATGTACGAGATCGGGGTTGGTCTATGAAGCGCACTGCGGTGACGATTCCCTCCACGTTGGGTGACCATGAACTGGTTGCACCGCTCAAGGGGCGCGTGGTTGATTTGTTGGTGGATGACACCGACCAGATCTGCCTGGTTTTAGCTCACACCAACGCTGCCACGGTGCACCGTCGTTGGTTCGTGGTGCGAGCCGACCCATGCGACTTGCCCGAAGGTGAGCGCTACCTGGGCTGCATTATGGTAGGCGGCTTGGTGCGCCACGTCTTTGAATTAGCGTTCAAAGTCGTGGCGGATGTCGACCTCGTCGGAGACGAGTAGGTCGTACAACGGGCCTAAAACTTGGCCTGAATAGCTCCGCCCGCATTGATAGGTCTCTGAATTTTATGCTTATCCATGAGGTGCCACAAGAGTTTGAAGATCGATTTGGCTAAGGGATTTTGCTCGAGCACGTCGGAGAAGCACTCGAGACACCCTTCAAAATTCGTGATGTGCCCAAATAGATCTTCAGCATTCGTAATGGACTGACCTTCGGGTACGCAAAAAAGTCCCTCCCTCGTATCACCCCGCATCCATTCAATGAGACGAAGTCCGCTTCGCGTCTCGATGAGTTTGAGGCGAAAATTGTCCCCTTGCGGTTGCTTTTCGCAAAGCGGACAACGCCAAGTGGGAAGCGTGATGGGATCGGGTTGCTGTTCTTGGGACACGGTTCATTCCTCGTCCACGGTTATCGAGCTTCCATCTTGAGGCATTCTCTCGGATACAAAATCGAGTAGCTCTCTATTCGTGCTCGAACGAATAAAATCGTCGGAGGCGCCGAGTTCTTTAGCTAAGGGGTTGAGCCGATCGCGCGATTCGGCGGCGCCTTCATTCGCTTTTTCGAGAAGCTCTGACTCGCCCAGTCCAGGTTTAAAGGCCTGACAAACGTGACCGTGGTCGATGACGTCATACGCGAATGCGGGCCCAAAGCTCTTTTTGAATGCCTCACGAACTTTGACGCGCCGAACCGTTCGAAGCTCACCTTTCGCAATGCCTCCAACATAGTTCGTTGCAGCGGCCGCTTCATACTGGGCGCGGAGTTCGACGGGGCGTTTGCCTTCTTCAGAGACGAGATATTTGGGCATCGTTCAGCTTTCGGGACAAAAAAATGGGGCGCAGCGCGCCCCATGCTCCCCCTTTAGAGCGACCTTCGTCAAGCGTCGCCGTCTTCACCTGCGTCATCAGCTGCAGGTGTGTCTTCGGACGCATCCCCCTCAGGTGCATCGTCAGACTTCGGCGAATCGCCTGAGGCGGCCGCAGGAAGCGCAGGAAGCTTGTGCCCCCACAGCTTCATCAAGATCTTGCGAATCGACACGCGCGCCGTCGCGCCAAAGATGGCAACTTGCGCCATCTGGTCTGCGGTCAAAGTGATGCCCAGATTTTCGTGCCACATCAAGTAAACGAAGGAGATGATTCCCAACAAAAAATCGAGAATGTCGTCGATGACGTTTCTATGCTTGTGGGTCTTTTCAACCTTTTGGGACATGCATTGATTATACCACCAATTTGAAATGCCGGGAGCGACAAAGAGAAGACAGGGAAAGGAGAAGGAAGAACCCTATCGATTCGTCGCCCCGGCGATCAATTATCGACTGAAGCGAGTGCCCGAGTCAACGTTGGGATAAGTGAGCGAGCAGTGGCCTCGTCGAGGGACTTAGGCCACTCATCAGGCGCGATTACACCGTCGATTCGATCGTAAACCAAAACGTATTTCATGGGCGGGTGTGAAAAGACGGCGATGATTTTTCCAGGCCACATCAACGCGCGATCAGATCGGACGTGCACGCTGAGCAACTCGTAGGGAGCGTTGGAGGTCATTGCTCATCCTCGAGAAGCGACTTGAGGTCATTCAGCGATTTTTGCAGCGCAAACTGCTGCTCGGGTGTCAGGTGATCTTCACGCTTCGCATCCGCAAGCGCCTGGGCCAATGCGCTACTCGCATTAGGTCCCCACTGCGTGTCGGTCAATACTCCGAGCACCGATTGAATGGCGAAGATTTTTTGTCGATTACTCATCGGTTGGAGTAGATCGGCATCAGTTCTTTTGTCCTACGTGTTCACCGAATTTCCACGAGGCCATGGCGGAGTCGACGAGTTCGTGTTGCGGTTTAACGCCTTTGTCGTGGTAAGTCTGCGTCCACCAGCCATTGGTTTTTTCGTAGCCGATGGCTTCCAAAAAGCCCATCTGAACGCGGTCGGCTCCGAGTCGCCGTAGATAGCCAAGGCCGATCTCGATGCGTTTGGTGCCGGGATCAAAGCAAAAGGCCTCCATCGGAACGACTTCGGCAGGCGGGGTGGTGGAGTATTCAAACAGGTCGAACGCGACGCCGTGAATCTTACCCGTCTTGTCGTCTTGGACGTTTACCCGGTGACCGGACGCAGGATTTTTACGTGGAAACAAGAGCGCGCGATGGATGGAAACGTCATCGATGCGATGCGGTTGCAGGTCGCCTTTTAGGTAGCTTTCGACCGCGGCGAAGCTGCGTTTTACGCACTCATCGAGTTGCATCAGTGCACTCGAAAGGTTTGTCCGCGCAAGAGCATTTGGCCGACGCTATCGGCGACGTCATCATCGAGCCAGAGTTGTTTGAGTCGGCGTTTGAGTTTGCGGATGACGCGGTCGCGGGGCATGACGACTTCTCCGTCGCGGATGGATTCTTCGTAGATCTCCTCGAGTAGGTGACTAAGCATCGAAAGCGTCGCGTGCGAGCGTGCTAAAAAACGAAGCGTGTCTTCGAGTTCGATGTCTTCGTCTTCGAGACGTAGCAAGAAATAGGTCAGCGCATAGGCGCCGGAAAGACCGCCAATCGTCGCGGTCTTAGCGATTGTTTTTGCGCGTCGAAGGGAATCGAACATCGATGCCATTATCTCACAACCTATTCCTCCCACCAAATCAGGCAAGGGGGTGCAGGACTAACGCCGCCCCCGCCATAGCCATATAGAAAAATCAGAATCATCCAGGGGCGCTCGTACATGCCGATGTGCTTTGCAACGATTTGCGCGAGCGTTTTTGGGGTCGGATTGTCGATGTCGTTTTGGGTCAGCGTGCGAACGCAATCCCATCCGTCTTCGTTTTCGGATTCTTTGCAGATCATCACCTTTTGGATGTTCAATCTGCATTGGTAGCAGACCCGCTTTGGGGTGTACGTATTTTGTGTCAGCCCCATGGGCCGGCTGCAAAACGGACAGTTTTGCGGCCCGGGCGGCACGGGTCGATTTTACATGATGACGAACGAGGCGACGAGTAGCGCGCAAAAGGCAACGAAAAGCCCGATGCAGATGCGCTCGAACGCCACCTCCTCGTCCCTATTCGGCTGTTGGAGCACGAGAGGTCCAACGCTCACGCCGGCGCACGAGCGCGTAGCCTCTTGGCGTTCCTGGCGGCAAAGGCTTGCCTGAGCAGTAATGCAGCCCGCGACACCCGCAGTCAGAGCACCTGACCTCAGGACCCGCCTCGACCTCGATCATGCCGTCCTCGCGCTTGGGAGAGCGCCTCACAGGCTTGTCAGGCCGCTCCATGGGGATGGTCGGACCTGAGGCCTTCGCGACGGCGCCACAGGCGTCGCAGGTGGGCACAGGGGGCACGATGGATAGCCAGTGGTCGGGCACGCTGACGCGTCCTTCGCAAAGGCTACAGCGCCCAACAGTTCGTGAATTGGCTTTGCTCATGTTTTTCTCCTTTAAGATTCGCGCCCTGGTGAAATGACGGCATCGGGGAATTCGGCGACTTGAATTTCGTCCGGAAAGTTGTATAGCTCACCGTCTTTGAGGCGCACACATTTGAAGTGTTTTTGGCCGCCCATGAGGTGTTGACAGCTTCGTTCTTCACTGAGGATCGCCGTGCTCGTCTTCATATAGTAGTCCCCACGGTGTAGAAATACCTTACCTCGTGAGACAGAACTAAAGGCGTGGAAGGTTTGTTCTCTAGGTTGTACGAGCATCTCGTTTTCTCTTTCCTCCCCATCCGCACCGCCGGCACGGTATTACATCGAGTCAGCTTGGAACCTCAGGTCGCGTGATCTCGTAGCACAAACAGACGTGCAGCGCCTCGTCATCCCATCGGTAGCATGGCGCTAAACAATCGTCTTTGCAAGGGCATGGAACGGAGTCGGGGAATTTGTCCATTTAGTGCTCCATGGTGCCTTGTGCCAGGGCGGCTTCGAGGCGGTTCAAAAACGAGGGCGCATCTTGCCACGGGCAGATGGCAAAGGCGATGACGCCTCGATTTCTCATCCGATCGATGGCATGTGGGAGGGTGTCGAGGGTTTCAGGTTCGGACGAGAGTTGCGTGACGCCGTCGTCTTCGTATTCCGTGTACGTCCAGTCGTAAGCTTGCTCGAGCACGGTTGCAACGCGTTGTCCAAGCCGGCTGTAGCCCACGACGTAAATCGAGGTTTGCGGTTCCCATTCAGTCATCGGTAGGGGGAGTCAGAAGGTGAGGGGGAATCAGAGGGGAGCGTCGGCCATGTGGTTGTGGCGAGCGAGTTCGTATTCGTGAGAGGTAATTTCTTGCCAGGAAATCAGGGTGATGTTGGTATGGCGGGAAGCGACCAATTGAAAGCCAGAGGATGTTCTCATACCCGGATAGGAAGACGGTCCCATGGGATTGAGTTGATCTCGTTGACGCACAAACCAATTGAGCGGATGCACGTCGATCGCTATACCACTAAGTGACTCGTCCCAGGGTGAACTGCCCGATGGATAAGGCCGCGTCCGAAGCGTGCGCACACGATACGTCAGCCAATAATACTTCTTCTCCGTTTCGTCAGTCATCATCCACCGGGTCGTTTTTCCGAGACCACAAGGTATCCCGAACTTCATGGCGCCGAACGAGTCGAAACCCGATGATCGAAAACTCGCCGCACTCCTCAGCAGGTTTGACCGCAAAGGCAAGCGCTCGCGTCATGAAAAAGTCCAGGAGTTCTTTGGTTGGATCGTCGGCCAGATGGATCTCAACGGATTGATGCGCTGGAAAAGAAAGACCATCACCGTGCTCGTCCCACTCCCATTGGGTGTAGCAGGTTCCATGACCGTCGTTGACAAGGCCGGGAGTGGGGCCGGTGGATACGGGTCGATAGCACCCATTGTCGTCAGGTAAACGGCACACGAGGTCGTCTATTTCCTCGAAAAAGTTCGACTGCTTGATTTCATCGCGGACTTTTTCAGCGATGTCTATTCCGACCTCGCAATCACCGACACACCCCGTGATGTACGCGCACATCTCTCGTTCGAAATTGCCGGCGTACTCGGTCGTGTCAATGACGAACTCGTAGTTGTATTCGTCGTCGTCCATCAGCTTCCAAGCTTGTCGTAACTGAGCGCCCACCAGGTTGGCCAGTCGATGAAAGAAGTGGGGGCAAGTCCGTGCGACGATTTGAAATCGGACAGGTACCCTTCGGTCTTGTTCCCCATGCGCCCATCGGGCAATCCGTTGCTGCCGACTAAACCGTCTGGTCCGTAGTTGTAGGACAGCAAAAGGCCCTGAATGCGTGCGACGTAGACCGAGTATTCCCCTCGAAAGTCATTGAGGTCGACGGTTGGAGGAGGGGAGGGCCAGGTTTTTTCGGGGGTGATCGATGGATTAGCAAAAGCAATGAGGTCGTCGACCGAGCCGTAAAACCGGTTGACGTCGACGACGCCAACGCCGGGAACCGGTGGGTGGTGTTGAAAGTTGCCCCCGCCCGAGTACTGCCAAAGACTCCACGAAGGCCACGGCATCGCAGGAGGCTGCGTCGCCTGTCCAGAGTAGTACACCTGCCAAAGTGGGTAGTCGACAAAGCGCGCCGTGTTGCCGACCTCGTAGCGCCACACGTTGGCACCCGTGTAAATCATTGGCTTTCGTTTCAGCCTTTGTTCGACGGTTTCAATCCACCCCTCGATCCATGGAATATTCTCATCTTGATCGCTCTCAGAATACCGCTCGAAGTCCAGCGCCGGCGGCATGAAGCTTTCCGAGATGTCCCCACACACGCGCTCGACCACGTTGCCAAAATCCTCAGCTTCTGCTCTACCATCCTCGTATCCTCCGACAGAATCCGGTCGCGCAAAGTGGTAAGCGCCCGGGTAGTAGACGGACGTCCCATCCCTCTCCACCGCCTCGATGCCTTCGATGTTTTGCTGAAACTTGGGGTCTTCGTAGTCGCGCCCCTCGGTCGCCTTGACGATGCAAAACTTCATGCCCGAATCGGCGACTTGTTGATGATCGACGTCGCCTTGGTGATAGGAAACATCGATGCCTTCGATGTACTCAGTCATTGTATACAATGTCCTTGCCGGATTTTACCCGAAGTGCGGGGACGTATGGGAGGTCTGGATTGCTTGGAGATTGGTGATCGTCGACCCAGCTAGTCTTGATAGCCAACCACTCGTGATTACCTTTGAGGAGAATCTTTCGGCGAACGAGTTTTCCGCTTATTTCGTTTGGAGGGTTCACGTTTTCGTAAATGGTGTAGCCACGTTGCAGCAAATCTTTGTGGATCTTGGTGTCGATGGGTTTGGCGCCTCGTCGTACACGAACCCGTTCATGACCACGGACGTCGTGGCGATATGTCATCGTCTTCCCAGTGGGTGGATTTAACGAGTGTTCGATGGCCTCACGGATAGTCGTCCTGAGTTCCAACTTGTAGTAAGGAGGTGGTATCCATCCGGGTTGCTTCCCTTTGATACCCATGGATTTACGGGAGTTTTTATAGATCGATTTAGCCCGTTTAGACATGCCGCTTTCGATGACGAATGTCTTGTGCTCGTTGATGAACTCGATGAGCATGGGTAACAGCCACGGACAACACGAAAACGTTCGCTTCCAACGTTGAGGATCTCGGAGGAGCCGCATCTCGACCCGGTCGTCACCATCTTCATTCCATCCATGATGGTATATTTCGAACGCGTGCCCAGAGTCAGAGATGAAGCTTCCCATCAGATGGGACATCGAATAGTCTTGGGTTTCTGGGGAGTATGTGCCCAACCGTTCTGAGAGGTCATCGTGGCTCATCGGTATGCCAAGTCCGTATCCGATGTAGCAGTTTGAAAATGGCATGTTGGCGGGCATGGGGGCCGTTTCGCAAACGTCGTGAAGATGATCGCGAAGGCATCCTTGAATGATGCTGTCGGTTCCTCTTTTTCGATTCCAAGGCATATCAGTAAACTGAACGTGTGGAAATAGCTTAGGAACCATGTGCTGCTCAAATACCTGCTCTAGCTCCTGATAGACGGTTTCCGGTAGGTGAAAAATGCGCGCATCTCGAAGCAGTGACCAATACAGAGGAAAATGTGAATCGGAAGCGTATTTTCTGTCGCGTTTGATTGCTCGTTGAAGATCAATCATGTTGAGCGTGTAGAATTGGATGGTGACATCTTCAGGCGGGAGAGAAGTGCCCATGTGGGCAAGCGCATCTCTCCGCATGTTTATCGACCGGCCATGCTTATCCATGACGGTAACGATGTCTTTTTTACCCATTACTTAACTGTTCGCGTCAGTGTGTAGAGGGTTTTGTGGGGGGAGTCGGGGAGGGTTTCGGTATGGCTCACGGTCCAGTTGGAATCATCCGGGAGGGCAAATGGGCGGTAAAAGCAGTGGGCGCCAAGGGGTTCCCGCTCGAGGATTCGCTCATTCCACGTCAAAAACAAGACGACTTTGACGGCGCTGTCGAGCACGTTTTTGATGAGCTTTGTCGCTCGCTCATCGGTGGCCATGTGGTAGTGCACGTTGAAGCATACGACCATGTCGCGTTGAGAAAATGACTTCTCAACGATGTCGGCGACCATGCAAGTCACGCTGTGCGGATAGTGATTGCTCTCGAGTATGCGGCTGATGGCAGTTTTCGAGATATCGATCCCGGTATAGTGCCAGGGCCAATTGCGGTTTTGAATGAGCGGCAAGAACATGCGGGCGAGTTCTCCGGTTCCCACACCCACGTCGAGGATGCTCTGCACCGAATGTTCGTCCGCAGCCTCCTTGACGCGTTTGACCAAAAACTCGCGCTCAGACGAAAGGCCTAGCCCGCTGTTCCCGCCTGAGCGATAGCGATTCTCCCAGTAGGTTGCTTCTTGATAGGTCATCAAAACGGTCTCATGAGTCGGCAGTGCACCGGGCGCAGCATCCCATAGTTGGAAAGCAGTCCTCGCTCTTCGCCGCATTCGTAGCAGTTCACGAGACGCGCACGGATCGAGCACTGGTCACAAGAGGCCTCGTCAACTTCATCAGGTTTGTCGATCTTCATTGCAAACCAAAGAATTGACGCGCTTGTTTTGCAGGTTCTCGATCTTCAGGCAACGCATACTTTCCATTCGCAAACGTCATCAAAAAGCCCCGCAAAAAGCCGCCGATTTCCCCGGTAAAGTTCGAGTCTGCGACGCCATCTGAGCCGTCGCCAAATGGGTTCTTGAACACAAAATCATACGCACCACCCGAATCGTCATCATTACCTATACACGACGCTTCGTTTCTCAGCCACGGCTCGCGAAACTTGAGACACAGCATTGCGGCCAAGATTTCTTCTTCGGGTGGCACTGAATTATCGTGAAAGTGCAAGACGTTTCCTTCGTCGTGGTCGTAACAGATTTTCCCAATCTTGGCCGCCACACGAGAGTGTCTATGTGCGAGCAAGTATCGATGTCCGGTCAATCCGCCGTATTCGAAGATCGTGCGAGTTTTCATCCACTGTTCGTGCTGCTCTTCATCTAAGAACGAAAGCAAGACCTCGGTCGCGGGTTCGATAGCGCCTTCGTAGCATTGCGGACATGAGATCGTCGGGCGTTTGACGGTTGCCGCCTTCTCGGGCTTTTTCTTTTCGAGAGCTTTGGACTCTTCATCGGGCGCAGATCGAAGGGGGTCACCTTTGGTGCCCGCCTCGAGCGCATCCGCGAGTTCTTTGACGGTGCCGACGGAGGCTTTGCCATCTTCGCCGAAGAGTTTTTTGAGCCAGGCGAGGATGCCTTTGTCGGAGTTCGCCATGGCCTCGATGGTGCCGTCATGCATCTTGATGGCGGTTAAGGTGGCGAGGCCGGGCTTGAGGTGGGAGATCATGAGCGTACCGATTTCGACCATGGACGCGGCGACGATTGTTTCATCGCGCTTCTTGTTCTTGCCTTTGGGGTACCAGAGCGTCTTTCTCTTCATCCAGCCTTTTTCATGCAGGATGGCAGCCAGCGATTTGAGCACGCGTTGTTCGTCGGCGGTCGGTTCGATGGCGGTGATGATCGTTCGGGATTGGTTTTTAGGATCGACTTCGATTCGAATGTCACCGTTCCAGGATGGGAAATACCACTTCATGGGGTGACCGCCGTCCCGTTGATGGGTTTTACGGGTCCAACGAGTGCTCTATCGCGTGGAATCGGTCCATCTTTTTCGTCTTCGATTTTCTCAGCAGCAGCATCGAGGAACTGCTTACTCAAGACTTCGTGAAGTTTGGTCTCGAGCTTATCTGCGAGGTCGCCGAGTCCTGCTTTTTTGGCAGCGGCGATACCTTCGATGAGTTCTTCGACGGGGCCTTTTTCTTTGACGGGGTCTTGACCGCCAAGTTTACCAAATGCGGAAACGAGTTCGCGAGTGAGCGTGCTGGCAAAGCTTTCGTTGGGTGCAGCTTCTCCGGTTAGGGCGTTTTCTTCGAGCGGTTCACCGGTGTTACCCATGATGACGCCAGGATTTGCAACGCCTTGATAGTTGGAGTTGCCGCCCAACGGGCCACGTCGACGTTTGCGTTGACGAACGTCGGCGATGGGGGAGCGGACCATGATCATCTCTTGGGCGATGTTGGCGAAGCGGGAGACTTGGTTGAGCATGGAGTGAGTGAGGCTTTCGACGACCATTTCTTTGAGTTCGTCTTGGATGGCCTTGCGCAAAGCTTTGCTCGTTTTGTCGACGATGGGCTCACCGGTGGGCATGGGCTCTCGACGATGGGCGTGCGTGACGATAGGCCCATCATCGTAGTCACAGCACTCGTCATCGTACCCGTCGTCCATCACCATGTCTTCGGTGTTGCAGATGAATCCTTGGTTAAAACTGGCCATCTTCTTACCCTTCTCCTATCAGCTCTGAGACGGTCACGAACGTGTAGCCTTTGTCGCGTAGGCCGTCGATGATTTTCGGCAAGGTTTCAGCCGTCGTCCACCCCTTGCCGTTGACGTGGAAGATGAGTATGGAACCGGGCTTGGTTTTCCACAAGACGTAGCGGACGATGGCGTCTGCCTTGAGGTTTTTGTCGGGATCTCCCGATGCCACGTCGTGAGTAACCGTCTTGAGACCGAGTTGTTTGGCGGTCTTAATGACCGCGTCGCTCCACTTGACGGCGGGAGGGCGAAAGAACGTCGGACGCTTTCCGGTGACCTCGAGAATCGTGCGCTGTGCTTTTTGTAGGTCGGCGAGCATCCACTCGGGCGCTCGCTCATCATAATGCGTGTGCGTGTAACCGTGGCTTTGGATCTCGAAATTATTAGCCAGCGCAACCGCCTGCGACGCGTGGCTCTTGACCCACGATCCCGAAAGAAACATCGTCGCATCTACGTTTTGTTCGGTGAGCACCTTGACGATGGCAGCGTCATAGCCGGGCTCGAGATTCGTTGGACACGCATCGAAGGTGAGCGCGACTCGCTTTTCATCCCTGTCCCCATGTCGAATGGGGAGTAAGAGGGCGAGTAAAAGAACGAGTTTAGTCATGGGGAAGAGTCGACGTGCGGGAATCGAACCCGCATGGGCAAAACGGAGCTATCACGATCGACCCATCTGGGACCATCCAGTTGCCGACAAAGTGGGGGCCTTGATACAGAAATCTACTGGCAGGCGGATTCCAATACGCGGCCCCCGCCCCAAGGCAAACATACTCCTCGGGGAACTCATGCGTTTTTCAGTTCGGCGATTTCACGAAGAAGCCGTCCACGCTCTTCGGTCCATTCACCTTTCTCTTCAGCTTGCTTTTTGACGCATTCGAGTTCGCTCTCGTGCGCCCGTTCGCAAGCCTTCTTCCAACCTTCGTAGGCGTCTTTGTACTTGGCCAATTCGGAGCGCAAGACAGCCTCGCGCACGTCAGCGGAGACGAGGCGAAAGCACGGGTGCTGTTCTACGAATTCGATTTCCTCGGCCAAAACGATGCCCCAGGGGACAAACAGCCGCATCAGCTCGGTCCACCAATGGGCAACGATGGCCTTTTTGACTTCGATCGGCGGCTCGTCTTTGGCGATCTCTTCGATCGCTTTGGACATCTGCCCTTCGGAGACTTCGACGTTGAACAGCTGGGCGAACTTGATGTCAGCGGGGAGGTCTTTGCCGTGCATCATTTTGCGTACGTCGGCGAGGCCTTTTCCGATGCGACAGATTTCCTCACCCGCTTCGATGCGTGCCTTAGCTTCGATGAGTTCGTTTTTCAGTTCGCGGTGGTACTTGCCACAGAGTTTCCAGACCTTTTGAGGGTCGGTGATGTTCCCGTCTTTGATCAGCTTGTCGAAAGCCTTTTGATCTTCGCTTACATGACCCCAAAAATGGCTCATCATGCCGATGCTGCCGAGGCCAGCCATTGCCAGCCACGCGCCGGGGAGTGCATTCTTACTCATCGTCGTTCTCCTTCTTCGCGTCAAATGCTTCAGCATCGTCCGCCGCGGCCATGATCTTCTTGGCGTAATCGCGTGCCTGCTTCGTCGTCATTTGTGCGTGTGCACTTACGAATACTCGATCTGGAAGTTTTAGCGATTGCAAGCTGACACTCACGGTGCTCGGTCGTTTTACAGCCATCTGTCGAATGCTGTGACACTTCGCTTCCCATTCGGGCACGGTCTTGTCGCTTACGGTTTCGTAAAACGGTTGGCGTTCAGCCATCGTCGTTTTCGACTTTCACGGCAAACCGAGATGCCGTGGGTTCGACTTGGTTTTGGTAGCGCCCTTTGTAGAGTTCGATGGCGCCGCGTGGTTCTAAAAAGTATGCCTGACAAAGCGGCAAGTTGGGGTAGATCCGAACAGGATGGATGACGTGGATCTCGAGCGTGATGGTGCCACGAAATCCAAGATCGCAAAAGCCCGCCGTCACGTGGACGTGAATCCCCAGCCTACCCACGCTCGAGCGCCCTTCTACGATGGGCACGAAGGCGTTGGAGCCGATGGTCTCGATGGTGCGACCCAGGTACAAGATGCCCGGCCAAAGGACGAGGCCGTCGTCGGGAATCTCGAGCGTCTCGGTAGCATTGTCCGTCTTCATGTCGAGGATGGAATCAATCGGCATGACAGGCTTGATACAGGGAAAGCCATTACTTAGATTGATCCACGCTTGGGTATGACTGCCATTTTTGTATCGCGCATTTTCTCCATCATAAAACGCGTGACGCTTGTAACCGTCTTCGTAGGCCAAAAGCTCGTTCCCAATCCGAAGATCGATAGAGTTCGGTCCTACGAGCGATTTGTCGTACGGCTCGACGTCGATGTAATTCATCCTTTCGTCGATGATGTCTTTGAAGCGGTGGATACCGTCAACCACGTATACTCCGTCCCCGAGATTGCGGGAGGGAGATGGCAAGGTGACGCGTCGTTCTTTACCGTGCATCTCACGGCCCGTTTTGATCTGTTCGCGTATTTCAGGTCCGGTTAGAATCATCCATCTGCCTCTTTTAGACTGCTACGGATCACCCGGATTGCGGTATGCCCGTCGTCGACGTTCAAGTCTCGGCCTGCGAGCTTGGCTTGGAAGAGAATTCTCGGCAAGGTTTCTTGTAGCGCGCCTCGGATAACGAGTGGCGATGCGCCTGTGATGCGGCTCAGCCAAACGACGAGGGGAAAGATTTTTTTGGTGCTGTGAATGGGCGGTCCCGGGACGTCGAGCGTGTTGAGGAAGGTCTCAGCCCACACGAGCCAGATTTCGGCAGCAGCGAGATCGCCTTCGGTATGTAAACGGGCGATATCCTGTCTCATCGAAGCGAGCGCGAGATGGTTCAGATTCCACATTAACCCAAGCCCCGTCACAGCTTTCCTTCTCTTTGAAATCGACCGATGACGCGATCGAGTTCCTGAATCGTAAGATTAGGGGTGAGGTATTCGAAGCGCAAGAACGAAAGCCATGCCATGCGACAGGCCTCTTCACGCGTGACAAATGGAGTGGCATTCATCTCGTCGAGAGCCACGATGAAGGGATATCGCTCGACGTCTGGCAAGCCTGATTGCACCCGCTTGACGTAGCAACAATGGTCATCGTCAACCTCAAAGGCCTTGCACCAACGCCCGTTGTCAGCTGTAAAAATTGCGTCTTTGGAATGCTCCTCACGCGCTTCAGCGATCGTCATGACCTGATGGTGTGGGGGCGGTTTAGTGTAATCAGGCATTCGATCCATCTTCTTCGTCTATATCGCTCATTTCGTTTCCTGTTTGTATTTCTCCAGGTCAGCAACAGCCCGCAGCCACTTGTCGCGCAGCTGTGCATTCTCCGCTTTTAGGCTCTCAATCTGCCCTTTGCGTTTTAGTCGCTGGGCTGTCTCGAGTCGCGTGCGTACCCCCCAATCCGTCGAAGATTCGATGTCATCACCCCCTTTGTCATTGGGGGATTTTGGAGTGACCGGAGTGGGCGAGTCACCTGGGGCGGGGTCATCGGGTTTGGGGAGAACGCCCCAGTTTTGCAGGGTGGTCAGGGGGATGGGGAAGGGGCCATGGAGGGTGACGTGACCGGAAGGCGTGGTGGTGCGCATGAGAC
>SDBT01012040.1_pt1 | contig 13893 bp, 12 predicted proteins | sample 2277101 | NCBI WGS metagenome assembly SDBT01 (sample SAMN10404973, study PRJNA504765) | marine sediment metagenome | isolation source: marine sediment core GS10_PC15, 103 cmbsf | place: Arctic Ocean: Southern Knipovich Ridge | collected 2010 | reverse complement strand
ATACCGAATAAATCGGTCATGCTCCAAAACATTAATCTCTAAATCAATCTCTTCGCGTGACATTTTTAGTTGTGAGCACTTTAGACAGACACAGTTCAAAATCGTCACTATGAATTTTATGAACATTGGATGTATTATTGGTACAGCCAATTCAATATACCCAAAGTGCCCCGGACACACACGTAGGTCCTCAAGACATGTATTACAAATCCCGCGCGATGACGCGGGACCCATTCGTTCATCGTAAACGGTGTCTGCAGACGGTTGGGCAACGCGCGAATGTTTCACCTCGCAAACCGCAATTGCTTTTATCTCTTCAGGACTAAGAACCCCAAACTGGACCTCTTTCACTGGTCGGAGTGGAGGTGCAGTGATGGGTTGCAGTTTGGGATCGTTGCGGAGTTCTTCCAACGCCTTTTGTACATTAGGGCGCAATTTGCGTTTCGGGGCACTCATGGCGATAGACTGCTTTTATCTATCTTCCTTTTTTTAAAATCAATTTTGCGACTTTCTTAAAAAGAAAGGTAGGTTAAAAACTACAAAAAGTAGTAATCAATTTTCTGGGTTGTCTGAATGGAACAACAAAATGCCTTTCAAAACCAATGGGGATTTCAAATATTATATTTTTAAATGATAATAATGACTGGTAATATAGAAAATTTGTATGATGCAGCACTACATGGTGATAAAAAAGAGGTTGACTATCAACTACAATTATTAGCTCCCACGTGGGCTTCAAACAGTCGCGATCAGACAGAATACATTGGGAAATATAAATTAGCAAAAATTACACCCATAGTTGTAGCCATTCAAAAACTCACCAAACATAGCGGTGTCATTTCTTATCAAATTGCACAAGAAGCATATAAAATAGCTCTGGCAGTTGATAGAAATCTAATACACCGAAATGTATTGGCAGCCGCTTATATATTATTAATAGACGGTAAAGTAAAAGATTATAGTATGGTTCGCCGGCTAGTTCATTTGGCTATTAATGAAGATGCGCTAATCGACGAGGACTCTTTAAAGATACTCAGAGAGTTCTATAAGCTACATGATGTGTATCCATATACGGTTGCTAAAATTGTTTTTGATGTAATCACCCATTCAACACAAAGTATATCAAATGTAATAAGGTTGTTAGGTATTCTTCACCATAAAATAGGCGGTTTTTTATTCACAAAAGCGTCGACTGATGGGGAAGATTTGGCTTTTATCATAAAAATATGGACATTATTCGGTTATGGTCCAAGTCCACATCAAATACGCAAAATCTTTAAATATGAGTATGCACAATGGCTACCAGCTTATTTAATTATAATATTAGAAATGCTACGTGATTACGGGTATGATTTTAATAGCAAGTATATTTCTCAGACAACAAATGTGACAGTTGCAACTGCTATATTTGACGCAGCAATACATAATAATACAGGTATACGTAAGATTCTTATTGACTTGATACTCTCTGGACGTATAAAAATTACAAAAAATATTACTGAGCAGGTTGAAAAAATCAATGATAAAAATCTTACAAATGCAATGATTGCTTGGAAATATATAAAGAGAACTGATTTAAAAAACTTGTGCAGGGGAAAAAAGTGTACATATTACAAACAAATTGCCCGTGATAATAAACTACGAAACATTGCCTATCAACTTCAATTATTGGAGACCGAAAACGACAAATCTGTCTGTGGATGCATCAATACTATCACTACTAGCCAAAAACGTGGCATGATTCCCTATACAGAAATATATGAGTCACGCTCTGCTCGTGAGTGTGATAATGAGTTTACTTTGGATATGGATAACATTTTCGAATTGTCAAATGAACAATTATTAGAATATATTGATGAGGCAGAGTGGAAGGTTAAAAACGGCACCAAAACACACCCCAAAACACACCCCAAATATTGTTTTGACAAGGGGGACGCGAAAAAATTATTAGTATCAGGTGTTAATCCATATACTGGAACTGACTTGTCAAATCAGTTTACAAATGATTTGATGAATGTCAAACCCACAAGCACCGCAATAGGCTTCAAGGATGCAGTGGAAGAAATATCAACAGGTAACATAAGTGAGGGGGCAGAGTTAACAGATTTTCAACAAATTTTTACGAGATTTAAAAATGTTTTGAATGAGATTAATCCATATCTTGATTATGAGGCATGGGCTACACAGTATACTGTTGAAGATTATGGTAAAGTAATTCCAATGATCGCGTTCCCGGGTTTTGTAGCGAATTTAGATTTGGGTAGTATTGATATTTTATTATCACATGAAAAGTATGTCACCAAATTAATGGCAGTATTATTAAATAGAATAGAGAATGGGGACATAACAATCGCTGCAATTATTACCGGGATAAATAACATGTTGGAGTATTTCAAGGTTCCATATGCAATCACAGAGTCAGTTGAAAAAGTTACTTATTTTGATTGGAGTATAGACGCGTTGACTGTAAAAAAGAATGAACTAATGAAAGAGTTTATTGCTGGGAAAATGAAAGATCAAACCTTGATGCAAGAGATACAAAAAATACGCAACGCACTATCAGAAAGAAGCGGAGAAATGTGATCTAAAGACATAATTTATAATTATATGTTGGTCTCAATGTTAAATTCCGGTGTTAATTATCTCTTGCTCTAATCACTGACGCAGGAGACAAAACTATATGGAGATAGAGCAAGATAGAGCAAGATCTGTCTAGTATTGATTCACGAGTAGCCGAAAATGTTGTGCCACGAAGCGGACCACCTACCATTTTTGATCTACTTTCTTAATAGTAAAATTGAATTATTAAATTTTTTACCTCCACAAATAAATGGAGACCTTTGAATCAAAAGAGTTGATTGAAATTATATTAAAACGAGTTAAAACTTTAACAAGCCAGATCTGTGTTTCGTAGCCAAAGAATTAAACGATGGGGACATTCTAGAAAGATTTGAACAATTCAGTCGTCCTGTTTCGTTGAATAATTTGACTAAAGAGCAGCTCGTCAGATATCTGACAAAAAAACTCGATACATTAGAAAACGACCAATTATTTAAATTAGCTGAGCAGTGTAAGATATTTGAAGGTGATACCAATTGGGAGACTTGTGCAGTTTGTATGGAATTTATGGGGCGACAGAAAAATAGTCTCAGTTGTGGACATTGGGTTCATTTTACGTGTATGAGAAAAGCCATGACCACAAAATGTCCCATGTGTCGTAGAGAGGTTGGTGAATGTATACCTTGGAATTATTTAAACGCAATTCAATAGCGGACGGCATTTTAATGTAAAACACGTTAAAAATATGTGGGGCAAAAGTAATATGTTGTTATTTTTACTCTTAATTTATTTGGGTATATATTTTTTAATTAGATTTGGTTACCGAGATTTTGGTTTACTTACATATGTTCTCTATACAGTGGTAACATTGATAGCGGGTGTAGTGGTTATGAGTATATCTGATGGTGTAGTTCGTGCCGTTGGCCCAAATGTTAGACATTTGCATGCTACGATGGATGCGTTATTTAACGAAATCGAACACCAAGAAACACGAAACACTACGCTCGAGCGTATTGTACAAGCAACGTTAAATAATGCATTAATAAATCAGCAGGAAGTATTATTACGTATATATCGTGATTATAGACCACAGTTAACTACTGAACAGATAGTTGATAAATTAGAACAAATAGACCCACCCCGAGATGGCGATTGTGGGGTATGTTATGATTCTTTAGATAGTGGCAGTCTATTGGGTTGCCCTGGTTGTCATAAATCAGCACACAAAAAGTGTATTGAAGAGTGGATTTCGTCTGGACAAACTATTTGTATTTATTGTCGTTGTGATTTTACTACATAATAAGCATGATGCTTATTATGCGTGATTCAATTCTTTTTCTTTGCTAACCTCGGCTTTTTTGAGGTCTTTTTTTGTACTTCATCTTCAGATTCTTCACTTTCTTCACTTTCTTCAGATTCTTCACTTACTTCATCGTCGGGATCAAACGTGGTAACACCTCTCCAGACGCCCTTTACCTGTGACCCTAATTTTTTCTCCATTGCTTCTCTCACTTGTACGCGTGTAGGAATTTTACGTCCAGGGAACGAATCTTTGTACCATTCTTTGAATAGTGTATAAATGAGTGTAAGCGTCACAAAATTCTTTTTAATACCAGTTTCCTGGATTCTCTCATCCAAGAATTGCATATAATGATCGTTGGTTTTATGATAAGCATCAGTAGCCTCTTGAACACCAGATGGTTCAACTAAATCCGCATCTCCAAACGACTCGTATTCTTTGATCAGCCACCACAAAAACGCCTCTGATAATTCTCCAAGACGATCCTTGAGAGATTTATCCATTGGGAAAACCTTTTTAGCATATTGTTCACCAAGATTTTTAGGAGCAAGATGTTCTTTTACAAAGATAGATAAAAATGGCAATACACGAATACGATTCCAACTTGCTTTATCTTCTGCGGAGATGTTAGGCATTTTGTTACAATGTAAAATAAGTTTAAATTGCGGAGTGATTTTGACTGGTTCCTTAAAAAGACCACGGGCATAAAATGGATCCCCACCAGTGAGTTTTTTCATTGTTCCACAATTCAAAACATCAGCATTGTCGGTTTCTGAAACAACGACTGCTCGCGCACCCTTGCAAGGTATTAACTCTGCGGTGGCATTGGATGAAGATTGTTGTTTACCGGTGAGAATTGTTGTTGGTGGTGTATAAAAATATTCTCCCAATGCTCGCTCTAATAGATCAGAACATATGGATTTACCATTATCACCCACCCCAGTCCAAATCAGAAATATCTTATGACGATTACCGCCACGTATAAGATCACTGGCAGTTTGCTTGAAAAACTTTAACAGGTTTGGCTTTACAAAAATCTTTTTCAGAATCTCATCCAATTCCAAGACACGTGGATCATCATCATCAAAGTCATGATAATATAATCCAGTCGTTTTCGTACAATAATCATCTGGACGTCCGTCTCTAAAGATTTTTTGTTCAGCATCATAAACACCATTTTCACAAACCAGGAGATTTGGATTTTCATCCATTTTATCAACAAATTCTTGATCGTAGAAATATTCTTGACATTCCTTTAGAACACAATTTTTAAAGGTTGTATTTTTTAATTTGTCTATCAGTCTACAGATTGTCGTCACTTTGGAAGCATACATTTGCTTTTGGGCTTGATCGTCTTCCACTTGAACGCGATCCATATAATTACTGGCAAGACTAGCATATTTATTAGTCAAAGTGTGCGACATATGCCAGCGGAGATTAATACCTCTAGCATTTCGCACCCAGCGATGTCCTTTGAATTCATACCAAATCTCTCTTTCTACATCCGCGCATACATATTGATTCTCAAACATTACATGGATGATTTTGGCAATGTCATTATGTGTCATACTGATTCCCTGATGGAGAATATGATTGATTTGGGTATCACGCCACGCCGTAAACTCATTTGGCGAGTCATTTTTTGCTATATGTTTTAATGTACCTAGTGTGTAATTGCGAACCTCCATCTTGTCCCATAATTTTTCGCAAACCCCATCGTGAAACTTTTCTGACCTACCAGAAAATGTGGTCCATAAATCTAATCCTTTTTGATGACCTTCTGAGATATTGTACAAAATCCAACCAACCTCTATCCATTGATCGTAATCATCAGCACGATCGTCATCTAACATTTCTAATAATTGTTCCGATACAACAAGATCTGCAAAAATATCATCAAGGTTACGTTGAAACGTAACCTTCTTCTTTTTTCGTGGAGCCGGTTTATGAACTACAACATCTTCGTTTAAAGAGATTGGACCTACACCTTGGCGAATAGACATGTATCTAGGCATGTTCCAAGCTCGCGTACCAACTGGGAACCGGCTTTTAAATACGGATTTTACGGGGATAAGTTCCATATCTTTATTGTAACGTTTTGTTGTTTTGTATGCTTCTGCTTTGAGATCTTTACGTGATCCATACATTAACCAACAATTACCGGGAATATTCTTATCGAATACCTTATCAATCGGCTCTAGGATATTAATGTCATTGAGAATCTTACGTTCTTGGGAACGTCTAATAGCTTCACTGCGGATATATTCTTTTTGAACCCAATGTTCAGTAAAAAAATTGGGAAAATGCAAGTGAAATCCATCTTTGCATCTTCCCTGGAAGCTAACTGGTGCGGTTTTCTCTAATACACAACAAATCAACATTTTATCGGAGGGTTTTTTGGCTATTTCAGATATAATTTCTTGATATACTTTTATGATTTCTCTGATGTGTTTTGGTTTATAATAACGTTTTAATCCGTTATCCAATGTACAACGGAAATCTATATCAACAATTAATGGTACTATGGGTTCTGGCTTCTCGGTGATCCCCGCAATTCCACCATCGACGATGACCGTGTTATATATATCATAAAATTCATCCAGATCATCACCTTCTATATAGTATCTGCGCAAAGGCTTAATTTTAGATGTATGGGTAAATGGTTCTCCCTTACCTACCTCCCGCTTTGTTAAAAATTTGACAAGCCGCATGTCCATTATGTTGTTTCAAGATTTTTATGAATGTGATTTATTTTTGCTTTCCAGGGTCCCTCAAGTAAACACTTTTGTGTTTGTATGTTAATTTGATCAAATGATTTTTGAAATAACCATTTTTTCGAGTGTTTTCTTTAGCCTAATTTTAGGGTATTTCGAGGCAACATAAATTTTCAATTAAAATTTATCCTTAAAAATAACCTGTGATCTGTATAGAAGAGCAAACCCTCGTTTAACTAAATTTAAAGGTATAAATATAATCCTGTCCAATAGTAATGGGGGGAGAAATACAATGGCTTTTATGGGTTGATAACGAAATTTGGGGCTACGTTGATACACTGCAAGATGCGGATTGGTTTCTCACAAAAATTGCCGAAGAAATTAGCGCTGAGATTGGTAAAATGCATAAAAAATGGAAAGTCATTACAAAAAATATTTGCACCGATAAGATCAAGGTTCGTTGCATAAACCCAGGATACGTCTATAATAGCAAATGGACCGTCCATACTGTTCGCTTTGAACAAGTGTTCAAATTACATAAAGATCCTATTGGCACATTTCACATTCCCACACCACCACCACCACCACCAATCTTGAAAAAGAAACGACTCGGTACAGAGTAGACGCACAGCCCACTTGCTTCAAGGTGGTGTATAATGGTGTACAACTCGCAAACAAATTCATTTAAACATTTAAAATGTAGAGATTGTATGGAAAAATATGGATATATACCAAAAGGTCACAGTACAATCGTAGGTTATAACGCTTGTGTCGATGCTGGAGACCTAGATAGACTTACGGTCGTTGGTGCTTTTACCAAAGTAAATCCTAAAGATGAAAATGCATCGGTCATCGGATTTAATGCAACAAGTCATGGTCCTCACAGTTCAACAGTTGGTGATTTTTATGTAAACAATGATGAAATACACTTTACAGATAACTTTTCTATAAAGAGAATGAAATGTAGTTGTTGTTGTAATGAAACACAATGTATGAATTGGGATCAGAAACACTCATTATGTTTTGATTGTATATTTAGTACAGCTCTATATCATAGAGGTTTAATGAGCTTTGAGAAAATGAAGAAACACTAGAAGAAGATTAGGGGAATCTTGTACATTCTACCAAATGTCGTCCGCGGGTTGCCTCAAGTTTCACTATCTCCTTCATTGCTCTCGCTTTCCAGTTGGGTGACAAATTCAAGTGCTCTAGGGTCAGCTTTTATAGCTCTTCTTGTAAAATTACTAACTAACAAGGAATCCCAACTGCGGGCTCGTGATAAGGCTACATATCCCTGCCCGGCTGCAAAAACAGCAGGACCAAGATCAACTACACAAAAATCCAGCGTAGACCCTTGGCATTTGTGTATTGTTAATGCAAATGCCAATATTAATGGGAACTGGGTACGCGAAACTCTGGCCTTTTTGTCTTCAAGTGGAAACTTTATACGCTCAATCGTTAATTCTTTTCCATTGCGGGTTTTAATTGTGACTGTCTCAAGATCCAAATCAGTGATGACTCCTCTCGTTCCATTACACAAACCTTCCTCAACATTAAGATTCCAAGTTAACATTACTTGTGCCCCAACTTTGAGCGCCAAGACCTTTGGGGCCATGTAATCTAATCGCGGGGAGTAGTGACACAACTTTGCAGTACTTTTGAGTGGTAGAAAAGTATCTATTGCATGGTAACTACGAGCAGTCCCTGACAATTTGTCCATCTCAGTTTGATTTATTGTCTCTACGTCAATACGTAGGGCGTACATTTTGGTTGGCTTAATCGGGTATTGATCTTCAGTCTCAGTATATCTGTTATATGCTTTTACGCGGCGATTAATTTTAAGAATATCTTGTTGGGTTAGTACACCCTCACGGACGCGCATCAAGGTTTGATAAAAAGATTTATCGGTAAAACGGCGGGGTTCGGTCATAAAAAATGTATCAAAGTTGAGCGCGGCCCACGTTTCAGAATCAAAGACCCAATTTTCTCCGATGGGTGGGAGTTGAAGTGGATCGCCGGATACTACCAAGCGCATACCTCCAAACGGCTTTTTGGATTTGCGAAAATATCTCGCAACGAGGTTCAATTTACTAAAGAGCTCGTCTCCAATCATGCTAAACTCGTCAATAATAAGAATATCAGTCGTAGTAATACGTATCATCGCTTCTGAGTTTCGTTTCACTTTACCAGTAATATATTTAATAGTACCTTTACACAAGCCAACCCCGAAAAAGTGATGCAATGTGGAACCGTTGATATTTACTGCCGCAACGCCAGTGGCAGCAGTTGCTTCGCACTTCTTTTCACTCATACGAGCCTTTTCTACAATCTGCTTCAACAAATACGATTTTCCTGTACCCCCGGGACCGATGATCAGCACGTTTTGATTAGTATTAAGAATCGCATTTTCAATATCATTATCGATAGTCATTATGTTCATGATTTATATTTAAATCATAAACCAATTTTTGCATTGATCGCAGCGAGCACGAGAGTGTACTTTAGACTCGATATCAGTGCTGGATAAAATTGAATTTTTGCTTACCAAAGTATCCAATTAGTGCGAAATCGTCACAATCAAACGATTCCTTCTTGTACATTGCAAGGTTAATAATATCAAATAATAAAAAGTCTTCAGAGATTGCAAATTCATAATATATAATATGGATATTCAATTGATATATGCTGATTTATTAGCTTTTAGTATAACTGACCTGCAAACACTGGCCAGATATTTTAAAGTCCAAGATCAATCATTGGATCAACTCCAAAAAAAATATCACGGAGCAAAAGAGCACAAATGCCTAGTGATGATTGCAGTAATGATAGCGATTTTATAACTCTAGAAAAATGGAATGACGAACCATTTATCAAGATACATTTTCTCGATTGGGACGCTCCTGATAAAAAACCCTATATATTATGTATGGACATTGATTCCCTCAGGCAATGGGTTGGTATGCAATCTAAAGTGGGTTCCAAGGAGACCTGGACTGACAATAGAGTCTGGGGGTCACGGAGGTAAACCGTCACTTGACGATATTTATCTCAAAATGCCTGATGGGTTGACATTCGTAGAAAACACGCCATTGGATTTCGATAGTGACAAAGTATTAATAGGGGCCCCATTGCAAATAACGAGAATTGGCAATTTAAAAGGAGAGTTTGGTGTGAGTATGCTTCACGGTCAAGCATCCGGATACAAAGTATACAAGTTAATACCAATTGTAGAATATACACCATCGGGATTAATAAAAATGTATAAGAATGTATTATCAAGTTCCAAAACACAACTGTCGTTAATACTCCGTGAGGTCCTTGGTTGGTCCAGAGGAGTGGCGCGCGCTCTGCCCGACACAAGTGGCGAACGTGGGGTTGGACGCCCAGAAGAGGAAGTAGCTGCGGTAGAAGAAGCTCCACTAGCGCCGGTGCTGGTGGAATCTATTAACTATGAAGAGTTTACGAAAGATTTAGAGCATGTAGTGGCTCTGGCTGACTATCTTGACGATCTTGCTTCTGGCAGTACAGAATCATCTTATTACGCGTTCAGTGTTTTGCATCTTCCGGAAGATGAAGAATGGTTAGAAACTATTCCAACACGTATCCCGGGGTGGCGAGAGAATATTAACAATTTTGTTGAAAAATATGCATCTATAATACCTATTGTATATATACAAGACGAAGACGGAATACATCCTTGTGAATGGACAACAATAAATGATATAAGACGCTGTATAAATTCTGCGAATTACCACCCAGACCGTATTATTGACGGTATAATCTTTGCGGGACTGCATAATGGTTATCCATTACTAGAAGCGAGTTTAGATTGACCCAAATACATAATTTTATATACATTAAACTATATAAAATTCATTGGGTAAGATCTTTGCCAATTCCTCACGCTGGGAGTCTGGGAACTTTACATATCCGAATGAGATACATATCATTTTATGATGACATGCGGCCTGTATGCCCATCCAGAGCAGTAATTGGTAGAGATTGGCAGGAGATGGGTCGCTCTTTCTGATTGGTATGAAAGGGCGACTGCGTATAACCAAGGCGAATAAGTTTTTTCAAAGATATGGTGTGATTTTTTCCCAGATTGAATGTACTATTCCCCGTTCAAAACCGCTCTTGACCTACTTACACCAAGCGGTCAATACCACATATCGTCATCCACAGTTTCAAAGTCGTTAACCAAACTGATGGGGCTGGATGAAAAGCTATAATCTCCTAACACACCACTACTTTTTGGGATACGCCAATCTTTGCCATAATGCTCTGTGAGGTATTTTTTAACTGGATTAGGAATATTAACCTTGATCCCCAAAAAGTCCACTTCTTCAAGATCAAATTTCGTTACACAATACTTTAGTTTTTTGGTTTTATCTAGGGTATATGTGTACCAACATGTTTTGGGACCCTTTTCTTTATGCACAAAAATATCAATTTTGGCTCGATGATTAAGTGGGGTCGCAGTTAGGTAAAAAGATAGCTCCATGCCACTCTTTAGCGTACCAAGTACTCGATACAAGTACAGACCTCGTTTAGTCATTTCACTAATAAGTTGCGGCTTAAAATCAGTATCCTTAATTCCAATGTCAATGTCATAGTCATGTTCTATAAAGTCTCTCTCACGTACGTATCCTAGACAAGTTCCTGAACTGAGAAAAAATGGTATATCAAGTGCATCTAGCGCCTCTTTTGTTTCTGATAGAATGTGCCGATAAGTAGTTTGTTTTAAGGATGGTTCAGTATCCATAAATTGTTCAAAATTTACCAATGTACAACAATAAACCAATACTATTGTTAACATCACTAAAAATATAGTACTAATATTCATTACATTTCGTCAATATTTTTATTGCGGCTATTTAATGAAGACTGTAATTACCTTTGGAACATTTGACTTATTTCACATTGGTCATTTGAATATTTTACGCCGTGCGGCACGACTTGGAGATCGTTTGGTAGTGGGTATTTCTTCTGATGATTTTACAGTACAAAAGAAATCAAGAAGACCTATTTTTAATCAAAATGACCGTCAAAAAATTGTTCAAGCTTTAAAATGGGTAAATGGAACGTTTATTGAAGAGTCATTCGACAAGAAACGAGAGTATATTTTAAACCAAAAGGCCGATATACTGGTAATGGGAAATGATTGGAAGGATAGGTTTAATGAATTTGAGGATATATGCCAAATAGTATATCTCTCGCGTACTACTGGAATTTCTACGACCGAGATTCTGGAAACGATCAAAGATATGTAACTACTTTTGCAAAAATAGATCAAAAGAGAGGATGTGCCCGCGGGCACACCCTCTCCCGTGGTCCGCTTCGGTAAGCGGTTAACTGCGAAGCATTGTGATATTGCTGAATAAATTGATAACATCAAGGAATAAACCCAAGGAATCAGTTGGATAGTCAGGTACAATACAATGTTCAGCTTTTACTCTCAACATTTTTGTGTCATACAAAATCAACATCATAAAGATGAACACAAACACTCCAGATAAAAATTTATAGTAGTTGGTCAAACCCGTAGAGTCGGTAAAGAGCATTGGAATGATCCAAGCAAAAATCCCAGCCAATAGAGCCACTGTAAGTGTGCTCCCCCAGCTTAATTGTATCAAGTCTGGACGCAAGCGTGCAAGTGTAGTCAGTCCTGCAACTAATAACAAGACAATTATCACAGTGCTCGTGAATATTCCGCGATATTGGGAGTGTCTCCAAATTACGTAAACACTAACAGATAGTGATACTATGAAAGCTAACCATGCAGCATGGTTCAATAGTACATTTCGGGGGTCAATCATGAACAGAGCAAACAATGAGATCATCGCTATAGCAAAGAATAGTAAAGTTTTAGTGCTTGTTATAGGAAATCTTCTCTTTGCAATGAACAATACCGAAAAGGCGATGACCAACAAGCTCAATAGTACATACAAGTAAACATTTGTCACATACCCGTCACAACTTGGAACGTCGTTAACAAAGGATCTAGTGTAAACAAAAAAGACTGTGATCACAATGAGTATCGCCAAAACCGTCATTTGTTGATTTATCTGGTTGTAATCCATTACATTACAACAAGAAAGTTTTCATTTTGGAACTCGCGGAAAAATACCACCAACCTGTTTTTCTAACGCTTTTTGAGTTAAACGTGTTAACTCTTGTTCTGCCCAGACCGCATTCTGAGTAGTATCAATACAGTCTTTTCTTACAGAATCTATATTCAAAGTAGGGTTGAGATTTTTAATACCTGTGACTAATTTTGTACATTGATCTGAACATAATTTGCAACCACGAGCATGTTGTTGTAAAAGTCTATATTCCCCAATACTATAAGGTCTTAGATCTCTGTGTCTACGTGTATATAGGTAACAAGCCTTGCACGCATTTCCATTCATCCTTGCCTTAAATAAGACTGAATCGGTACAATAAAAGTAAATACATAAACCAAAAGCAACAACAAGCAATGTAATTCCAATATAACGCATCGTTTGATATCTTCTGCATTGAGGCAATGTCATATATTTTGCCTCTCTGTAGTTGTAATATAAATAAATTCCCAACAGCAGCAATACTGTTACTATTGATATCTTCAAGTAAAAGTCCATTACATTGTTGCAATATATTTTATCGTTACAATATATTTTATTGTTTCACCTAATTTCCTTCTAATCTTCAAATTCCTCCCAAAAAGACAGATTAGGCAGCTTCTTTCCAGTAATGTCTGCATTCCATAATCCTAATTCATATGTAGCGCGATCGAGCATCGCCTCGTATAGTTCATCAGTTGGAACCATGCTCATTCCCAAAGCCTTATGTAGTTCCTGAACTTGTTGTAGTGACTCGTATTTTAATAATTCCTTAAAAAGTTCATAATTCTCTTCATATTCGGACTCTGGTTGGCCAATATGTCCAAGGAATTTATATAAACTATACGTACCATCCACATGGTACATTAATTCAGCAATTGTAAATTTGTTTGTATTTATTGCATTCTGTACAAGTTTACTGTTCAACAAACTTTTCGGCGGGGTTTGTTTCTTAACCGCTGACGGTTTCTTGGCCGCTTTACGTAGAGGTCTCTTGGCCGCTTTACGTGGCGGTCTCTTGACCACTTTACGTGACGGTCTCTTGACCACTTTGCGTGATGGTCTCTTGGCCGCTTTACGTGGCGGTCTCTTGACCACTTTACGTGATGGTCTCTTGACCACTTTACGTGATGGTCTCTTGACCACTTTGCGTGATGGTCTCTTGACCACTTTACGTGGTGGTCTCTTGACCACTTTGCGTGACGGTCTCTTGACC
>SDBT01012039.1_pt1 | contig 13894 bp, 7 predicted proteins | sample 2277101 | NCBI WGS metagenome assembly SDBT01 (sample SAMN10404973, study PRJNA504765) | marine sediment metagenome | isolation source: marine sediment core GS10_PC15, 103 cmbsf | place: Arctic Ocean: Southern Knipovich Ridge | collected 2010 | reverse complement strand
TTATAAAATTGAGGAAATACCATTACTGTCAATGAACAGCGAAGAGTATAGTAATTTTTTGGATTATCATCAAAAAAAGGTAGTTATTCTGGTCGATCTACCAAACTTTATTCGAACCTTACGAGGCTTATTTCCTCATAATTTTGAGAACGTTTTAAAAAAAGCACACGGCTTTATATTACAGTATATCGAGAATTCTTTTCATACATCAATTGATTATATCATTCGTTATTTCTCAAAACCCGATAAAGATCTTGAAATTCCGAATATTAATTTCTGTTCGGAGAATCAAGATAAGGAATTTTTTCACCTTCTAAAACTATTAAAGGGAGATGGATATAGCGATATTGATAATTATTTAATTGCGAACGGAGTAGAAATCCTCGAAAGGTGTGAGATTCGAGGTTTTGTTATCGTGAGCAGTGATAAGGATTATTTACCAGTAATGCGAATAGCGAGCTATAAAAATATTAAATCTCGGATTCTTGGAATTAACACGCCTGAAATATATGAGAAATATAATATAGAGGATATTACATTTCTTGGAATTATGAAATTCTTTGAGAATTAGAGATTAAAAAAATGTTATTTTTACTCTTCTAAAGAAAAATCTTTTCTTAAATTCAACCCTTTAACCTCTTTTAATATTATTTTTATTGTGTTTTTTTTAAAATTCCATCTAATTCTCTTAAAAACCTTTTAAATGTATTCACATTTTTAAGATTTTTATTAATTTCATTTAAGTATTTTGAACTTTCATATTTTTGTTGAATTTCTCTCTTAAATTGCTCATAATTAATGTTTAAGAAATTTTTTGATGAATAATCGTCATTGTTCTTAAAGTAATGCTTTAATAATTCAATATAACCAATTCCAAATTGATCTACTGCTTTAAAAGAATAGTTATACTTTAAATTCTTATTTCTTACTTTTAAATTTAGAATATGAGTCCCAGCAATATGTTTAAACTCGTTAATATCATCGAAAGATAGAATTTCTTTCTTGCTTAATTTCAATTCAATAAATTTTTCCTTAGTTGATATCTCAATACTATTATGATTAAACAACTGATATTTCGCCCAAATTATGTCGCTCTGGAGATGTTTATTAATAAAAGGATTTAGAATACTAAAGTTCTTAAGAAAATTATCATCTTTTAATTTTGTACTGATATACTTTCTTATCCTCTTTTTGGATAGGTAATGTTCTTGTTTTACTAAATCATATAATTTTTTCAACTTTTCAAACTCTGCTTCAAAAATTTCTCTTAGTTCTTCTAAGAGGTAATAATTCTCATCAGATGCATCTTTTTTACTTTTTTTAACTCTCTTAGTAATGATTTCATCGAAAAATTGCATTTGAAATATATTTGGGTCATTCATTTGAGGAAGTAAATAACAATTAATTTCTAGATCCTTATCATTTCTAGAATCTTGTATGGTCAATGGTTTTGTTAAATCGAAGCTATTAGAAATTTGGTTATAATTTGCTTCATTTATCTCATAACATACATTTTGATTCGATTCTTCAGAAATTTTTAAAAAATTAATATTGAATTCGAAGTTTTTATGAGTTTGGGTATTTAATTTATCAATAATAAGATTTTCAATAAATAAATATCCCGATTTGTTTATTTCATCAATAAAAGTTGGATAGAGTTCTTCAGAAAATTTAAAGGGAATTAGATTATCTAAATTATTTTCATATAGAATCTTGTTATAATCCTTGATATAATTCTCGAATTGTCTAAATGACTCTTTAATAGAGGAATAAATAACCTGCTGCTGTAAAATTTTACTAAAAATGAAGAAAAATAGGTTAATTAATGATTTTTCAGAATCTTGTTTTTGAATATCATCGAATTTAATAATACGAATTAAATTGGAGTTAATAGTTAAATTATCATTAATAATTATTGAATAAACCTCTTGATGCTCAATTAGAGATTTTTTAATAATTTTTAATCTGTCTTCTTCTTTATCTAAAGCGTCATATATATCTTTAGGATTAAGATAATAAATTAAATTAAATTGCTTATCAGCTAAATTAAATTCGAGAGGAGTGTCAATCTCTAGATTAATTTCTTCTTCTAATTGTGACTTAATTTTATTCGCTTCGATTTCGAAAACTGAAAGAAGAATATTGTTATCTTCATGACATTCTTTGTAGAAATCAGAAAATTCCTCAGATTCATTATCTGTAATTAAATTTTTCAATAGATTATTAAATTTTTCTCCATAGAGTTCACTAATGTTATTCCACTCATCTAAAATTTCAGAGATATAATTAGTGAAATCTCGAAGCATTACTAGTGCATTATTTCCTAATTTCCTCATTAAAAGCCACATAATTAATTCTTTATGAGTATTCTTACTTCGATTTGGGAATAGTTTTACTTCATATTTTATCTCTTTTTTTTCTAAATTCCTCATTTGAATCTCAAAATTTCTTATTCCTTCAGGATAATGTGTATAGAGAGATTGTACTTCATTAAGCCCGAGTTTTAAAATCAATTTAATAGGAATTCGTTCAGTAATAATAATTATTTCATTTTTATTTCTGATTAAGTCAGGAAAATCGCTATTAATATTGGACTTGATTAACTCATCAACAATATAAATTTCAAATTCATCTCTTTCAATAAAGTCCTTGTATAGCCCTGAACGATGTAGTTGTAGAGCTTTACTTAGTTCTTCTTCAATTTCAGAATATTTTTGATTTGCAATAGTGAAAAAATCATCCAAATCTTTATATGAAACTAATTTCTTCTCCTCAATATAATTATAATAAATAAAATCTTTAGTATATGCTGAGAAAACATCATAGTTATTTGAATTTGGATATATGACTAAGGGAAAAGCTATTTTTAAATTGTAATCTGTATCATTAAACTCAAACCTATAAGATCTATTAAAAATACTTTCTTTATATGCCTTTGGTAAAAAATCTTTAACATATTTTAATTCCTCAAGAGAATCGACATCTAAATATATTTTTGAGTTATAAATTCTAAATTTATCTATTGGATAATGAAAGTCTGTGTTTAGATTAAGAATCTTTTTTTGAAGAAACTCAAAAGGTTTACATTCTAGAACTTGATTTTTTTCAAAAAATTCAATATTATCATTAATGATTGTTTGGAGTTTGCTATTAAAAAGACCTCTTTGAACATCAACCGCTAATAAATTTGATTTCAAATCATAATTAAACACTAAAGCACCATTTTTGGGAGAAGTCTCCTCAATTTCTGTATTATTATTAAAACTAATAAAATCAGAATCAATATCCTCAGATTTCAATAAGTTATCCTTGTCAGTTAAAATTTCTGAGATAATAGGGTATATATTCTTCTCAGTCGCTCTCAACCGTGTATAACCAGAAGTATCCTGACTTGAAATAAGGTGATTAAGAAGGGTTAATTTATCATTTGGACACTCAATACTTATTAATACTATAGAAGAGTTCCCTTCATCCTTATAAGTTTTTATGCGATCTTCTTTAAGAGCTTTAATTCCTCTCTGATTTATCTTATACTGGTATAAATATCTGGTTTGTGACAATATCTTTTGAATCTCATTCTGGATAACTTCATTTGAAAAAACTAAATAGTTTTTCGAAGATTTAAGAGTAGGATTTCGAGTTTCAGATTCTCTTGGATTTTTATTATTATAAACATCACAGAGAATATTGTTAAGATTCTTACTCAATGTATCCATTTTAAAATTAGTTTCTAATTCAAGATAATTATTATAATATAATTCATCTAATATCGATTGAATAAATGGTTTCATTGAAATTTTTAAACATGTTGTAAACAGAACTTCATAGATGCTGATTTCACTTTCAGAAAAGTAATCCCCAATAGATAAGATAATTTTCTCGAGTAATGTCAATCTTCTATATTGAACTTGCTTAAAATTTTTTATATCAAACATTATAAAATTAGCATGTAAGATAAGTTTGTAAAAATCCTGATTCTCCATTTTCTATAATTATTCTCCTTTTTTATTATCCTTCTTATCTTTCCCCATATGAAATTTGTGTGAGGATATTACTCGAACAACCTTACTTTTACCTCTTTTCCTTGAAGGTCTTTTTATCATTCTTCTATTTGGGTGGTTTTTCTTTTGTTGAAATACAGGTTTCTTTTGTATTTTATCTGTCTTGGGTGAGCTCAAAATTCCTTTATCAATACGGTCTAGAAATCGTTCATAATTTTTATTTTCCTTTTCTCTTTTTGTAAGAATTCTCTTGGAAAAGTGTTTGGGATCCATTACTTGTTCAATTATTTCCTTAGTTGGCTTTAAAATGAAAAGTAAATTATTCTTCTTACAATATTTAATTAACTCAATATAAGGCTCATTTTCATTAATATAGCTAAGATTTTCATAAAAATCATGGTTACCTATGATAAAAAGATTATGTTTAGCGCGTGAAAAGGCCACATTTGCTCTTTGGCGACTTTTTAAAAACCCAATTCTCTTAGCTTTATTTGAACGGGTCAAAGGAATTATGATAATATCTTTCTCTCTACCTTGGAATCGATCTACTATGCTAATTTGTATTTTTACATCTAAATCCCTAAATTTGTAGTATGATCCATGTTCGAACTGAATAAAATTCAAATGCCTTATTCGTCTTGATATATCCTTGAATTGATCCGCATAAAAGGAGATTACTCCTATGGTTAAAGGATTATTTTCATTATATACCACATCTTTTACTTTTTTATATTTCCAGCAATTATTAATTCCATCAGCTTTTAATGTGTCATATATTTGTTTAAGCACTTGAATGACTAATTGAGATTCTAAAGGATTGAACCAAGAAGTTCTACTTTTCATTCTTCTGTCAGTTTTAAGAAGATCATCATAATTTACTGTGGATAGGAATGAAAAGACTGAAAAAGATTTTATTGAGGTATTTACCAGAATTTTATTTGTTTTAATTTTTAGACCGTGCTCTTTCGTACTTTCAGCATATTTCAATCCTTCCCCGTAAAAGGTATTACTTATAAACTCGCTTAATAAGGGTGGCATTCTATATTGATAATCAAGCATCTGGAAGCGGGAATCGTCAACGTGGTAAATTCTGTTGTAAAAATAATGATAGCAACTTCCCAGGATTTCAACTAATTGTTTGAAAATAAGTATTTTTTTATTATCATAATTGAATAATCTGCAAATTTCATCCCATTCTCTTTTAATATAACTCTTTTTCTGTATGAAATGGGTCCCTTCATAAATTGTCCTAAAACGCTCCATTATTAACTTAACGAAATCGTAAACCTTAATTTCTTTACTCATTTTCCAATCTGCTAAGTCCGATGAACTTTTTCTGGAGTTTCGTAACTTTTTCTTGGCTTCTCGATTAAGATCATGAATATCTTCCTCACTAAAATTTTTCTTAAAATATGTTTGAAAAAATATTCTTATTTCTCTATCTTCAATGTAAGGGGATAATTGATTTTGATCACCTATTATAACCCATCTTTTAGCCCGAGTTGCGGCAATTAAAAATTCCAATATTGTTGCTTTGCTTGATTCATCAATGATCATTAAATCAAAATTATCAACAAAACGATTTTGACCATAGATCGCTACGACACCTGAAGACGTTCCGCAAACAAGATTACTTGTATTGATGATCATATCTTCAATTAACCCTGTTTTTTTCTCAACATTAGAAAGAAATAAACTATTAATTCTTTTTAACTCATTTTGAGTAGTTTCTGGCTGATTATTTTTTAAGTTTTGAGGTTTTAAAGCAATAAATTGTTTCCAATTGTGAATTAATTCATACATTAAATATTTTTTAAGGTTTTCCTGTACTCTATATCCCCTTCCAATACGAACCATTTGTAGATGCAAATCAGTTTTCTCATCCAACATTTCTAAAATGTTATCAACAGCAATGTGGGTTGGCGCACACATTAAAACACGTTCTCCCCGACTTACTGCTTGTTTAACTAACTCTACAATTAGAGTTGTTTTTCCCGAACCTGGTGGTCCTTGAATTATAGTTAAATCTTCACTCGAACAAATTTTTTCAAGAGCTTTATATTGATTTTTGGTCTCTGTTTTGTCTAATCTAATTCTGGAATCAAAAGGTATGACTTTTTTTGGTATTAACGGAGAAAACACTTCGGGTCTTAACATCATATCAACAAGGTTTTGTAAGGGTGTCATGTATGGTTGCTGTAAAAGATCGAGAGCAGTTTGCTTTCGTCGATGATTAGTTAAATTTTCTTTTAAGATTATTTTGCCCCGTTTCATAGCTTTTTTTAGATTATTAACCGCTTTAGGTTTTGAAAATATTAAAACTAATTCCCCGCCATCCCAATCTTCGATTTTAACAATAACACTTTTTTCTTTCTTTTTTTTCTTCTTATTTTCTTCATCATCTTCTAAATTGCTTTCATCCCAGACAATTTTAATTAAGTTCTTTCTTTCCCTAAGTTGGCGAGGAATGAAATCATTGAACCTTATTACTGCTTCTCCTTTTATAGATTCTGCTTTATCTTCTGATTCTACTACATCCTCTTTTTGAATTTGGTTAATTTTTTTAAATTCAATATCAACATAATTTGCTTTTGGTTTATAGTCGTCATTCGTAATTGCTTTCCTCTCAGATTCTAAAAATTTCTGAAAAGGTCGAAATCTTATACTCAGATATTTTGGATATTCAAAAAACTCATTTTTTTTATTTTCATATTGCCATAATAGATACTTCTCAATAAGCGCTTTAACTTTATTTTTTATCGTTTCTTCTGACGTTCTATCTCTTCTATCAAACTTTAATTCCATAGAAAAATCTCTTACAGGTCTTTTATTTTTATTAAAACTTACCATAAGAAAGCAATTATTAGTTGGGATTAAAATGAAACCATATTTTTTTGAATTTATTTTTAGAACAAATTCATATTCATCAAAGTCTACTAAGTTATCTATAAAATTTTTAATGGAATCAATCAATATGTCTTCTTCCTTTATGTTAAGAAAAGCGAGAGGGATTTCGATAGGTTTACTTGATTTTTTATCTTTCTTTTTTCGAAAATCTATTTTTATTTGATAAAACCCGGAATAATATGATTCAGAATTTGGTAAAAAGTACTTTTCAAGCATAATTCCCGCAACTGTAGTTGAGATCTTTGTCGGTAGAATAAAGTTCTCAAAAGAAAGTCCTACAAGACCATTAATCTTACCATATTTCCTTTTTAATTTATCCTTTATCTCTTCTGCCAATATTTCTTACCTCCTATTTCATCTTATTATTCCAATTTCTATTTTTTTAAGAGAATTTGGTTTATTTTTTATAGGATAAAATAGTAAAATCTTCTTTTCAGCATTGATTTGCAAGAAGATATCTATTGGTTTGTCTAAATTATGAATCGGAACGGATATAAATTGTTCAGTTAATCTTTCAGCTATGAATAACGGGGATTCTCCAGACTTTTCTTTAACTATAGCTAAATCCCATTCATCATCAGTCCATTCTGTAATTTCTCGGATGGAATAAAAATGTAATAAATTTTTCCCAGTTTGATTAGATTTGTGTGAAAATAGCTCATAGTGAAAAAAGGGAGTAGGAAATCTTGTGAACTTTTTTATCAATATGTCAAAATCGACGAATAGTGAACTTATGTAATTAAGTTCTAAAGAACTAAATTCATCCAAAATTTTAGCTTGAATGCTGAAATCTAAGAAAAGTGTTCGAAGTCCTAAAGATATTGAAAATTCCTCTTTTAAATGAATTACCTGAGCAGCATTTATTTTATCTTTACAAAAATTAATTATCTCTTCCTTGAATAATGGAGTTTCACTACCCCCGCCTGTTAAAATCACAAAATCTATCTTATCTGCGCCATATTGGAAACTTTCATCAATGCATTCATCAATAATACTAATGATTTTCTTGCTTAATTTCCTCTTCTCTACAATATTATCTATTACTCCTTTGTTTAATTCAAACTCAATCTGATTTAGTGTAATTTTTTCACTTTCTAATTTTTTTTTAAATAAACTAATTTTTTTCTTTCCCATTAAATAAATTAATTTATCTTTTTGACTTGCTTCAATTTCAAATTTTTTTTTGATTTCAAAAAAGAGCTGTTTTTCAATGCTACTACCTCCTATAGATTCAGATTTTCTTGAAAAAATATCAACGTTTTTTCCATCCATAGTTTTAAACTGTAAAATCGCACAATCGGTTGTCCCCCCTCCGATATCAATTATTAAATAATACCTATTTAGTTTAATTTCAAAATTCTCTAAATAAACTAAACCCAAGCAATTTGCAGTTGCTTCGTCAATAAAATTTATTTTTGATTCTTTTATTCCAAAAGTTTCTACAAGTACCTCTTTTAGCCATACTCGATATTCTGGACTTGAATCTACAGGGTAGGAAAAACCAAGTTCAAGTAAATTGAATTTATCCCAATCGATGGCCTTGAAAATAAAATTGAAAAAATCTTTGGTAATCTCAAGTAAATTCAACCCTCTACCGAGAATATTATAATTATCATATACATTATTTCTTATCTTTTTTTTCATACCCCATATTACATGGGACTCATTGAAAATTGAATGTTGATGCTTGCTTCCATAAAGGATATCTTCTTCAGGGTGAATAAAAATAACAGAATCTATTTTTACTCCAAACTTATTAACAATAAAATATTTCAAAACCTCTTTTTTTATCAATTCTTTACCATTAATGACGTTTCCTGTTTTTTTATTAAAAGCACAAAATGTTGTTTTGAAATTTCCAAAATCTATAGTAAGTGTAATTTCTCGCTTTTTAGATTTTTTAGGTCTTAAAATCGGTTCTTTCAAGTCAACAATCTTATAGTTCTCATCTAAATTTTCCAATTCTTGTTTAAACTTGAAGAAACATCTTTTTTGAATTGTAAATTCGGTAATTTTTTTTAGAAAATTAAAGTATTTTTGATTTCTTCTTGTAATCGTTAGATATTGGTTACTAATTTTATTAGTTTCTTCAAGATTACCAAGATTATTGAGTAGTTCTGATGTCTCATTATGTTCTAGAAGAATTAATGGTTTTAATAAACTAATTAAGAAGTTCAAATTAAGTTTAACAGAATTGTTGATGATGCATTTTCCTTCTTGAATTTGAGGATAAACTAAATCCAAAGTGTCAAGTTCTAGCTGAAATAATTTAAAATCTTCATTAAAATAAATATTGATAACTTTTCTCAAAGGTGTATTATCTATACATTTTGCAGTTAGAGCATTAGTGTTAAGTTGAGTAAAATCAAATTGCTCGGGAAAATGTAATATGTAGGGGTTTAATTCCAAGTTAAAATTGTATTTGTGAAATAACTTAAAATCACATTGGATCGCTTCTAATAAAATGGATGGATGTTCATGCCAGACTTTATTTTGAAAAGTTTCTTTAATCACATCAAATAGATCGTGCTCAATGTCATTAAAGGGAGTCCATTTTTTAAACAAGGAAATTTGAGGAAAATATTCTATAATTATGATAATTGAACTATTAATCAATCTTTCCCAAATAATTCTTGGATTGTTTATTGTAAGTATCATTTTGTTAAATATTGCTCTATTTAGGTCTAAATTGTAATTATCACCTCTAATAGAGTTGATCTTTTGTTGTTCGTGTCTAAGTTTATTTCTCACCTGATTTTCTCGATAATTATTGATTTTTCTTTGAATAGGTTTGTATAATAAAGGAAGGGGCTTAATATATTCCTCAATTTGACTTAATTGTACTTCATTAAAGGAGAATTGAGAATTTTTATCAAATATCTTCCCAACTAAATATCTCGCCGTATCATTTTTGTTAGGAGAATTCTTTAACCTTTCATCAACTAAGTTTAGAATATCTGTTATTCTTTGTATAGGATAATTTAACCATAATCCGAAAAAATAACTTAGCTTTTCTGGAGGAAATTTTGAGATCTCATTTTTGAGAATATCTTGAGCTAAGATTTTAACCTTATCATTATCGTGACTAGATAATATCTCATAAAAATCTTTAATATTTTTCGTGTAATCTTGGTCTAAGAGCATCTCTTTGAAAAGCCTTCTCAATCCTGGTTTTCTTCTATTGAAAGCGGTATTATCATCTTTAGGGAAGTAGGTTTGCCAAAAATTTCTTTTTCTCTTCCCAAAACTTAATGATTTGTCTTTTGGTTTTATCATACTAAAAAAATATTTATTTTTCCAACTCAATTCCAACCTTTTTGATAGATTTTGTTCTTTTAGGGCGTTCGCTTGCAGAACGTACTTCTTGCCGATCAACCAATGCTGTTAAATCATTAATTATATCTGCTTTAGTTTCTGACAATGGTTTTGTTTTCCCTATTGATATAATAAGATCCTCAGTATCTAATTCTCTTTTTTTATCCGAAAAAGCTCGATATAGACCTTCTTTAATTACTTGCTCAATTTCAGCTCCTGTAAATCCACTAGTCTTCTTTATTAATTGATCAATATTAAAGTTATTTGGATCTCTTCCAACATTTTTGATATGAACCTCGAATATCGCTTCTCGTTCTTCTTTATTAGGGAGTTCTAGAAAGAATAATTCATCAAACCTTCCTTTCCTCATTAGTTCTGGAGGAAGTGATGATGTATCGTTTGCTGTAGCGACAACAAAAACGGGAGCTGTGGTTTCTTGCATCCAAGTAAGGAGCGTTCCAAGCACTCTTTTTGAAACACCAGAGTCAAGATCGGGTCCAGTACTGATAGCTTTCTCAATTTCATCTATCCAAAGGATTGCAGGGGCAATTGCCTCTACAATGTGGAGAGCTTGCCTCATAGTAGCCTCAGTTTGTCCTACAAGAGAACCGTATACAGCACCTATATCAAACCTTAATAAAGGCATTTTCCAAGTTCCTGCAATGAATTTTGCTGTAAGCGATTTTCCAGTTCCGGGAATTCCCATTAGAAATACTCCTTTAGGTTTGGGTAATTGAAACTTCTCTCCATCTTGTGTAAACGCATCTTTCCTTAGCTTAAGCCAACTTTTAAGACCTTCTAATCCCGCAAGATAAGTTGGAACTTCATTGGGAGCAAAAAATTCTAAAGAACCTGTTGAAGATATTATACCTTTTTTACCTTTTACTATAACATCTACCATTTTTGACGGGCTGTTATGACTCTTAGCGATTGATAGAGAAAATAATCGCTTCGCTTGATTTAGTGTAAGACCTAAAGCTGATGAAATCATCTGGTCTTGAATTTTTGGGGCAATTTTAAAGTCATCTGGAATATTGTTTATGATTTCTTTTAAGATAACATTCATTTCCTTAGTTTCAGGTGGTCTAACAACCTCTATATGCATAATATCAGTGATTTCAGATGGTATTATATTACTATTAGATATAAAGATAATTGATAAGGAACTATTTCGGATCTTAGGATTAAGCCATTTGATAACTCTGATTAGTGTTTTAGCTAAATTTTTAGAAGTATCTTCGATAGAAAAATGAAAATCTGGAAAAATTAAAAGAAATTTCTCTTCACTTTCAATACAACTAATAACATCATTTTTAAGAGCATTATAAACATCCTTTGCGGAGAAGCAAGAAGGTAATTCTGGTTCATCATAATCTAAATCTCCACATGTCCAGGCTGTGATATACTGCCACATTTGAACTTCGTCATATACATAGCATTTTTTATTTAGATCGCCAGCTATTTCCTCGATTATGTTTAGAATTCGGCTTTCTTCTTGAGTTTGAATCCAAATATAAGGATATCGCGCCCGTATCATACTTTTGAGATTCCTTTTTAACACATCAATATGTTCTCCCTCGCTTTTTTTTGACATTTTTTCTTCTCTTTTTTACTTTATTTTTGTTACTTTTTATCGGTATTAAAATTGATTCCAATTAAAAAAATCATATAAACCCGTTCCAGATGATTTAATTTCATTATTTGATATCTGGATTTCGAGTATTGGTGTATTATAGATATCTTTGAATTGATACTTATGTGTAAATAGAATAATCCTCTTATTTGTGGAACCTAATAATCCCCTTCCAAGATATTCATCATGATGGAACCGTCCACAGATTAAGACATCACAATTATTAATAATTTGATTTAAGTTTTGTATTTCATATTCAAGCTCATCTAACTCATAACCAGTGCTAATGATAATACTTAATCCTAATTCTTTTATATTACTTGTTAATTCATAGAGAGCATTTGATTGTTGAAATGGTTCCCCACCTGTTATTGTTACTCCTTCTAATTTATCTCTAATAGACTTTATCCTTTGAACCAAATCAATAACAGTTAGACAAAAACCCCCATTGGGATCGTGTGTTTGAGGATTAATACATCCTTCACACTTAAAATTACATCCTTGCATAAATACAACAAAACGTAGACCAGGACCATTTGCTCGAGATTCCTCAAAAATTTCCTGGATTCTAATTTTCATATTTATCTCTCCTTTTTATTATCTTTTAATACCTATCCGTTGTTTAGCTTTAACTGATTCTTTTACTTCTATAGTTTTACTTGATTGATAAGGCATAAAACTTTTAAATTTACCCATACTTCTTTGAAATTTACGAGATTGTTGTCGACAATAATCACCTGGCATATTTCCTCCGTCGATTAGAATACGATTTTCACTAGCAATGACAGTGATTTCAAATCTGTCAATTCTACGATCATTCCCTTGCCCTACTAACTTTTCAAATATCAATTTATGTCCATCATCTTGATTATATGTCTTTACTTGATTGTACCCTTTTTCTTTTAATGAATGAATTGCATGAAACTCTGTATAAATTGGTAATAATAATTCATGAAATTTTTGTAGCTGTAAACTTAATTGCGATTTTACTCTAATTTTCAATTCATCTTCAGTTTGTTCACTTAATGAGATAATACTTGTGTCTTGTTCTTGTATTACATTCAATTTTCCTTTCAAACTTAACTGATCTAAAGCGTCATTTAAGCACGAAAAACATTTATATTCTCCCATTTTCACAATTACAGTTGTAATACCGGACATGATGGAATTTTATCTTTTTATTTTAATATTTAATAAATTAATCAAATTTCAATATTGTTATATATAACATAATGTCACTCCTTTTTATAATTTGCTAGCAATTGTTATCATAATATAAAAAAGGTTTATAAACTATTATATAATTAAATAAAATGAAATTGAAAATTTGAGAGTGTTAAATGGACTTGGCAAAAAAACAATTTGGTGTAAGAATTAAGGAAGAAGTATTAAAAGAGTGGCATACATTTTGCTCAAAATATGGTTTAAAAATGGCCGACCACGTAGAAAAAGCCTTGAAAAATTATATCAAGTATTATGAAGGAATGTTGAGCTCGGTCGATAAAAAGTTTATGAAACAACCCTATTAATTGAATGAAATTAAACAAGAACTAAATTGAGAGTGAAATAAATGCACAGGCGCTTGAAATGGAATGCTATTGGATTTGAGAAAAAGACTCAGTTGTTATATAAGACCCTTCAACAAGAAAAAGATGATATACCAGAAGATCATCTAAGTAAACATCGAAAATTGCAAGGTTTTTTAGACCAGCTCAGTAATGTGTTAGAAAAAATGAGTAAAATTCAGAAAGATTTAATTCCAAAGCTGGAAGAAATCTTCAAATTGGAATTTAGAACACCGGAATTAGTAATGCTTTCTCTATGTCGTCCAAGTATTAGAAAGATATACCAAGATATGGAAAAGCACTTTAATCATCAGAAAAATGATCCCCTTAAGATTGATGAATACAAGGAGCTAGCGTCTTCTGGGGATGCCGCTGATGTGTTAGCACTGATTGGGGATGCTGCTCTGGATTTATGCGTGGTTCAAACGCTCTGGGACTCTTCTTTAGCAACCGTTGGGAGATTGACTAAGAAA
>SDBT01012038.1_pt1 | contig 13895 bp, 9 predicted proteins | sample 2277101 | NCBI WGS metagenome assembly SDBT01 (sample SAMN10404973, study PRJNA504765) | marine sediment metagenome | isolation source: marine sediment core GS10_PC15, 103 cmbsf | place: Arctic Ocean: Southern Knipovich Ridge | collected 2010 | reverse complement strand
GCTATATAGCGTAGGCTATGATGCAATTGATTGCGGGGGGCAGGAAAATAAAGTAGTTACTCAAATCATCGAAAAGAAAAGAACTAATATCCGCCTCGGCAAGGAAACCCATACAACCGTCCATGAGGCTGACATTGTATTTTTCCTCAATGGGAACAGGCCTGAACGTATCAAAGATTTAGGCGCATATATCCGCAGCCCCGAAGCACACAGAAATTGCACCCACAAGAAAGTAATCGATTAATGAAAATATCACTCGCCGAGGCATTAGCTTTTGACAAAGCAAAATAGAGTTAACCCTCGATCGTGCGCGCAAATGGTGCCTCAGTAATTACCCTCGAAGCGATTTACTAATTTTTTATTTCGCAGGCTGGCCGGGGATAAAAGACATCCACCAAGTTTTGTTACCAACTTTGCGCGCGTAAATCGCGCCGGCCATCCAAGGATAGACTGCGCACTTATTGCGCTATACCTAATTGACATCCGAATATTTTTCACCAAGGCCCCCAAATGCCCCCAACCGCCCCGCCGGCGCAAAAACGCGAAAACGACTCTGCGAAATTTCCCAAAAACGTAGCAGACTTACTATTTAAACATTACGTTCAATTCGCCTTTTGAAAACCTTCGATATTCTTCGATTTTTTATGCTAAAAGTTCAATGGTTTTCAATAGTTTTACCCGGCCTTTCGATTTCCTTCCGATTTTTTCGATGGTTTTCCGATTTTCTTTGACGAAAATCGGCCGGAAGTGCTGCGAAGTAGCCCCGAAGTAATCGCTTTTTTTCCCCAGAATTGCCCGAGGCGGTTATAATGATATGCCCTTCTGGAGCAATTTTACAAAGTGCTCTAACGGTTTTTGCTGTATCGATTTTCGCACTTGGCTGCGCTTGTGTCAGCGGACGAGCCGGTGAGATAAATCTTAAATTTGCAGGTCTTGGTGAAAACTTAATTCAGTGGATACTTTCACGCTCGACAAAATCGAATTCTCGGCCGTGCGGCAGATACTGTCTCGCTTTGCGGCGACTTCGCTCGGCAAGGCCCTGTGCCTGCGGATTACCCCTTCGCGCAATCCGGATATGATAGCCAAGTGGCAGGGCCAGACCGAACAGATGATCGATGCGATCGTAAGCGTCGGCCTGCCTCCACTTGCCGGCGTGATGGACATTACCGCCGCCCTGGCCCGTGCGATACCTGCCGGGGCTGCAACCGGCGAAGACTACGCCGACATCGCGTCGACTTTGGCCTCAGCCGGCAATGTGCGGGGGTATCTGCTCTCGCTGGCTGAATCCATGGAGCACCTGGTAGCACTCGGATCCGACATCGACGAATTCGATCAACTGGTTGAAGCAATAGCTGCTGTGGTCGCCTCGGATGGTTCGATTCATGACAGTGCATCCGATAGGCTGGCCCAGATTCGCCGGGAGATCGCTAGCCTCGGAACAGAAATTCACGATGTGATGTATGGTTACCTTCGCCGGCCTGAAGTTACCCGCCTGCTGCAACATGCAACCGTTACGCTTCACGGCGACCGATACGTCCTGCCGGTCAAGGCTATTCATCGAGGCCGGCTGCCCGGCGTGGTACACCGCCACTCGGGCACGGGTGCGACGGTATTTGTCGAACCGGATGAGTCTGTCGAGCTTAACAACCGGCTGGCTGATAGATACAACGACGAGCGGCAGGAAATTCAGCTGCTGTTGGATGAATTGGCGATAAAGGTTACTGCCCGCGTAGATGAAATTTCCGCGATGTTGCGGATCCTGGCCCAGGTTGACCTGATAGCTTCCAAGGCCCAGTATGCCTATCAGTTTGAAATGGTCCGCCCGCAAATTTGCGAGCGAGGCCGCGTTGAGTTGGCCCAGGCGTGTCATCCGTTATTGATCGAGCAGGCTTTCCAGGATGAAAAGGCGGGCGAGGCAGTTCACCCGGTCGTGCCGTTGGATATTCGCCTTGGGGCCGACTTTGACCTGCTGGTTATTACCGGCTCGAACACCGGCGGCAAGACGGTTACGCTCAAAACACTCGCCCTTCTTGCGGTGATGGCTCAATCGGGCATGCACATACCCGCCCGTCGCGGTGCGTCGCTGCCGGTTTTCAGGAACATCTTTATCGATATCGGCGACGAGCAGTCGCTTCAGCAGTCGCTCAGTACTTTTGGCGGGCACATTAAACGTATCCGATACATCCTTAACAAAGCGGACAGCAGCTCGCTGGTTCTGCTGGATGAGTTGGGCTCGGGAACTGACCCCGATGAGGGCGGCGCTATCGGCCAGGCTGTCCTCGATGAGCTGCGGCGAATCGGCTGCCTTGGTGCTATAACAACTCACCTAAGCGTCCTCAAGGCCTACGCCTTCAACCACGAGCGGGTCGATAACGCCTCGGTCGAGTTCGATACTAAAACTCTCTCGCCAACCTATCATCTGCACATCGGCACGCCCGGTGAAAGCCACGCCATTACCGTCGCCAGCCGGCTGGGGATTAACCCGCGAGTTATCAACGCCGCTCGTCGTCATCTTTCGGGCCAGGGTAAGCAGTTCCGCAAAGCCATCCAGGCCACTGGCATCGCCCGCAAGTCGGCTGAGCAGGCTCGGGCCAAGGCCGTCGAATCCCACCTTGCATCCCAGGATACTCAACAACTTTATGAAGCCAAGCTGGCTGACCTGCACGAATTGCAGGGCCAGTTCCAGATCTGGCTGGCAAGGCTTACCCAGCTATCGCCCGGTGATGAAATTTTCATCCCCTCGCTGAAAAAAACCGGCAGGCTCGTGAGGCTGGAATTGCACAACCAACTGGCCATCGTCGATGCCGGTTCTATCCAGGCTGAAGTACCGCTAAGCGAACTCATGCCCGACCTCGGCCAGGAAGCCGTCCGCCAGCAGATCGACAAGATCCAAGCCGACATCCTCGCCCAGTCGCGGTCGACCGAAGCCGACCGCACCGAAGCTACCCGCCTGCGAACTGAGTACCACCGCAGCCTCGAACACCAGAAAAAACGCGCTCGCCAGTTCGATACCTGGCTGGGCATGATCGCACGTTTGAAAGTCGGACAAGACGTCGCCATCGCCGTCAAGCCCGGCAGGGCTGTCCTGGTCGAAGTTGACCTGCCAGGCCTGCGAGCGAAAGTCCGCACCGGCGACGGCAAGGAAATCGAACTATCCATACAGGACCTTTACCCCCAGACCGGACCTTTCGCGCCTCGTCGTGATAGACGCCCATCAGGCCAAAAGCCAAGAGGCAACGCCGCCAAGCCCGGTAAGCCAAGGCCCGGCCAACCAAGGCCCGGCCAGCAAAAGCAGGCCCCAGCCAAGCCGATTACCCGCCGCAGCGCCGATTCCAAGGCAGCGAGATCCAATCTGGCCAAGCTCCTTGCAACCGCCCCGGGCCAGCAGGTTTTCGTCGTACCATTCAATAAAATCGCGACACTGATTCGTATTAACCCGGACAAGAACCAGGCTGTGGTCCAGTCCGGGATTTTCGAAATGGAAATCCCCCTAGCCGACCTGGAACCGATCGAGAAGTAAAGTAGGGTTGGCAACTTCCTTGCCCTGAGCCTGTCGAAGGGGTTGCCGACGCAATCTTCAGTTAAGACGTCGTGCAACGAGTAGCACGACCTACAAATCTTTTTTCGCGATCCCCCCTGCCCCTTAACTCAGCCGCAATCTTTTTCGGCCGATTAAATGACAAGAGTCGTTTCAACCTTCTGTGTAGTGAATTGGGCGCCGCGCCGGCGAGGCTTAGCACCGAAGGCGAAGCAGACAAATGCCTTAGCATTGTCGATGCTTACCTGACGCTGATAGCCGAAGTCGCCGCCAGATCAAACGCTACTAAGAAGTTGGACATGGCTCAATGATGTCGCCTTTCGCCTGAGCTCGAAAAGACTATTGTGGGGAGATCAAGGCCGGTGCAATTATTTCCGCACTCGGCCTTTGTTCTGCGCATCTCGTCAGGGGCTACAGCGAAGAAAAATATCGGCGGTTCCATCGTCTCCGATATTCCAGTATTGCCTTTGAACCGGAACAAATCCCCCATTGACGATGTTCACATCAAAGATCTCACCCTCTATGAGGGCGAGATCTTTGATGATGTTCGGTGCAGTATTGCGAAAGTTAATTTTCGCCACCCCTGGATTCATGTGATGCAGGTCGTTTCGGTACTTCCGTATGCGGTTAAAGGCTTTCGCGCATTGCGGAGTTATGATCTTGTTTTCTTGAAGCATCTGAACTACGTCTGGGCCTTTCATGCCTTTAGTGTGCTTTATTTGATTTCGTTTCACGACGAACTTCAGAATCCCTTCAGCAACTGCTTGGGTCGTCATCACCGTGGCCATAAAGTACCCGTCCATGTAAAGACTCAGGCATTCGGCCGATGCTTCCGCGAAGTGAGAATTGGACGTTATCCTTTGGTGTTCAATCTCAAGGTATCGCTCTACCCGTTCGTCCAGAGTTGCATGAAAACGTTGAGACAGGGTATTGCGAACCCGTTTCTCCTCAGGTGTAAGCTCGGGAGGCATGATCTGTTTCCTTGCTGACTTTCTTTTAAGCCGGTAGCGTCGGCGTTTGACATACCCGATAAATTGCACCATCAGGATGCAGACGCAGACAGCCTTCCACAGCAGCAGCCACCAGGGCCGCCACCATGCTCCGGTGTGATACTCGACGAAATCCGAAAGGCCAAACGCAATGAAGTTGAGCGTCGCGATGAGCTTTGCCTTGCGTAACCCCGGGCGCCGCAGCGACTCGGCGAAACAAAGACCAATTGCGATCCAAAAGAAACCCTCGAAGAAGTTCACGTTCCGGACCAACTCTTGAGTCATTGCACTGATAATCTATCTGCTCCTGTTACCAGTTAAGGCAGCCTTTGTAATTGACTGTCTTTTCGCCTTTGGTGATCTCGCCGATGGGGTAGCTGTCGAGGTTGTGTTCAGACAGGTGGGCTATCACTTCATCGGCTGAGGCGGGATCGACAACCAGCGTCATCCCCACGCCCATATTGAACGTCTTTATCATGTCAGCATCGTCCAGCTCACCGGCATCTTTAAGGTGCTTGAAGATCGGCAGAATTTTAAATGCGCCAAGATCAACGCTAGCAGCCAAACCTGCAGGCAGAACACGATTGAGATTACCTGCAACGCCCCCGCCGGTGATGTGGGCTGCGCCATGCAGGCCGTCCAGTTCGAACAGCCCGCGCAGCCCCTGCCAGTAGCACATGTGAGGCCGCATTATCGCATCAAGGAATGTTTCCCCGCCGACCTGGTCTTCGAGAGTCCCCTCGTTGCGGCCGATAATCGCACGGACCAGCGTATAGCCGTTGGTGTGCAGCCCGTTAGACGCAACGGCCAACACAACATCACCATTAGCTATTTTCGACCCGTCGAGAATCTTAGCCCGTTCTACAACGCCGACTATTGAAGCACCGAGAACATATACGCCGGATTCAATCACGCCTGGTTGTTCCGATGTCTCGCCCCCCACCAATGCGCAGCCCTGGACCTTGCATGCAGCAGCCATTGAGCTGACGAGTTCTTTGACAACTCCTGGCTCGATCTTGCCGCAGATGATGCAATCCTGAACATAGGCCGGGGCGGCGCCCATAACGATTATGTCATTAATGAGGTGATTGATAAGGTCGAAGCAGATCGACGAAAGCCGGCCATGGGCGAAGGCTAGCTTCTGCTTCGAGCCAGGCTCTTCGGTTTTCAAGGCCAGTACAGGATCTTTATATTCGGCGAACCTGCCGTCAACTAGAGAAGCAAACGCACCCAGCGTATTGAGCACCCGGCCGTCGCCGGAATTGATCGCCGACGCCATCGCCCGCTTGGTCTTGTCTGCATTATCAATATCAACTCCGACACTTTCGTATGAAAGGCTATCAGCCATCGATGAACTCCCAATGCAATCGCCCTATTTGCGTGTAAAACTTCTCAGGTCTTAATCGCGTGCATCTGAGCAGCTACCACACCTCCGAATGCGAGTATCGGCAGCCAGGCTGCGATATCGGGCGGCAGTGACATGAATCGGCAGAGGTAAACGAACATAGAAAAACTCGTCACTACCAGCAGGCACATACCGGCAGAGACTTTAATGTTCCGCTGGCGAGAGACGATGAACGGCAAGGCCAATAGCAACATAATCAGATTGTTGATCGGGTCGGTAAAGCGGGAATGAAGAGCCAACAAAGCCTTATCTGGATCGCGTACGCGCTTAAGCCGGAGAAGCGATGTAAGCTGGGCCGTTGACATATAATCCATGTATGCGCTGGAAAGACGAAGCGAGATTTCTTCGGGGGTCAAATCGCTCGGGTAGAACAGCCAGCCCCCTTCCAATCGCCAGCCGCCCTCACCAGTGGCCGAGTCGGACCAACTGGCCTTTTCGGCAACGAAGATACCTAACATCTGACCAGTCGGGGAGGTGAACTTGAATCGAGGGTTTATAAGAACAGGTCCGCCCTTCTCAGCCGATTCGAATTTAAACTCTCGGGCAGTGATAAGAATGTCGTATTTGAGATCAAGAACCTGCAGGTTCTTAACTGCAACAATCTCACCTGCTCGGGCCTGAGATGCTCGTGCCAGGAGTTCATCGGGGGTAATACTGGAGTTTAAATAATCAGTCGTTGGAATCTGCAACCAGGGCTTATCCGGCGAGCTTACGCGCGTAAGACTTGCATTGTCTATTCGCCATCCTGCCCGGCCGTCAAGTTCAGCCGGCCTGGCCTGGGTGCCTACTATAGGTGCAAGTAGTTTCTTATTGGCGTCGCGGACAAGCAAAAGCGGGTTTATCATACGCTCGGAACCGGCGGTGGGTATAAACGACGGCGCATTCCATGCCGCCCCGGTGCCATCGATGAGTACCTTGATGTGTACTTTATCCTGGCCCCTTATATCATCTCGCTCGCGGATAAGCTTGTGAGCGACATTGGGGATCAGAACCTCCTGATCAAAGATAATCAACCCGCCAAGCAGCATCGACCCAAGAACGATCGGCCAGATTATGCGATAGAGGCTGACCCCCGAAGCCAGCATCGCCGTAAGTTCGTTAGTGTGATTCATCCGGGCCAGTGCAAATGCAGCTGCTGCAACAATTGCCAGGCCACCCATTTCCCTGATATAGAGCAATGTCTGGTAGCTGTAATAGCTGAATATATCACCGATGACCTGAAAAAAGCCGCCATCGCCCTCGGTGAATTCATCCATGGATATGAAGACGTCGGCAACTATTCGCAGGGCGATCAGCACGAAGAACCAAAGCCCCACCGAGCCCAGGAAATTGCGGATAATGTATCGGTCCAATGTCTTCATAGGCTCGGGGCTATCTCCTTGCCAGTCGCCAATAGATAATCACGTCAATTATCGCCAGAGCCAGCGAACTGCCCCAGATAGCAGCCAGGCCAAGTATTTCAGGCGCCTCTGGATTCTCAATAATCCTCCTGCCCATGTAAATCAGGATGATCATCCCCGATGCCGGTGCGATCGAAAGCGCAAATGCGCTGATGGTCTGGCCGTCTCTGAAAATCAGCCCAAGGGTAGCTCCCAGTGGAACCAGCAGAAGGCAACTCAGTCCGTATGCAAGCCGGCCGTGGATTTCAGCGTTTACCTTACCGAGAAGGCGATTAATTTTCGTGCTTCTTCGCCAGGGAATTTTGTCCAGTGTAGATCCGCTACTAGTCAGCTTCTCTGGTGTTTCGAAAACATCGGTAAGGTTTATCTGGGCGAGCTGGTTATGAACCGACCCTGGCAATTCCAGCTGGCCATACTTCCAACCTTCGCGACGGCGTGGCCTGGAATCGGCCCCCACATCGTGAACCATAGCCATCTTGGACATCTCGATTTTGACGAGCCAATCTTTCTCGCCGACCGGCAAATCGCCCAGCCAGATAGCTTCAATTTCACCGGAGCTTCCCGTAATCCGCTGGCGAATTACGCTGTCTCGCAAAATGGTAACCTCAACCGGCTGAACCTGCCCGCCGGGACCGGTCTTGGCTGCAAGCAAAGCCCTGCCCTTTGGATCAACAACCGCTGCACCCGTGCGAACCTGATACTCGAATTTTCCGTCAGTCAGCGAAGTATAGCCCCTCGAACTGGTAAGATCAGCCACCACCTGCTCAGCCAATAACATCTTACAGAGCTTGCGTCGCAGGGAAACCAGCTCCTTACGAATGGATGGGTGCTTTGAGGGATCACGGCGAATCGAAAGTAATTGTTTCCAGTCGAAAAAGGCTGGCTTGTACTCAAACTCGCTTGGCATCTCAATTGGCGGAGTCTGCCGGAATGCCTCGCGAACAATCTGCTTGGTCCCAACGGAAAATACAGTCAGATCAGTCAGGTTAATTCGAACAAAGGCCTTGTCCTGTTCACTGGTGAGGTCCAGCTTTGCATTCGCTGCCACAAGGACGTGCAGGTTCTGTGGATCGGACCGATCCAGCACAATCACGCCGGAAAGAAGATCCTGCTGGGGCAGGACCCGGTCGGCATAGATAATGAAATTTTTCCACTTGCGGTAACCGTCCTTTTTAAGTGCGAAGAAAGCCATATCCCGCACGCCGGCCTTGATCGCAAGCTCACCGGAGACAGCCAGCTTGGGGGTGACAAAACTATTGAGCCCCAGGCAGACTACAGTGATAACCGCACCCAACATCAGTGCAGGCTCCAGAAGTGTCAGCGTGTTAATTCCGCTGGCGCGACAGGCCATCAGTTCATTGTCCTGCCCGAAACGCCCATAGACGATCGTCGCTGCGAACAACGCCGCTATCGGCAAGGTAAGGGTAAGCACTATCGGCAGGGTCAGGCCGAAGATAAAAAGCGTCTCGCTGGCTGAGAGACTGTGCTCGCGGGCCTTGTCGATGATGACGAAAATCGCGATCACCACCGTAAAGGCCATCAGTGCAAGGCTAGCAACCCGCAGCAAGTCTCGCCAAATATATGAATGCAGCGTCCTGAGCAATGCGCCGTTTCTCCGGTAATAAGTCAGTTCCCGTCGCCTGGTCTGTACTATGAATCGCAGCCAACACGGACGACAGCGCGGACTTCGCGCTAACTTCACTGCTACTGGAACTGATCGGCGGGCTGAATGCAATAGATTACGCCCGCACCGGATGATCTGTTAGAAAGCCCAGTCAGGCCAAAATGCTGATTGAAAAGTCGTTTTCTGCGTACTCAACTGGGTGGCTTATGAACTTTCCGACCGCGATTGCCAGCTTAGCCCCAATGGGCCTGACAGGCCTGGGGCTTACTCGCAGAACGGGGGGCCGATCAAGGTAATTGATGGGCTTAGGGGAGGCATTGGTCCTAATACGCGCCGGCAGCAGCATGGGTCTTTTAGAGATGATTCGATTCTGGAAATTAACCGGTGACAGTGCGAGCATACTGTTCATGGGCCTGATTCGCTTTCAAAGTCCCTGCGGCTCGGATCCGCGGGAGTAAGCTTGGGGTGAAATTCCTCCGTTTCAACCGTAAAGTATTATAAACGAAGGTCGCAAATCCGTCAACCCCACAAACTAGAGGGTATTCAAGTTTCGTGAAGCGGATTGAGCGCAGCGCCGGCGAGGCTGACAAGGAAGGTGACCAAAACAAATGCCTTAGCATTGTTGATGGAGCCTGACGAAAGTCAGCCGAAGTCGCCGCCAGCTCAAACGCTTGCAAAGAAGTTGAATACGCTCTAGGCTTCGGCCGGCCGTCTGCTCAGTGCTACGACCTTATTCTTTCCCTGTTCCTTGGCAATGTACAGTGCCTTGTCAGCCAGGCCGACCATCTTTTCGGCACTGGAGGGATTGTCCTCTGCAAGAGAGACAATACCAATGGACATGGTCACATCATTATTGACCTGCAACTGATCGCGACATAGATGGCTTAGTTCACGGCGGATCCTCTGACATACTTCAAGTCCTCGATCGATCGAGGTATGCGGCAGAAGGAACACAAATTCATCTCCTCCGTAACGTGCTGCCAGGTCACTGGACCTGAATGACGAGCAGATAACCTCCGCAGTAAGAACGAGAACCTGGTCGCCAAACTGATGGCCATAGGTGTCGTTGAGTTGCTTGTATGAATCCAAATCGCACATGCAGCAGGTCAGGTCGAAATCGTATCTGCTTGCCTCGTCGAAATAGCGGCTCAGTTGCGTATTGAAATGTCTCCGATTGGCCAGACCTGTCAGGTAATCAGTCGCTGCCATCTGCTCCAGCTGCGACAGCGAATCTTTTAACTGATTATTCTTAACCTGCAGTTCTCCAAGCATTGCCTGTTGTTCCGCCTTAAGACGCTCGTTTTCTTTTTTGATCCTGTGCTGGTTAATGGACTTTTCGACCAGCACCGGAAGAGCGAACAGGAACTGACCAAGCTTAACCACGTAGTCCGACGCCCCCCGTCGAATCGCCTCGCCGGCAACCTCGGCATCTGATTCGCCTGTAACAAAGATCACAGGCACATCAACTCGTGCGAGAACCTTGGCCAGCAGATCAAGGCCAGGCATGTCAGGAAGATGAAAATCCAACAGGATCACATCGAAATATTCCAGGTCCTTGCTAAGACACTCTTGACCGCTACCCACGCCGACAATTTCGGACCTGAAAGATCCTGACGAGTTGAATTCCAGAACATCGCAAATTAATTGCCTCTGGTCAGCATCGTCTTCGACTACGAGGACTCGTACGGTTTTTTTATTTTCTTCCATGGCTTTTTCTTCCAAGCAAACAAAAAGGCGCCTTTACTAAGGGCCTATGACTCATCTCGCCAACTTGAACAGATCAAAGGATAAAGCACTTTAGTGATGAGTTTTTTGAGGTCTAATGACTTACTGGTAAAGCCGCTGGCACCGTTGCAAATCGCCGCATTACGAGTAAGCAAGTCATCCTGCCCGGTAATGATAACTACGGGGATCGACCGCAATGCACGACTGGTCTTGATAGACCGCAAAAGCTCCATTCCGTTCATGCCAGGCATATCCAAGTCAGCGCAGACCAAATCTGGCCTGAACTGGCTGGAACTACCCAGCAGCTTCATGACTTCATGTCCGCCGGACGCTTCGACGATTTGCACGTCCCCCAGCTCACAAAGGAGAGCATCTCCCAGCACCATGCGCCAGTCCGCATCGTCATCAACTAATAGTATTGTAAGCTGCTTCGACATCAGATTTCTCTTTAGAGCACTTTAAGCAATTCTTGTCGCATCCTTGCTACTGCGATGCCTTGGTCGCTTCGTCCGGCTGCATCGACATAGCTACGGCTATGCCTGTTTCGCCGTCCTTGGGCCAAGACATCTCGCTACGCACTGCTACGACAATCATTACTTAAACTACTCTAGCCTCATCCATTACGTCTTTGGGGTCGGTTGCTTCGGCTGACAGAGATACAAAAAAGGTCGAACCCGCTGCGACCTTCGATTCAACCCATGCCCGCCCGTCATAGTTTGCTGCCACATTCCTAACCAACGACAGTCCCACGCCCTTGCCGTCTACCTTGGCTGTCTTGGCATCCTGGATCCGGCGGAATACATGGAATACCCGCTCACGCTGATCCTTAGGGATTCCCGGACCATTGTCGCCAACGCTGAAACAGTGCCACCCGCCGGCAAATTCATACCCCACGTCAATCCTTCCGCCTTCGGGGCGATCCATATATTTGATTGCGTTATCTATCAGGTTCTGGAACACCTGTCGTAAGCGGTTCGGACCGACGTTAAGAGTCGGCATTGATTGAGCGATATTCAGTTCAATGTTGTGGGTGTTGAGTTCAAATTCGAGGGTGTGACCAACTTTTTCAATCAGCTCTCGCATGTCCGTTAATCGACGGTTCTCAGGCCTGGTCCTGACACGCGAAAGCTCTAACAATTCTTCTATGAGTTCCCCACCGGCATTGACGTTGGATTGGATACGCTCAAGGCGGGCCATCACTTCGGCGGGAAGCTTCCCGGCCCACTTCATAGCCATCATCCTGGCCATCCCACCGATGTTTCGAAGAGGAGCGTTCAGATCGTGGCTGACAGCTCGCAGAAAATCTTCCTTCTCGGACATCTCCTCACGGAGGCGCAAATTTGCATGTTGAAGCTCACTGGTTCGCTCATCGACTTTGTGTTCCAGCAACTGATTTGATTTGACCAGTTCGCCCTGCATCCGAGCTACCTCGCCGGCCATTGCATCAAACGATCCGGCAAGTTCGCCGATCTCGTCATTTTCCTGCATATCAGCACGGACTTCGAAATCACCTCTCCCTAACTGACGGGTTACGGATACCAACCTGTTAATCCGCTGGACAAAAACTCGCCAGACCAGCAGATACCCAACGGGGACCCCCAGTAGGATTACCACGGTGGCAATGGAGATGACCTGTTGCTGGACAGACGCCAGCGTCTCGGCCGACCGGCTGGTATCGATCACCAATCGAAGCGCACCCACAAGGCGGCCTTCGGCGTCATCGGAGGCAGATATCAGAATCGGCTTGGCAACTACAAGCTGATCGTCGCCGGATCGTTCCACGGAAGTCAAACTTACGGGCAGATCTTTGAACTCCAGTCCCACCCATAGATCGTTGCTGTCGGCGGCCTCGGCCAGGTCCGCCCCCTGGGAATCGACAAAAGATGCGTATTTGATGGAGTCATGTTCAATGCACGCATCGAGCAACTGTTGGAACTGGGATCTGTTGTGCTGTGCCAGTTCTACCCGCAGGCTTGATGCCAACGTCTCAGCTAAGCCGAGGGCATACTGGCGATCATTCTGGGCAAGCCACTGAACCGAGGCTCCGTAATAGAGCGACCCGCTTACAGCGGCGATGGAGATTATCAGAAGGGTCAAGATCAGCATCATCTTGAGCTGCAGCCCGGCGCGCAAGGCGGGCCTGCATGGGCTGGCTGACTGATTGACCTGATCTTTGCTCAAATCTTTGCTCAAATCTTTGCTAAAAGACTCCGGAACAAATCTGGACGGTCTGGACGTACATTTGCTCCTTTGAACTATCGGCTAGTGGAAAACCAGCCTTTCGTAACGACTCAGTTGTATTTACTGACTTTTCTCCCGCAGATGGGCTTCCATGAGCCCACCAGTAAAGGATTTGCGGGATTCTTCAATCAGGGGCGACTAGCCTGTTGACACCGGGGGTTAAAGACGATATATTTGTAATGCTGAGCGGCTTGTAAGCTTCGGCTTGCAAGCTCTCAAGACCCGGCTTGGGGGCCGGTCTGCTAGCAGGCCGGCGAGATTTTGAAGAAATTTTTGATAAAATTCAAACAACCCCTTGACCGGCGCCGGAGTACGGATAGAATCCCCCATTCGGCAATTAACAGCGAACGGCGTTGAGACCGTCGCTTACCGAAACAAAGCTAATTTAAAAGTGAACAGTGTTGTCGTCGCGAGGATGTGAACGTCGCGGAGCCAGTTGTCACGATTGGCGCCGCTACGGATAACATAATTTGTACCTGGCCAACTCATCTCACGGTGGACCGGCCAGGCCTCAAAGTCCTCGTGACAGCCTATGTAAATAAGGATAGACAAGGATTTTGAGTTTTTTAACAGTCAGTCGGATTTAGCCCCGGCTGGTTGTAGACTGGTCGGGCCACCCCTAAACAGGTCCGACCACCAAGATTGAACACTGACCTCGATCCTTCGGGATCGGGTTGGACAAACTTCAAAAGTGAAGGGTTTGATCCTGGCTCAGAACAAACGCTGGCGGCATGGCTAAAACATGCAAGTCGAACGCGAAAGTTCCCTTCGGGGAGCAAGTAGAGTGGCGAAAGGGCGAGGAACACATGGGTAACGTACCCCAAGCACGAGGATAGCTGTGGGAAACTACAGATAATACTCGATGAGACCGTAGCACCGCATGGTGGATCGGTCAAAGGGTGGGGATCTCTTCGGAGACCCATTGGCTTGGGAGCGGCCCATGTCCTATCAGCTTGTTGGTGAGGTAATGGCT
>SDBT01012037.1_pt1 | contig 13895 bp, 11 predicted proteins | sample 2277101 | NCBI WGS metagenome assembly SDBT01 (sample SAMN10404973, study PRJNA504765) | marine sediment metagenome | isolation source: marine sediment core GS10_PC15, 103 cmbsf | place: Arctic Ocean: Southern Knipovich Ridge | collected 2010 | reverse complement strand
CGGCCGACCGGTACGCCTGGGCAACCTACCGGGAATCCTGCCGGGTCCGGAGGATACCCACCAGAGCTACGGAGTCGGCTGGGCCAATGCCAGCAACACCCCGTTTCAGCTCTACAAACACTGGGTGCATGAAGGCGGTACGGCAACGCCTCTCATTGCCTACTGGCCGCAAGGGATACGGAACAAGAACCGACTGACACACGAGCCCGGACACGTCATCGACTTGATGGCGACTTTCGCAGAGGCTTCAAACGTTCCCTACCCCGCAAGCTATGACGGCCGGGACATTACGCCGCTCGAGGGAAGAAGTTTGCTTTCGATATTCGCGGACTCCGAACCGGAGAAGCATGAGGCCATTTACTGGGAGCATGAGGGAAATCGTGCCGTGCGGAAAGGTGAATGGAAGCTCGTTTGCAAGTATCCAGGGGATTGGGAGCTCTACAACATGAAGGAGGACCGGACGGAAACGCGCAACCTCGCGAAGGAGCATCCGGACAAAGTCCACGAGATGAGTACTCTCTACGAGCTTTGGGCGGAACGGACGGGGGTGATTCCCTGGGCGGAGATCAGACAATTTTGATAGGCGTAGCGACTTCTGAGGCTCGAAGCCGGCTCGAGGTAGCGAATACGATGCACGATCTCATCCCGGGTGAATCACCGAGACATTATATTCGCTTTCGATATATACTCCGCCCGCAAGAAAGGGTAGTCATGAAAACACTTCGAATTACCTTGACTGTACTTATTCGGTCACATGGCCCAGGTCTTCAGCACCTACGAGAACAGCGACAAGGACCGGGATCCCGAACCAAACCGTCACGGCATAACTAGTTTCGACTTGGCACAGATCGGTGGCCGCTGGTGGATTGTTGCCATGCAGTGGTCGGGGCAGCCGGCGGACCAGCCGCTCCCTGAGAGGTACAGGTCGAAAAGCAGGTAATTAATCGAGAGAAAGAGGCCGGGCAAAATGACAAGGTTCTTTTTCGCCGCCGTTGCACCCATTCTCCTATTGCTGAATTGTGCTCCAGTCGAAGAGTGCCGCCTGCAGAAGCCGGTGCAGCTTTCCCTCGACGAGCTACGGGACAAGATCCGGGGCGGCTGGGCCGGCCAAACCATTGGCGTGACTTTTGGCGGCCCCACCGAGTTCCGCTACAACGGCACTTTCATCCAGGACTACGTGCCGCTCGAGTGGAACGACGGCATGCTCGAGTGGTGGTACGAGAACGTCCCCGGTCTCTATGACGACATCTACATGGACCTTACCTTTGTCGATGTCATCGAGCGTGAGGGTCTCGATGCACCGGCCACCGCCTTCGCCGAAGCCTTCGCCAATGCCGATTACCACCTCTGGCACGCCAACCAGATGGGGCGTTACAACGTGCTGCACGGCCTCGATCCACCGGCCTCGGGTCACTGGCTCAACAATCCCGACGCCGACGACATCGACTTCCAGATCGAAGCCGATTTCGCCGGACTGATGAGCCCCGGTATGCCCAACGCCGCCGCCGAGATGAGCGACACCGTCGGACACATCATGAACTACGGGGATGGATGGTACGGCGGTGTTTATGTCGCCGCCCTGTACTCCCTCGCTTTCATCTCCCAGGACGTCGGCTTCGTTGTCAGAGAAGCCCTCGAGACGATACCCAACCAGACCAGGTTCTACCAAACCATCAACCACGTCATCCAGTGGCACCAGCAGTATCCCGACGATTGGCAACAGACCTGGTTCGAGATCCAGAAAAATTGCGCCGAAGACATCGGATGCCCTCGAGGCGTCTTCCAGGCTTTCAACATCGACGCCCGGGTCAACGCCGCCTATGTAGTGCTCGGGCTTCTTTACGGTGAGGGTGATTTCGGCAAGACTCTAAGCGTCGCCACCCGAGCCGGCCAGGACTCGGACTGCAATCCCGCCACCGCGGCGGGCGTGCTTGGCGTTATGTTTGGCTATGATCGGATCCCGCCTTTCTGGAAGCAAGGGTTGGCCGAAGTGGAGCCGATCGACTTCAAATACACAACCCTTTCTCTCAACGACGCCTACCAACTGTCGTTCGAGCATGCCCTCGCGAATATCCGCCGCAACGGCGGAACCGTGAGCGACGACTCTGTGCTCCTGCCTGCCCAGACGCCGGTAGCGGTGCGCTTCGAGCAGAGTTTCGAGGGACACTACCCGATCGGCGAGGTACATCTTGCCCGTGACGTCGAGACCGAGACGACCTTCGAGCTGGAAGGTATTGGTTTCGCCGTCGTCGGAACCACTACATCCAGGGACGAAGAAGAGCACCTGCTGGTTGCGGAGATGTTCATCGACGGCGAGCGGATCGAGACCACCGAGCTGCCCACCGACTTCACCAAGCGCAAGTTCGTTCCCTTTTGGCGCTACCAGCTAGAAGACGGCAAACACACGGTACGAATCAGGATCGAGAACCCAACCGTGGCGGCTACCTTGCACCTCGAGCGCGCCATCATTTACGGCAGTGCGCCGGTAAAACCGGTGTACTAAGCTTCCCCTATCTTCGCAAAATGGATATTCAGCCGACTCGCGTTGCTGAAAGAAAGCTCGGCGGGATCGATTTCATTCTCTTGTGGGCCGGCGTCGCCATGTCACTAGCCGAGATCTGGGCCGGCGGTTTACTGGCGCCCATGGGCTTTTGGCTAGGCTTTCTGGCCATCATTCTGGGCCACGTTTTCGGCAATACCCTCATGGCTCTGGGAGGCGTCATCGGATCGGATCACGGCATCATGTCCATGGTGTCGGTGCGCCCCTCATTCGGCATCCGAGGGTCCAATCTCGCTGCGATTCTCAACATCATCCAGCTCATCTGTTGGGCGTCCATCATGCTCATTATCGGAGGCCGTGCCGGCGCCATGCTCGGCGAGCCTATGGGGGGCCTGCCCGCCTCCAACCGTTTCTGGATCCTGTGCATCGGTTTGGGCACCCTGCTCTGGGCGCTTTGCACCGGCAAGTCGATCTGGAAGCTTATGCAAGCATCAGCGGTGGTTGGCTTATGCTTGGTTCTCCTGTTGTTGAGCTGGAAAACTTATCAGGAGGTGGGCCGTCTCGTCATTGCGGCACAACCGGAGTCCATGCCGTTTATGATGGGATTGGACCTCGTCATCGTCATGCCCATATCTTGGATGCCTCTGGTAGCCGACTATTCTAGGTTCTCGAAAAGAACGACCACGGCGTTTTGGAGCACCTGGTGGGGTTATTTTCTCGTCTCCTCCTGGATGTACGTATTGGGCTTGACGGCCACCCTGATCACCGGAAACACCGAGCCCCAGATACAGATGTTGCAGTTGATGGGAAGAATGGGTCTCGTCGTTCCCGCACTTCTAATGGTTGTCTTCTCGACCATAACATCGGATTTCCCCGACATTTATTCCGCCACCTGTTCCATGTTGAACATTTCGGGGAAAATCGGTGCCAAGACAATGATGTGGATCACCGGCTTCGTCTCCATTCTGGTGGCTTTGGTCTTCCCTATGGAGCGCTACGAGACGTTCCTCTTCTTTATCGGTGCTATGTTTATGCCTCTTTTCGGTGTTGTCTTGACCGACTACTTCATCATTCGCAAACGCAAGCTCGATTTGGAACAGATTTATAAAGTAGGCGGTGATTACTGGTACTTCAGGGGATTCAACTTAGTTGCCCTTCTGTCGTGGGCGGCGGGCTTCGTCACCTATGAGACCATCGAAATCTTACAGATTCCCGTCGGCAGCTCGATTCCCTCCATGGTGGTTGCCGGGCTTTCTTATTACGTCGTCACTGATAATCCCCCGGCGTAAGCCGGGGATTGCGGCGGGCGTGTCGAATGGAATTCGACTATATGCGCCCGCACTGATTAATTCAGCTACCGAAATACAAAGTGCTCTTAGGGCCCGACAACCATCCCCGGAGAGGACAATAAAGCAGCGATGCGCTTCGACACCCATCAGCTGGTTGTGCCCAGGACGGCTAGGTTCGTGACATCGGGTAATCTTCGCGGCAATATCGAAGCCGTCTGGTTCGTCCATCACGGCTACGGCCAGCTTGCCTCGGAGTTTCTCGAAAAGCTCCGACCGCTCGAAGGATCCAACCGGCTGTTAGTAGCACCGGAGGCACTGTCTCGTTTCTATCATGGGGACCACGAAACGGTGGGCGCGTCCTGGATGACTCGGGAGGACCGCCTGAACGAGATCACCGACTACATCCGTTACCTGGATCTTGTTCACGACCGGGTCTTCGAGAGCTTGGACGACGAATCTGTGACCCAAACCCTCCTGGGATTCTCGCAGGGTGCGGCAACCGCCGCCCGGTGGGCCTGTCAGGGTAAAGCCAAGGTGAAGCATCTCATCTTATGGGGAGAGCTGATGCCCCCCGATCTCGCCGATGAAAAGTCGCTGGCGACGTTGAAAGAGCTCCGGCTTACCCTGGTTCATGGGACCCACGACCCGCTGGTTCGCCAAGCGGCACTTCAAGAGCAGCGGGACAGACTCAGGAGAAATCAAATCGAGTTTGAGGAGATCCGATTCAGGGGCGGGCATCGTCTGGATGATGAGATCCTGAGGCGACTGGCTACTATCTAGCTTGCGAATGGGAGCTATTGTTCCAAAACCACAACAAACTTGAACTGGCGGAATTTGTCCGGATTGAGAATCGACAATCTGGCCGTTTTACCCTCGAGCCCGTGAAGCTCGTAGTCCGTCCCTTGCTGGAAGACTTTGGGTAGTAGCGTCACCTTCTTGACCTTTGATAGGCCGTAGGCGCTGCTGTCGAGCAAGACCTCGTTGGACTCACCCAGGTCCATGAACTCGAAGCCTTCGAGCGACTTCATTCTCATGCCCTTGAAAAAGGAGGTGCTGATGATCCCTTTGTCCTTGAGCTGCTTTTTGGACCCAACAAGATACCGCGTTGTATTCTCGGCCGACGCCAGGGAGGCCTTCACCGCCGAAAGCTGAGCCAGAATAGCATCCTCTTCCGCCGAGAGCTCATCCACCTGCTGTTGAAGCTCATCGCGCTTGCTTTCAAGCAAGGCCACATCTCGACTCAGGTCTTTGGCGCGCCGTTCGATGTACACTATTTTGGCCGTCGCCGCCTCGCGTCTAGAAGACCCCGCCCCCGGGTCCTGTAGGATCCGCTCTTGAATCTCCTCTGGACTCGCCGCCGCTGTTCCCTGGGTTACCCAGGTGCCGAAGCTGTTGTCGTCGTAGCGTATCCAGACATTGAAGCCTGCCAGCAGCGGTTGCTGCAGGTCGGCTTGGTAAACGAGATCCCATGCTTGTTTCGCAGACAGTCTCAATTCACCGACCAGGTAGTCCATCATGATGCGATCGTGTCGGTCTCCCTCCTTGGCGGTCACGAAATGAGGCAGTTGGCTCTGCAACTTCAAAATGTTGAACTTGAGGTCACTGATTTCCGTATCGGTCTCCAGTATCCGCCGCAGCAGAATGGCCCGGCTTCTCGGCTCGTTTTCGATCTTCTCGGTAAGCAACTCTCTTTGGTCAATGGTGAGATCGGCACCGAGATCCGGAGGCAACTGACCTCCCTTCGCTTGATAGGTTTTTATGAGGCCGGATACGCCCTCCTGCTTGGTTTTGATCTCACGATGGACTCCGTCCAGCTCCGCCGACATAGGAGCAAGTGACTCCACTTGCTCGTCTGTCAAAATGCTTGTTCTTATTTGTCCTTCCTCTTTTGATGATGGATCGAAGGCAGGATTGGGTTGCGGCATTGCTTTGGGTTCATCTTTGCACGAAGCCAACGCCAGCGGCAGCACGCACAGCAAGACAGGGAAACGTCGAAACACTGCTTTACACTCCATTTGTTGTCAGCTTGAATTTCTCATCGGCTCGGACTGACAGCAGAGAAAACACTTCAACTCCAAGAACAGCAAGGGCTGTGCCAGTACGAACTGCGATGGAACACAACAGGGAAGCAGGACAGTTTCGCCGTAAATCTATGAAAATCAGTAGTTCTCAACCCTTTGCGTTCATCCTAAAAGGAAGGCCCAGCGATTGTTACGAGGCCATCCACGGGAAAATCCCTACACCTCGGTTTTAGCCCTGTTGGCAAATCCCCCCAATGGGTAGTTCAATATCCGCCGGGCGGGAAGAGCGGACTATGCTTGATTGATACAGTCTTAGCGGATGTTAACCCTGCTCATGCCTTTGCGCTCATCCCGGAGGAGTAGTTATTGGCCAGTTCCTCGATCTCTTGGCGGTATTGCGCGTAGCTCGGCGAGTCCTGTGCACTGTAGTTGAAGTTCTTGTAAAGTCCGGTGAGGCGGGTGAAAAACTCGCGGGCTTGCTCCATGTCCTTGAAGCGATACTCTCGGTAGAGAAGGTCCTGAAGAAGTTTGAAGCTTTCGAGCTGCCTTTCGCGGGGCATGGAAGAGTCGACTTTATCGAAAGCGTCCTGCTGCAGGTAAACCATGTCGACCAGCATCGATTTCTGCCACTTGACGTAATCCTCGAGGGTGATCCCCTCTTCACCTGTCACCTGCATCATTTGATAAACCGCATCGCCTTCATGCAAGAGCTCGGTCATCGCCTTGACCTGGTCCACCCATTCGGGGCCCAGTTCCTTCGAGAACCAGTCCCTTAGTTGGTCCAGGTAGCGGGACCAGGAGATCAAAGGATCGATGGCAGGATAAAAACGCCGATAAGCGCGGTCTGCAGAGAGTCCGAGGAAGGTCTTCACCGTGGAGAGCGTTGCTTGGGTCACCGGCTCCTCGAAGTTGCCCCCTGCTGGAGATACGGTTCCAATCAACGTGAGACTTCCGACTGAGCCATCTGTGGAACGTAGCATTCCGGCCCGCTCGTAAACATTTTTGATCGAAGAGTCGAGGTAAGCCGGAAAAGCTTCCTCCCCCGGGATCTCTTCCAGCCGACCGGAGGTCTCCCGCATCGCTTGAGCCCAGCGGGAAGTGGAATCGGCAATGGCTAAAACGTCATAGCCCATTTGCCTGTAATACTCACCGAGGGTGATGCCGGTGTAGATGGACGCCTCCCGCGCAGCCACCGGCATGGACGAGGTGTTGCAGATGATGATAGTTCGGTCCATCAAGGATCCCCCGGAGCGGGGGTCGATCATCTTGGGAAACTCGGTAATCGTCTCCACCACCTCGCCGGCTCGCTCGCCGCAGGCGATGACGATAACGATATCGACCGTGGAAAAGCGTGAGATGAGGCTCTGGAGCACCGTTTTTCCGGCGCCGAAAGGACCGGGGATACATGCCGTCCCCCCGCGGGCGATAGGAAAGAACGTATCGATGATCCTTTGGGTGGTGGTCAGGGGCTCTGAAGGGTAGATTCGCTCGTTGATCCGGCGCTCGATCAAGCGCTCCGGGATCGGTCTTCTCACCGGCCAGCGTTGCGACAGGGTGAGCACGCGCTCTTTTCCCGAGCTATCGCGCACTTCAGCAATCGGTTCCTCGACGGTGAAGTTGCCGGCTTGAATCCAGATCACTTCCACCGGCCCCGGCTCGTTGAAGGGGACCATGATCTTGTGAGCCAAGCGACCTTCCTGAACCGTGCCCAGAATCCCTCCCGGCTCGAGACGCGCGCTTTCTTGAACTGCAGGCGAGAAAGACCACTTGGTCTTCGGGTCAAGGGCGGGAATCTCGATCCCGCGCGGCAGAAAGAATCCGTGCTCGGCGGCAATAACCTCGAGAGGACTCTGGAGACCGTCGTAGACCTGCCCGAGCAAACCCGGCCCCAGGGTCACTGACAGCATCTCGCCGGTTTGCCGGACAAGGTCTCCAACCGCCACTCCGCTGGTGTCTTCGAAAACCTGGGCGTCGGCGGTACGGCCTCGTACCAGCAAGACCTCCGCTTTCAGCGCTTCATCGCTGCCGCGAGGGCAAACGTGGATCATCTCGTTCTTCATCAGAGGCCTGGAGTCCCTGGAGTCGCCGAGCGACTCGATGGTAACCAGGTCGTCTTGAACGGAAACCACTTTTGCCGTGGGTTCAATCGTTGACTCAGATGACATTTGTTACTCCGTCTACCGTCACAAAGAAACTAACGCAAAGGCGCCAAGTCGCAAAGGCGCAAAGATTTACCTCTGCGTCTCCGCGTCTCTGCGACTTTGCGTTGATTTCCCTCTTCAATTGGGTTCTCCAAAAACCTCGTTGTACTCGCCGAGGCTTTCTTCCAGCATCTCGGCGAAGCGTCGACTCGCATCGTCGCCGTCATAGGCGGTCCAGCGCTGGATCACATCCCAGCGCAAGACATAGAGTGCCACCGCTTCGAAATCGAAAAAGTGCCGGTCGGCGGCTCGAGAAAAGTGCCGCCATACCAGAGCCCCCACCGTTCGTTCCACACCCAACGCATCACCCTGCTCGATCAACGCTGCGACTTCTCCGATCCAGGGAAGCACCCGGGAAAGCCCGAAGTCAGATTTGCTCCAGTTGCGCTCGATCGGCATCACCCAGCGCCCGTAGCCCCACTTCTCACCCGGTCCGGGGGGCGGCCCTCCGGCAGCGCGCCGTCTGAGTGCTGCGATCACGGTTCGGATCTCGATCCGCCACTGGGCGATCTCTCTTAGCTCGGCACTTAGAATCGAAGGCACCACCCGCTCCGCCTGCTCGACAATCTCTGCATCGGAGATCTCGAAGGCAAAGCGATGCCACTGCATCAAGCCCTCGAGACCCGCCAGGTCGCGGGCGTCATCGGGCTCGAGCATCGACAGCCGTTTATCCAGACGCAGCCGCGAAATGGCCGTTCTCTTCTCCGAGAACAGCGGTGCCAGTGACGGCAAGCTCGCCATCAGCATGTAATAAGGTCCCGGCTGCCCCATCGACAGTATCCGTTCAGCGAATGATGCCCTGCATCAGGGCTCGAAAACGCGGCTGTAAGTGCTGGAGCAGCATGTCGGCTATCGCATGATCGCTCAAATCGATCTCGAGATCGTTCTCGGTGAGAACCACTCGGATGCCGCCGGCTTCCGACTGCAGCGGTTTGAAGGTCACGCCTTCACGCCACGTGGCGCTGGCGATTTGCTTCACGAGCTGGCTGAGCTTCCCTTCAAGCTCCTCGGGGCTGGCTCGGAGCTCCTCGATCCCCAACACCTGGGTAGGAAGAAGCACTTCGACTTTCTCAGCCTCCTCGATCCCGGAATCGCGGCTTGCCTGAGAGGCCACCTCGAGAATGAGCTTCGCCAGAAGCTGCTTGTCTTCGAGCTGCTCGGACACCAGGCGCTGCACCCGTTCATTCAAATACTGCATCAGCTCTTCTCGAAACCGGAGAGTCGTGTCCCGGGTGGCGATCCGCAAAGCGTCCTCGCCTCCGGTCCGAAGCTGCTCGGCTTTCTCGCGCGCCTCCTTGACGATATCCTCGGCCTGTTGCCGGGCCTTGCTCATGATGTCGTTGGCTCTTTCTTGAGCCTTATCAATAATGTCGTTGGCCCGGGCGCGTCCCGCATCGACCCCCTGCTCGCGCAGTCGATCGATGAGCTCTTCCACTCCCGAGGCGGTAGCCTCGGCGGCGCCGCTCGTTTCTTTCGTTTCAGCCATGATAGACCTCGTTTTCCTCGATCAACCTTCAGGAATCCCGCCACCGACAATGAGTGCAAAGACGAAGGCAAACACCGCAAAACCTTCGACGATGGCGGCTGGCGCAATCGACAAACCGAAGATCTCGGGCTTTGATTTGGAAGCGGCGATCGCGGCAGCCAGCGCCCGACCCTGCCAGATAGCGGAAATCATCAGAGCCACTCCGGCCAAAACGCCGATAGAAAAAAGCCCCGGCGCCGTCTCGACATTCACCGGGCGCTGGAGTGAGAACATCACTACCAGGCCGTAAATCGTTTGCGATGACGGCATCGCGGTCAGCCCCACATAGCGACCATAACCGCTATCGACCTCCAGCAAGGCCCCGCAAGCGGCTTGACCGGCAATGGCGCTCCCCATCATGCTGCCGATGGCGCCCAGAGCCAATGGGGCAAATATGCCTGCCCAGCCCATAGCCAGAATCAAGATGTCCATTTGACCGTCTCCTTCTTCCGGAAGGCTCGAAAGGCAGAGCCCTCTCCGAAAATGCTCCAGTTGTAAAGCTCGATTAAGTTCAACCTCAACCCGTGAACCACACCGCTCATAATACCGAGCGCAAAGTTCAGCGTATGTCCCAGCAGAAAAACCAGAATCCCGAAAAGCAAGGCAATGCCGTGACCGTCTCCCCGTATATCTGAAGCGAGCTGGTTGAAGGTAAGGGCCAACGAAGCACTGGAAAGTCCCAGAGCAAAGAGGCGCAAATAGCTCAAGACATCGCCAAAAACTTTCGACACACCGGTAAGCGCCACCACGCCATCGACCAGACGCTTGAGAACGTCCACCACGCCTTTGATCGGTCTTTCGCTGCTGAACAAGATGATTAACAAAACGCCGATTCCAGCGATTCCCCCGGATGCCCAAAGCAGCCGCTCATCACCTCCCCAGGTGAGATAAGTCATCAAACCGCCGAGCAGGAACCCTGCCCAACCCGCCGGCGCCAATCCGCCCCCACTCAGTCCCCGGTGCCAAGCGGTGCGCAAGTTGGCATAGATGAGATGCGCTGCCCCGATTCCGATAGTTAGTCGCATCATGCTGTCGAAATCGTTGATTTCCAGCAGCTTCAGATTAAACAGGACCGACGAGGTCGAAGGCGATATTCCGAAGTAGCTTCCCACCAAAGCGCCGTAGATCAGCGATAGAACCGTAATGCTGGTGAGCATCTTCCGAAACCGCTTCGACTCATCCAGCCGCTTCCAGAAAAGCGCCGTGCCAAGGCCGATCACCGCTCCGTAGCCGGCATCGGCGAGGATCATCGCGAAGAACAGCGCAAAAGAGTAATAGATGATCCCGGAAGGGTCCCAGTCCCGATACCCGGGGAGCTGGTAAAACCCAACCAGGTCTTCACCCGGCTCGGCGGCCGGCCGGTTGTGGAGAAGCACCGGCGGCGACTCCGTCGGCTCCGGATCTTTAAGGATGCAAGCGAGTCCCCGCAAGGCAGCAAACTCGGTTAACTGAGCCGACTCCGACACCGGAACCCACCCTTGCACCGCAAAGAGCTCACCGGCATCCAGCGCTTGAGATGAAGCCAGCTTCAGGGCGGAACGGTTGGCGGCTCGATTCAAGTTGCCGGTCATCAATGAAATCCACCGGGTCAGTGCCCACCTCTCCGCCGTAACCTCCTCCATTTCGGTCTCCGACCGTTCCAGCTCCAGGTGAAGCTCCGAGAGCGATCGGGCACCGAGCCGCGACCGGGCGACTGGCATGGCCTCGGCGGGAGGTTGTTTTTCCGATAGGACAACCACATAAGCGTTGCGATGATCCTTGTGAACCACCTGCCACACCAGACCGCTCTCCCGCACCTTGTTCATCTGGTAACAGGGCACCATGTAGAACCAGAGCCTGTGTTGCGCCAGCGCCTCGCGAGGCGGCAAGCGGAAGTCGCCCCAAGGCTCCACCTTGCCGATACGGGCCCGTAGCTCATCGATACGATCGGCCACCTCGCGACGCCGCTCGCGATTCGCGATCGTCTCGCGAACCACTTTCCGTAAATCGAAAGCCTCTTCTTCGGTCGTTTGCCGCCGCTTCTGCGGTGAGTCGAGAAGGTAGCGAAGGGCTTCGAGCGTCCTTTTCGGATGCCCCGACACACGCTCTTCGGGACTCTCCGCCTGCCCGGTCAAAGGAACGAGTTGCATGCAGCCGATCTCTTGAAGCTTCTCCAAGACCTCCGGCTTTTCACCCGCCAGGCCGGCGAGCGTCACCTTTTTCATCGCTACGACGCTCACGGCTGGCCCTCCGCCAAACGCTTTTTCTTGGCCACCTTCGCCTGCACCACCCCGGCCCGCTCCGCATCTGCTAGATAGATCTGGATTCGCTTGATATTGCGTCTCGTCCTGGGAATCAAAACCTTATCAAACAGATTCACCCGCTGGGTGACCCGCTTGACCGCCACCTGAAGCAGATCGAGTCGCTGCCTTTCGAACTGCGCCCGAATCGCAACCGCGGCCGAGCTTTTGAGATGAGCCGCCGTCACGTCCACCCACTGGGGCCGCCCCAGAAGGGCGTAGTCTTTGACCTCGACCTCGACCGACTCCAGCCGGGGCAGCTTGACGCCTACACGGTTTTCTATCTCTTGCTCCAAACGGACGACTCGAACCATACCGGTAAGATCAACGTCTCGGTTCGATAGCATGGGCAGCTTTTCCCCGATCCCACCCTGGAGACGTTCTAGTTCCTTCTCCGTTTTGGCCATCGCTTCCACCGCTGTGGCCCTCTCCACCATCAACTGGCGGCGCTTGAGGTCGAGCGACGGGAGAAAACGCTCGAACCTGCCGAGTTGCGAACGCTCTCTTTGCAGTGAGCTCTTACTGAGCGCTAGACGGGCCATCGGGGCTTCGTTCCTCGCTTACCGACTGAGCCGGGAAGTACTTGTCGACGAGCTCTTGCTTCATAAGAAGCTCGTGCGGCTCGAAACACTCCGCAAGCGTCTCCCAGCAGAGGTCCAGGGCTTCCTCGAGCGACATCGAGACCTCTATTTTCATGAATCGCTCGCGAAACAGATGGCCGAACTTCACAAGTTTTTCGTCGAAAGGCGACAGGTCGAAAGCCATGGCCTGTTTTTGCTCGGCGTCGCGCGCCCCCGAGTAGAAACGAATCATGGTGTTCATGATCTGGGAGTGGTCCTCCCGAGTCACCGAGCCGATGACGTGCTGCTTGAGGCGTGAAAGCGAGCCGAAAGGGTCGATCATGCCGTCGTGCAAGTAGAACTGTCCTTCGGTGATGTATCCGGTGTTGTCGGGCACCGGATGGGTGATGTCGTTACCCGGCATGGTGGTTACGGTAAGAAGGGTGACCGAACCGGCGCCTTTGAAGTCGCAGGCCTTCTCGTACCTTCGGGCGAGCTGAGAGTAGAGATCTCCCATGTAGCCGCGGTTGGAAGGCACCCGTTCCATGGCGATTCCCACCTCCTTCAGGGCGTCGGCATAAGCGGTCATATCGGTCAGCAGCACCAGAACCCGCTTGCCCTCTTCGACGGCAAATCGCTCCGCGACCGCAAGCGCCATGTCCGGCACCATCAGGCGCTCCACGATGGGATCCGACGCCAGGTTGGTGAACATCACCGTCCGCCCAAATACTCCCGCGTCTTCGAACGTTTTCCGGAACACGTAGTAGTCGTCGAATATGAGGCCCAGGCCTCCAAAAACCACAATGTCCGCGTCCGCCTGGATACCGATCCGCGCGAGAAAGGGGTTGAACGACTCTCCGGAGACGGAAAATATGGGAATCTTTTGGCTTTCCACCAGACAGTTGAACACGTCGATCATAGGCACGTCGGTACGGATCATCTTGGATGCCAAGACGCGACGCATGGGGTTGACGGTCGGACCGGCTACCGGAACCTTGGGCTCGCCCGACAGATCGGGCCCCCCATCGATGGTCTTGCCGGAGCCACCGAAAACCCTGCCCAGAATGTTCGGCGAGTAAGCGACCTGCATCGGGTGTCCCAGAAACCGGGTGGCCGCCCCGGTAGAAAGCCCCTTGGTGCCCGAAAACACTTGAAGGGCCACATCGCTGCGGTCTATATGGACGACTTTGGCAAGGGAGCTCTCGCCGTTGGTCTTCTCCACCACCGCCAGATCACTCAAGCGCACCGGGTTCCCGCTGCCATGGGACGTCTCGGGCACCGAGACCTTGAGGATGTCGCCTACGATTTCCAGAACCTTGGGATAAACAATGAGTGACGTACTCATGACGGAATTGCTCTCCTGTGACGGCGGCGAGAGGCGCCATCTAATTGAATGGAAGCACCCCGCAGTTCCCGCACCGCTTCCATTTCGACAAAGCCGAAACCGAAAGATAGCACAGGGAGCCAGGCAAGAAAAGTAAATCTTGCCAATAACTGACCCGATCCAGGAGGGAAAAGCT
>SDBT01012034.1_pt1 | contig 13897 bp, 15 predicted proteins | sample 2277101 | NCBI WGS metagenome assembly SDBT01 (sample SAMN10404973, study PRJNA504765) | marine sediment metagenome | isolation source: marine sediment core GS10_PC15, 103 cmbsf | place: Arctic Ocean: Southern Knipovich Ridge | collected 2010 | reverse complement strand
CTCAGGTGCTTATAATATGCTATCCAAACTACAGGTGCTACAAGATTGTGGCATTCACACGAATGCTTGGTTCCTTGAGAATCCTAACGACTATATGGACGCTTTAATAAAGATGGGAGAACGTCGAAGTGAATCCATCAGAAATAATTGACTCAATCATCCTAGAACTAGAAAACATCCACGACCCAGAAGAACTTACTCGTGATGAGCTTATCACTAAGCTTCAAGCTATTTTAGAACTTATTGAAGAATCATAATGCCATGCACAGAATGTAACTCACCTACCTTAAAGGGAGAAACTTTATGCCCCGAATGCTGGAGATGGGGAAATGGCCCTAAATCACTATACCCCGTTAAAAAACCACAACCAGACCAAAAGAAAGAATTAACTTAATAAAGTGAAAATTGAAATCTAACCTTCATTACTGCAAAGAAAAATGCTGTGAGAAAGAAGGTGATATAACATCTGCTCAATTCAGATTTCTCAATCATTGGCGCTGTAATTGTGAACCATGTTGTTTCTGTGCATACAGAAGAAAGGTAGGACTCGACTAATTGAAAGTAGCTGACGCCATTGATTTGGGTGTCAGCGCATTCGAACTCACCGTCTCAAAGCCAGGTATCTCTCACCGCTCCGGTAAAGAGACACCTATTTTTAAGCGTAGCACGACCAATAAGAAGTTTGGTAAACGAACGACCTGGAGGGCTGGTTCTTTTAAAAACATGCCGTTATACTCACTCACACTCGAAGAGAGGGCGACATGTCCAAAAGACTGCAAGATGTATGTGCCATGCTACGGCAATAACACGCCTTTCGCTACTCGCTTTAAACAAGGATTTGAACTTGAGTCTCGAATAGCTGACGAACTTTTCATACTCGACGAACGACACCCAGGAGGATACTCAATACGCCTACACGTACTAGGGGATTTTTATTCAGTAGACTACGTGAAACATTGGGAGCTAATGCTCTACCTACATAGCCAACTCCACATCTTTGGCTATACCCATAGAACAGGAGAGATAGAAAAGGAGATAGATAGAGTATTCTTAATCTTCAAAGAAAGATTTAATATACTACAATCCGATAAGCACTCTACAGTCAGACCATCAGCACTAACTGAAATAACACCAGGGCATGAAAATTTAATCACATGCCCAGAACAAGAAAATAAAGTTGATGGCTGTCTAGACTGTGGATACTGTACTCTACCAAATGTTAAGGGAGTAACATTTCTTGTTCATTGAAAAATTTAAAGCAGACATGTCCTATGAACGCTGCCACCAATGCCCGTGGGATAATCAAAATCATCCTTATCTATTTAGAATAACAGTAAACCCAGGAATTAGTTGTATGGAATGTGGTAGCCAGGAAGAATTATGTGAGAAACATATAATGGAAGACATAACAAGAGCCTTACACATAAAAGGAGAAATATCTCTTGTCCATTAAAATACTAGGAGGCAAGTGTGGTTGCATCACCTGTCGCCACAACTTTAGCAAAGCCTCACTTAATATGAAAACGCCAAGCGGTAAGCACAAGAGAGGAAAACCACAACAACTATTAAGGAGATAAAACCAGAACACATTCTAACAGCTATCCCAATCATGGGTATCTTATTACTATTCGCCATATACCCAGTCTTCCTCATCATCCCTGGTACAGCCCTCGCTGGCGTAGGAATGATGCGTATCGCTACTTGGATAGGAGATAATTAATATAGTCTTAATAAATCGAACAAGAAAACACTGTATAAAACAAAAGAAATGCCCCTGGCCTAGCTATACTTATGACCATCAAGGACACGCATGGCCTAAAAACTATACAACAACTCTCAGAAGCCTTGCACGAGTATTCTATTGGTGTACTGGCAAAAGATAGTATGGTATAATTAGGGGGTGAGTCTTCTAGCACTCGTTCCAGTAATCTTATTCACCTTCCTCCAGGGTTGCTTTATTTTAGGGATGCACGATGGGGGCGCTTCCCCTTGGCTAATCGACGAGTTCACCGAGGTTATCATTCCTTGCGAAAGCGAGTGGAAACCAGGGGCAGTAAACCCTATTAGCGGCGCGTTAGGTCTAGCTCAATTCTTACCATCTACATGGGCAAGCATTTCAATATCAACTGGATACAAGGATTGGCGTAACCCTTATCATCAAGGATTCAACTCAGCTTTCCTCTACGAGAGGGATGGAAGGAGTCAATGGGACTGTTAGCATTACTATTAGTTAAACATAAGTGCAAACACGGATGGAAATATTTTTGCCAAGAGTGTGATATGGAACCAAGAAAAAGAGTTCGCGTGAATAAACCAAAAATTAAAAATCCAACAACACAAAACAAATAATATGCCTAAAGAACAAGAATTTCAACATAAGCCTATCGTCTGTTCGGTCTGCGGTATGAGTGTTTGTAATGGAAAATTCACAACCCCTGACGGTAAGATTTGGACAGCAAGTGACTTCGAAAAAGGCATCGGAAGCGTTCAAGTACCAGTTATTTGTCGCATCTGTATAGGGAAAGGAGTTACATTATGAATATAGATAATTCTGACAAAGAAACCCCTTGCACAAAACGAGAAGATAAGATTCATTGTGAATGCTGGTGGGATGGCGACAAATGTTGTGCTTGTGGCGCACCAGAAATGTCACACGCTAAAAAAATTGAATACGAAATGGAAAATGAGTAAAGAAAACATCTACACAGGAGCCGCCGCTGAGCTATTCGTCGCTAAACGCCTATTAGAAAACTTCTGGCCCGTATTCTATAAGATGGTCGATTGTGATGCTGACCTTATAGCATTACAACCTAAATGTAACCATGCTGTAACGATTCAAGTTAAATTAGCTTATGCAAATCAATCCTTTCATGCAGGAGAATATAAAAACATTGATTACTATGCAGTTGTCTATCAAGCCTTCATTGAAGAACCATCAATCTGCTGGATTCCATGCCACGAAGTAAAAGCAAACTCTCATGCCTCCTTGACTCAAGAGTGGAAAGACTGGTATACTAATTCTATACCAGAAGCACTATGTACGAAATGTCAAGAATCAAGCTAGACTGCCTAGACACTGATGCTCCTAAGAGTATCAAATGGTGGTGTCGTAACGAAGCATCGCCTCAGACCTTCTCTAAGGCCCAACAGGGGTCATATCTTATCGCATACAGGTGTGATAGCTGTCGAGCATCAATACACCCTGGTACGTTCATCCTAAGCGGTCAGATCATAGAAGGGAAGTGGAGTAAGGGCTACCCAGATATAGGTAAGCTCGAAAAGAAAGACTTATGCGTGTAAACGAAGATCAGTTTCAAACTTACGAGAAAGAGCATAACCCTCCTGAGCATCGTTGTGCTGAACTTCTTATGACTGAAACAAGCAAAGATTATAAGATTAGAATCTTTAATATTCCTATACCTCATGAGAATACTTTCCAAGAACAACCTCATATAGTAATATCTCACAAGTCAGACGGCAACCTATGTGGAAATAACATCGACTTCTGCCCTTATTGTGGCGCTGACCTAGCCAATTGGCTACGAGAACGAGTACAAGAGAAAACAATTGAATCAAAACCAGTAGAAAGAGAGTATTTCGCCTATAGAAAGAGATTTGTACAATCAAGGCAATCAGGGAAAGAAATAGCCCCGATGAGAGAAAGTAAATGGGCAACAACAGTAAAAACCTTCGAAGATACTGTTAGGATGTTAAACAAAGCCCAAGAACAATTCAAACCTCAACTTATTGAGGACTTGAAGGAGATGATAACCATACTATGCCTCTCAGAAGACTATTTGAGAAACTACCAGCTACCAGACGAAGTTACCCCAAACCCGAACGATACCGTATAAGTAGTATAGGAGACTGCGTTGCAAAACAACTCTACTCGATTGCAGGATTCCCTCAAAGAGAGGGTATTGGTGCTAGACAAATGCTACTATTTGATGCTGGAGATGATGCGGAAGCGACCCTCATCCAGCGCCTCACAGATGTCGGGTACGATATCATCAAAAGAGGCCCAAATAATCAACAGTTTACCGTCACTGGAGAATCACCAGATAGAGCTGGTCATCTCGACGGCTTTATTAATTTTGAGGGGGCGTGGTTCCCCTTCGATATCAAAACATCAGGTTCGTTTGGGTTCAAAGAGTGGGTAGGCTATGCGGGTTTTATGCCTGGAGAAATCAAGGCAAGAGGCTTTCAAGCCTATGACCCAAGAGAAGTACCCAACTCAAATTACCAACCAGTAGAAGAACATTCTCCTACGTATTACTACCAAGCTCAAGGGTATATGGAGCTAGTCTTATCTAATAAAAAGGAATTGGAACAGATAGCTAGATTCGGAGGAAAGCCTATCGGTGAAGGCTTCTATTTTTTCGTACAAAATAAAGACAACTCCGCTATGTACCAGGAATATGTACCCTTCAACAAAGAGAAGATTAAAGCTCGTCTCTTGACTCTTGATAAAGGGCTTGGTATAATAAAGACAGATGCGGGTAAGCTCCGCAAACCCACTAAGAAATTAGCCAACACTATCAGAAAGGAGAGAGAACATAGCGTCAGCACTAAGCTCCCCTGGCAATGTAAGTTCTGTCCACACTTACGTATATGCTGGGGTAAAGAGAAACCAGGATTAGTAAACGCAGAGTTAGGTGAAGAAAAACTTGACAGCAAGAGAAATCCAGAATGACATCTTCGGATTAGGACGTAGCATCCGAGGAATTAATAACGATTTAAAGACTCGTCATAAGACAAGAGCAATGAACAAACTCCTCACTCTTGAAACTAACCTAGATAATATAGCAATAGAATCATATCAACTAGCACGAAAGATTGGAGAGGTACTAAATGGTAGCAACTAAGGAAGAAGGAACAGTAAAAAGCGTCTTCTACGTTAACGCTAAGGTTAACGACCAACTATTCCCTGGTCAGGTAGAAATAGCTGGAACCGCTGGTGAAGGTGGCACATACGCTGCTGCTATCCAGGAGTTCTTCAATGAGATAGCTGCTGAGCCAGAGGAAGGACAGATTGTATTCATCCAAGCCCGTACCATTGGTGGCCCTCCTGCGGCCTCTAATGGCGCTCAGCCAGCCGCTGCTGCGCCTGTTGGCCCGCCGCCAGCGTTGAGTGGTCAGACCTGTCCAGTACACCAGACACCGTTCCAGCAGAAGCATGGTAAGTTTGGGTACTTTGAGTCATGTGGGCAGAAGAACCAGGATGACTCTTGGTGCAAGATGAAGCCTAACAAGGCATAAACTTGACCCCCATGTGGCGGCATGGTATACTTACATTATCGCGGGGTAGAGAAGCGGCATCTCGCTTGCTTCATATGCAAGAGATCGGAGGGTTCGAATCCTTCCCCCCGCTACCACAATGGGGCCGACAGGTTCGCCCTGCTAGTTAACCGCTTAATGTGGCACTGTCTAGTCAGGTAATCTCGCTTCAATGTGAGCGGCTCCACCAAACGGTTCTGGAGTTCTGGATCGCGTCCAGTAATCCACTACTAAGAGGGGAGAGAGATGTTGATATCATCAGGCCACTCTCCCCTCGCACATTACCTCGCGTGAAGAAAGGAAGAATTAAAAATTGGAAAATGAACGTTCGCTTTTATCCATATCGGATGTAGCAGCGTTACATGGACAGGAAATATTATACCATGCTGAACACGTCACTGAACGATATGGTTTATCGACTGGCTATGATGCCGTGGATTCACTCCTCAGAGGGGGTGGCCTTCTCCCTGGCTTACTTTACACTGTGGGTGGTCGCCCAGGTATAGGCAAGAGCCAGCTACTACTGAATATACTATTGAACATAGCACAGGGACAAACCCCTGTGGCTTTATTCTCTCTGGAGCTATCAAAAGAGAGAGTACTAGAACGACTAGCATACATGATAGCAGAGGTTGATTACCTTTCCCACTGGCGAGAAGGAAGAGAGATGGGAAAGAGTGAACTTAAAGCAATTGAAGAAGCAATTTATCTTCTAAAATCGCTACCAATATACATAAGAGATACAGTACGTCTCCGACCTAATCAAGTTAGAGCTACGATGATGGAAGAACGTGACTTAGGCGTTCAGGTGATAGCAGTTGACTACTTACACATTATGGGCGCTGATGGCGCAACTTATGGTAGAGAGCGTCAGATTGGAGCAACAGTTGAGGCCGTTAGGGATAACGCCAAAGATTTGGGAGTGGCCTGCGTCTTGGCCTGCCAACTTAACCGAGCAGTCGAAGAACATGCCCCATACATCCCATCCCTTAATAACTTCAGAGATTCAGGGGCCATAGAACAAGTAAGCTATGTTGTTATGGCACTTTATAGACAGGATTATTATGCTCAAGCTGGTATGTTCAATCCTGATGAACACGATTACATATCGTGGAACCCAGATGGAACACCACTACTCGATGGGAAGATGGATGTAAAGATACTAAAGAATCAAGATGGTGCAGTAGGTACAGCTAAGCTTACCTTCGATGCACCAACAGGAAGGATAACTAAATAAAGACACACAAAATAGATGCTGATTGGTTTATGGGGCTCATCAAACAATCAAAATGTGGTATCACTTTATTCAAAGAAAGCCCACAGTCATGGATATGGAAAAGAGTTACTTGTAAAAATTGTTTAAGAACAAGGTGAAAGAGAGTGCAAATGACAGCAACCCAGAATAGAATATTCACTGATAGGTATCAGCAAGGTGATGAGACTATCCCAGATATGTGGGATAGGGTAGCATCATGGGTTGCTAACAACGAGAAAGATAGACGCACTTGGTATGACAGATTCCGCTGGCTAGTAGATGACTTTAAGTTCATACCAGGAGGGAGAATTAATTTTGCAGCAGGACACAACGGAAAAGTTACCGCACATAATTGCTTTGTCATACCCAAGCCTGATGATAGCATTGAAGGCATCTATCATAGCCTTATGCTCTGGGCTAAGACGATGGCTCGTGGAGGGGGTGTTGGTATTAATATGTCTAGCCTTCGTCCTCGTTCTACTCACGTTGTCGGTTCCGATGGTACTTCTTCTGGCCCTATACCATTCATGGAACTATTTACTACCACTAGCAAAGATGTAATACAACAAGGCGGTACTCGACGTGGTGCTGCTATGATTATACTAGAAGACTGGCATCCTGACATCTGGGATTTCATTGAGGCTAAGACAACCTTTGGTAAACTAGAAGGTGCTAACATCAGTGTTGGTATCAGTAACGCTTTCATGGAAGCAATCAAGAATGATACTCCGTGGAATATGAAGTGGAAAGGTAAAAATATTAAGACAGTTAGTGCTAAGGCTTTGTGGGATAAAATTGCGGAGGCTGCATGGAAATCTGGGGAACCAGGGATATTATTTCTTGATAGATGCAATGACTGGTCTAACCTTTGGTATCTGCCAGAGCAACGAATCGAGTGTGTTAACCCCTGTTCAGAAATCCCGTTACCTGCGAATGGTTGCTGCCTTCTTGGAACATTTAACCTCGAACGATTCGTCAAGACATCAACCACTACAGTAGGTGAGTTAGTAGGAGAAACATATTTTGATTGGTATGAATTCAGCCAAGCTATTCAAGTGGCAGTACGCTTCCTTGATAATGTTATTGATGTATCATATTATCCTTTGGAAGAGTACAGAGTACATCAAGAAGCGGTACGACAAATGGGTATGGGAATCACAGGACTTGCCGATGCCCTCATTCGTCTGGGACTACGCTACGGGAGTCCGCAGTCCATTGAGTTCGTCCAAGCTATCTTTGAACAGATATCTTATGTTGGGTATAAAACAAGCACACAACTAGCTAAAGAGAAAGGAAGTTTCCCTCTATACGATAATAGGTTTCTTGAGTCTGAATATGTGAAGCGACTACCTTCACACATAAGAAAAGGAATAGAAAAACATGGAATCCGTAATAGTTATCTTGTTGGTCAGCAGCCTAGTGGTACTGGTAGCTTGCTTGCTGGTGTTAATTCAGGTATCGAACCTGTTTATGCCTTCGATGTTGAGAGACAGGATAGAACAGGTACTTGGTCGCCAGAAACCACAGCTAGTAAGCTTTACAATGAGCAGATTGGAGACGTGTCCTCTGTGTTCGTCTCAGCCCATGAGCTTACCCCGTTCGACCACATCAACATCCAAGCAGCTGCCCAACGATGGTGTGACCAAGCCATCAGCAAGACGGTCAACTGCCCAGAAGATTGGAAGGTAGAAGACGTGAAGAAAGTCTATCAATATGCATGGGACAAGGGACTCAAGAGTGTAGCTGTGTATCGAGACAAGAGTAGGCCGGAGCAAGTGCTTACAGCCAAGAAAATAGTAGCGCCTGATGGAGAAGTATTAAAAGACAATATTAATTGCCGTAGTGGAGCCTGCGAGGTATAATGAAACCATACAGTGAGAAGACTAAGACTGTAGAGAAGTTTGAATACGGATTGAATAGAGAAGATTATGAAAAAGCATATGGCTCGCCCCTTCGTCAGTGGTTACGGGGTGTTAAAGGCTGGAACCAATACTGGGTTACTAGAGCCAAACTCTTTGAAGATGATCATTGGGGAGTGTGTTGACCTCTGGATAACAAACCTAAAAGACTGGAACTCTTTCTTCCTGGGCCTCCCGCTGGACTAGGAACGAATCATCGTAGGCGTAGTCACTTCTACGCTATCAATGACCTAACCGAAAGAGCTAAGTCACTATACACCAAGAAGATAAGGGAACAACTCCCTAAAGATTTAGTACTTGAGGAAGGAGTACCATGTTTCGAGTACGTAAGAGCAACATTCCTGCTAGTAGTCCCGAAGTGGATAGCACCAGACCCAGACAACCTGGCTCCGATGTGCAAACCAATAATCGATTGCATGACGATAAGATCAGGGACGATACCCCTACTACTGGACGACAGCGGAAGGTATCTGGAAGTAACATACCAAGTAAGAAAAGGAACAGACAAAAAGCGAAGCCGCTGGCTATGGGTAACTTTGGAAGCATACCCAACGCCAAGCGAGCTATCGATGTCGCCGCCTGGTATTGGGAAACCTATCAACTGGTAGTTGTTTCTGCTGGCTTGGGCAAGAAGATGCCTTTGACTGCGTGGGGAGACATAGAAAACTATGGTGAATCCATCGCTGATTGGAATCTCTTAACTCTGGCTACAACACATGATGACACACTAGAACATAACTACGCCTGCTTGACAGGCCCATCAGGGGTAACGGTAATTGATTACGACGACAAAGAAACTGCTCTGGCTGACCTTGATACATTCACTGTTGACACACCGAGGGGGCGTCACCAATATCTACGTGTTACGGATGGGGAAGTTCACAATTCTGTCAACCGTGATCTTAAGATCGATGTACGGAGCGAGGGCGGTATTGCTATTCTTCCACCTTCGCATGGTGCGAACGGGACTCTCTACCGACTCACTAATGATGCTCCCATTAAAGATATTACGTTGGCAGATTGGCTTGTCATCAAAGAGTCTCTCGGTCTACACAACACGGAGTCTCTGGTCAAGAATGAAGTAGGCTGGTTTACAGACTCTTTTCTACGAGGCGCTGAAGAAGGAGAAAGAAACAATACATGTGCTAAACTAGCTGGGTATCTTGTAGCTGGAAATCTATCTTATGGAGATGTAGAAGCTATCCTTAGCATGTGGAATGGAGTATATAACATACCACCCCTACCTGATAAAGAAATAGAACGAACAGTAAGAAGTATATGTAATAAGCACGAAAGGGAAAAGGAAAAGAATGTTCAAACCAATACATTCGAACACGAAGACCTTAAACGAGCCAAGGCAGACCCAGACAATAGATTCGCCTGAGATAGAGATAGTTAATAATGGACATTGGCCTGAACAACTACTGGAAACTATCAAGAACAGAGGATATCTGGTACTCGATTACGAAACGACTTCGCTCAACTGGTACGTACCAGATGAAACTGCTCTCTACGCCGCTATCTCAGTCAATGGAGTGGTTTGGGTTTTTGATCTCCGCTCAGGATACAGCCACGCACACTTCAATGCCACACTAGAGGGTATACTAAACCATGAAAATATTAGTATCATCGGTCATAACATTAAGTTTGATATGCATTGGGCTGGTATTCCTATTGGAAGCTATCCTAAAGCACAGTTTATTGACACGGCAGTTGGTAGTTTCCTTCTCGATGAAAACATACCCCACGGCCTCAAGTCACTTACCAAAAGGGTATTCGGCGTCACCTTAAGGGAGTTTAAAGATGTCCTTGGAAAAAAGACAATCAGGATACCTGATAAACGAACAAAGAAAGGCACACGAAAGAAAACGATTCCACGTCTCTTGTCTGAGGTTCCTAGTGGAGAGGTTGCTCAGTACGTGGCTGAAGATGCGTACTGGACTGAACGCCTTTGGTTTGAAAGTGTTAAGCCTAAGCTGGAAGCACAACCTAATCTCTACCGTAACTTTTTGGAAATACAAGTACCTCTTACAAAAGTCTTATGGGCTATAGAAAGACGGGGAGTACAGGTAAATGTTAAAGCTGCCGAGAAGCTGGAGCGTCAGTATACACAAGAAGCTAATGATATTGAGAGGAGGATTCTATCTGGCCTACAATCCCTTCGGCTGGAGTACGTACCTCTACTTAGCAGCCCACAACAAGTGGATGAGCTTCTATATAAGACCTTGGGATTTAACCGTCCTCCGTTCAGGAGCAAAAGAAAAGATGCAACAGGCCAGAAAGTCCAGAGCAAATACCAAACAGATGAGCTAAGCCTCATATGGCTAGCTCAAGATCAAGGACATAAGATTGCAAAAAACATACTCAAACTCCGCAAGCTACGTAAGACGTGCGGCACGTTCCTTAACGCCATTATTAACCACTCGGTTAACGGACGACTCCATACAAACTATAATCAAACTGGAGCCAGAACAGGTAGGTTGTCTTCTTCTAAACCTTGCAACCTTCAGAATATTCCTAGAGACAAAGCGATTCGGAGACTCTTCATCGCAAAGCCAGGAACAAAGCTTCTACGTGCCGACCTGTCACAGGCTGAGCTTCGATTCTTGGCTCACTTCTCCCAAGACCCCATGTTGCTCAAAGCCTTCATGGATTCAACTACCGATCTCCACAGCGACACCGCAAATGCTGTTGGACTTATCAATCTACTTGGTTATGAAGATGGTAGATTCGCTGGGAAAACAGCAAACTTTAGTGTGGTTTACGGGGTGTGGGCTGACACTTTCCGAGCCATGCTCTACAAAGAAACCGATGGAAGAATTAATCTTTCCCATGATGAAGCAACTAGGGTTGTAGAAGGAGTAAAGAATGATAGATTTAGAGGCTTGGCTCCCTGGGAAAAGCGTACACTACAGTCACTACACGCTACAGGGTGGGTACACACTATCGAGCATAGAAAACGACGACTTCCTAACGTTCACAGTCAAAATTGGGGAATCAAAAGCTACGCAGAACGCCAAGGAATTAACGCGATTGTTCAAGGAAGTGTTGGAGATTGCATTAACCGAATAATGGCTGACCTAATCTATGACATCTGCCTCAAGTATGCAGTACTTCAAGTGCATGATGAGCTAGTATTTGAGGCTCAAGATGTGCCAGCTATAGCAGCAGAGATAAAGAAGATACCAGGGCGTGTTGTTGACTACTACAAATTGACAGTACCGTTGGTCATGGAGTATAATATAGGAGAGGTATGGAGTAAATAATGGAATACCCCTACGATAGAGAAGAACTATCTATCCACTATGGCCCTGGCTGGCCTGAGTTCCCTACTGCTATCTTCATCCACAGCACACGCTCAGGTGTCAGTGGTAGAGGCACCATTTTAGGGCATGATAGAGAAGCACAGTCTACATACAACTGGTTCAAGTCTCCTGCTTCGAGAGCCTCTTCGAATGCCATCGTAAGCGTCTCAGAGACGATTCTGAGCGTTCCTGATGATAGGTATGCTTGGCACGCTAAAGAACATTCCTTCTCTACCCTGTCCGTTGAGGTGACACAGGCGCTACCTGAGTACGAGTACTGGGATGAGCAATACGAACAGGTAGCAGACCTATGCCGCTACTGGTGTAACAAGTTTGGTATACCTATGGTCTATCGCCCTGCCTTCTCTAACGGTATGAGGGGGCTATCAGGCCATGAGGATACAGACCAAGGGCGTAGAGACGGAAAGAGTGACCCAGGACTTAACTGGAACTGGGAGAAGTTCATGAAGATACTTCGGAGGGATATGATACCAACTGATAAACAGATAATCAGCGCATCTAAGATATTCAATAGGGCGCAACTAGCAATCTTAAACGGAAACGAGCCTACGCCAGCAGACCAAGGCGCTCTACGCTGGCTACTACAAAGTTGGAGGAACAACTAATGGAACCTATTAACATCACTAACCAGGAACTACTCGCTACAGTAGGAGAACTTACGTTAGTTAATGGTAAGCTCAGACTTGCTATCACTAACCTAGAAGCTGAGAATGCTCATCTTATCAGTCAGCAAGAACAATCAGGGCAAGACAAGAAAGAACCTAAGAAGCCAAAGAAGTAATAAACTATGCATCAGTGTATAGAGCAAGTCTATATACTGTTCCGTTCAATTCTACTCGAACACTCTCGGCAATATCAGTGGCGGCTGTACTGCCTGTCCCTCTAGCAGATGCAATGAAGTTAATCAGGCCCTCACTGATGTCAGCTTGGTTTATAATCAGGGCTGGTATAACACCTGTAGAACTTTGCTGGTCAATGGTAACTACAGCATCATCAGCTAATGACTTAGCAACAAGTGAAGTTTCCCCAAAGTAGGTATGTCCCATTAGCTGATTCGTGTCAGCGACGCCTTCCTGGACAAGTCCATATGGCCCGTTGGTATACGTCGGCTGGGAAGTCCAGGCTCCAATTTTAACCATAATGGCAGTAGTAATGATTGCCGAACTAGCATCATCACCATGGCCAGTACGAATAGCTGCAAGGTCAGTGATAGTAATGCGATTTGTTTCAAGCCCACCTGTCGGCTGGTTGTTCGTATTTACATCAACAGCAAGTCCAGAAGTTGCTCCGTTCAAGGTCACTGTGCGCCCTGTATTATGAAAAGAGCGCAAAAATATACTAGCACTAATAGCCTTCATTCCTAATGGCAAAGCATCAGGAAAGATATTGAAGCTAGCGCCAGCATAACCAGCATTTGCGCTATAAATCATAGAGCCTTGAATGCCTGCCGCCCCAGCAAATATCGTGCCGAACTGTGGCGTCTTCGTTGATGCATTGTCAAGCGGATTATTGCCCATAATAACCTGCCCTGCTGCACCAAGCATCTGGTTAATACTACCTTCTGAGTCGTGCTGCGTAACAAACTGAAGCGATGTAACTCCAGCGAGGAACACGCCATCAATGTCCTCATCTCCACCCGCCTGCACAACCATGTTTATGCCTCGGAACGCAGAACTACTAATAGAAGTAGGCGTATAGGTGTGGGTGATGTCAAGCTGGTCGATGTTGCCTGATGCGCCGACGCGATTTGCTGTTGCTATACTTGTTTCTGTTAATACAAGTACCGAACCAGGCTTAGTATCTACAGTAGCATTAGCACCAATCGCAATGTGTTTCTCAATAGTAATATTTTGCTCTACGAGAAGGTCTACTTCAATAGTCATACCAGCAGCATTAAACTCAAGAATAGCGAGAGAGGCAGGCCCAATGAAGTTAACTTGTGCTGCTAAGAACTCAACCGCAGCAATATCAGAACCGAACGACTGCTTGGTTGCTGATAGCTGCATAGATGCATTAGTATCAACAGATAGTGTAACTGTACTGCCTGTCTTAGTTGCGTGGGCGGTAGCCTGGAGAACTATGTCTTCACTAGCAGCATCTCCTCCAATAAACGTCTGACC